>Ga0080064_1002307_pt1 | contig 33007 bp, 30 predicted proteins | sample Subgrocontami54m_FD_69260 | JGI IMG/M metagenome (GOLD analysis project Ga0080064, IMG submission 69260) | Subsurface groundwater microbial communities from S. Glens Falls, New York, USA - GMW46 contaminated, 5.4 m (SPADES assembly) (version 2) ...
GAATGCGGGATGCCGCCCCCCTCGAGGGCCCCCCCACGCGATGTAGCGGCGTGGACACGTTCGTCGACGGCGCGGGGGGCGGCGCCGAGCCGCAAGAGGACAAAGGCCCGGCCGAAAAGATCGAGCGTCGAACGGCCAGGCGCGATCCACGCATGAGGCGCGCGCGAGCCGGGCCGCGCTGACGGGACGAAGACCTCCGTGCTCTCCGGCGCCGGCGTTCCATCGGAGCAAACCACAAGCGAGTCCGCGTAGCAATAGCCAAGCTTGACCGTCTCTGCCACGCGCTCGTTGTTGTAACGGGGCACGCTTCGGTACTCCAGGTCGAATGCCTGACGCTGGGCCGCGCCCTCTGGCGTGTCCGCCGTGATGGCGTCACCACCACGGAGCGCCACCTCCTGCTCGTACACGAGGCTCGAGTACCGCACGCCCGCTTGCGCCACTGGCCGCCGCTCGATCTCATACGAGTCGAGCAGCGTCGGCCCGCCCCAGCCCCCAAGGACCGCGGCAAGCTTCCATCCGAGGTCGACGCCGTCCGCCATGCCGTTGTTCGCGCCGAGGCCGCCCGTTGGCGACGCAACATGGGCCGCGTCGCCGGCAATAAACACGCGCCCCTCGCGATAGTGATCGGCGACGAGCTCGAGACGCTTCCAAGGCAGAACGGAGAGCACCTCATACGGGAAGTCGACGCCCGCCATTCGCCGCATGTACCCCACGACGTCAAAGGGCGCCATTTCTGTCGTGTCGGGGTCAAGATCGAGCATCGTCAGCCGCCACAGCTCGCGGCCGTCGATCGAGATCAAATCCGCCCAGTGACCAGTCTCGTCGATCAGCCGGTAGAAGCGACCCCAGCCCTTGTCATGCAGTCTGGCGAGCGCGGGGGAACGGAAGTAGATCGTGACGCTGAAGCTAAGAACGCCCGAGCCGACGTATTTCACGCCCAGCGCCTTGCGAACGTGGCCGTCAAATCCGTCGCAGCCGACCAGATAGCTGGCGGTCACGTCCTCCTCTTCCCCCGTCTGTAGATCTCTGATCTGCGCGTGCACCTCCCTCTCGTCCTGCTGGAATGACTCCAGTCGCGTCTGATGGTGAATGGTCACGCTGGGTTGCGAGCGCGCGAGCTCGAGCAGGAGGGGGTCAAAAAAAATCTGCGGACACTGGAGGTTGCTTTCGGGGGAGTAGCCCGAGGGCTGTTGCTGGCTGCGTGGCGGGACCACCTGGCGCGCCAGCTCATACCCCACCATGCTGGTCAGATAGATGAAATCGCCCTGCTGGTCCGCGGGCCAGCCCAAACGCTTGGCCTCATCTGCGATACCCCAGCGGCGGCAGAACTCCATCGTACGGGTGCTGAGCTGCGTTGCCTTGGGTACGTGCACGGCGCCGTCATTTTGCTCGACCAGCAGGCACTCGATCCCGCGCTGACCGAGCTCGATCGCGAGCACAAGCCCGACCGGACCGCCCCCGGCGATGAGAACGGGGACGTGGCGGCCTGGGGCGGCCCCTCCAATCTGCCTAGTCATTATGTAAAGCAGTGGCCATGGCAGTATCGAGGACCATCGCGAAACCTCGAAAAGACTGGGCAATCATACTGCTATCAGCCGCGTGGGCTAGTGGGGGGATGCTCGCCTCAGGCGGTAGCCCGCGTTTGGCGCGCAGCGATGCGTCGGGTCAAGAACTGGACTGATCGACGCCATGCCAGGTCGGCATCCGCCGCGTCGTAGCTCGGGTTTTTTCTCCCGGTCCAGCCGTGGTCGCGGCCCGGATAGGTGTGGATCTCGAAGTCCTTGCCGTGCTTCTCAAGCTCGGCGCGGTAACGCTCGACCTCGGACATCGCAACCAGCTTGTCCGCCTCACCAAAGTTCGCGATGACCGGAACCAGCAGCTCAGCGGCGCGGCCGGCGGGCTCCGTCGGCGTGTTCTTGTTGCTCGTGTCGTTCGTTGGGAAGCCGTGAAACGCCGCGGCCGCCGCGAGGCGGGGCTGGTAGGTCGGCCACAGAAGCGAGAATCGGCCGCCGATACAGTAGCCCCAGGCGCAGATCGAATCCCCCTGCACTCGCGGGTCCTTCTGCAGCATCGCCAACGCTGCCTCGAGATCGCCCAGGATCTCTTCGTCCGGCTGGGCCCCCGGCCGCTTGAAGATCTCCTCTGGAACGCCGGGATGGTCGAAGATGTCGACCGCGAGCGCGACGAAGCCTTCAGCCGCGAGCTGCTCGACGACATCCTGCATGAAGTCGTCGATGCCGCGGATGGTCGGAACGACGACGACCGCGGGGAATATCCCGTCAACTGGAGGAACCGCGAGCAACCCGCCGATGTCGCTTGGCTGCCGAGGGATCCGTACGTGCTGCGCTGCCATGGCTCTTTCCTCCTCCCGAGTCCGCCGGCTTTCGGGGCGGAAGTATAGCGCTGCGACCGGTTTGCGGCTTGCTCGAGCCGCAAACCCAAACTCAGGTACCATGCGATGAACACGCCGGGAGGTGCATCATGCCCAAGATTCGTCACATCGCGTACCGGGCCCAGGACGTCGACGCAATGGCCGCGTTCTTCGCGAAAGCGTTTGAGATGGAGATCGTGCAACGGCGTCAGAACGGCGCCATCGATCTTACGGATGGAACGATCAACATCACCCTGCTGCGCGCCGACGGGCAACGGGTCGACGATCGCCCTCACACGATCGGCGTCGATCACATCGGCTTCACCGTCGAGGACGAGGCAAAGGCGCGGGAGTTGGTTGAGGCCGCGGGCGGCCGCGAGCTCAATACGATCAACCTCGGCTCTGCAAACTACGAGGTGAAGTTCGAAGGCCCCGAGGGCATCGTCGTCGATTTCGGCCACTGGGCTGGCGGCACGCCAATCACCGAGCCGGAGACCGCCGCCCGCGCTTGAGCCTGAGCGCAATTCCGCAACCGTCGCGCTGGCAAACAAGGCCATCGGTCATGGAGACGGCCCGACCCCAATTTGCGGGGTCGGGCCGTCTCGCAACTCTGCTGATTCGGCGCTACTTCAGATTCTTGTCGAAGAACTCGAACACCTTGCTCCAGCCGTCCATCGCCTGCTCCTGACGATACGCTGGACGATCGTAGTAGAAGAAGCCGTGGCCAGCTCCGTCATAGCGATGGAATTGGTAGTTCTTACCGTGCTTCTTTAACTCTTCCTCGTGGCGATTCACCTGTTCCGGGGAAGGGCCCTGGTCGTCGTTACCGAAAAGGCCCAGCAACGGACAGTTCAGGTCCTTGGTGAGATCGACGGGTGCGACGGGCCGCTTCTCGTTGAGCTGATCCGGCGTGGCGACGACGGCACCGCCCCATAGGTCCACGACCGCGTCGAATGCTTGTGTCCTGCAGGCCGTGAGATACGAGTGTCGGCCACCCGAGCAGGTTCCAACAATGCCCACCTTGCCGTTGCACTGCGGCAGCGACTTCAGGAAGTCGAGCCCACCCTTCAGGTCGCCGACAACCTGATCGTCCGGCACGCCGCCCTCACCGCGCACCTTGCCGGCGATGTCATCTGGCGAGCCATGGCCCGCGCGGCAATAGAGGTCGGGACAGACGACGAGGTAGCCATGCTGCGCAAAGCGCCGCGCGGTTTCCCGATAGAACTCGTCCCAACCTGGCATGTGGTGGGTGAGCACGATGCCCGGATAGGGGCCACTACCCGACGGACGGGCAAAATACGCGTGGATAGTGTCGCCGTTGGCCCCCTTGACGGTCCTGGTCTCGGCGACCATGCCCTCCTGGGCGCCGGTATCGAGCTGGTTCCATCCGGGCATCCTTCTCCTCCTCCGACCATTTTTTTCGACTTAGTCACCATGATCGTGATACGGCGGCGAGCTGCCTTTGCGCCAGACGATATTACCCCGAACCCGGCATAATGCGCCTCACCTTGGGGCACAATTTTTGGGTCGGGATTGTATCCGCGCAAGAGGAAAGCATGAGTGACTCGAGAGCAGCAATCAGATGGGGCGCCAGAGCCAACCGCGGGCCGACCGCGAATGGTCGCGGGCTACGGGCTCGCACCGGTGGAGGCTGGCGTGCTCGCATGGAGCGACGTTCAGGCACGCCTTGCCGAGTCGCGCAACTACTGGGTTGCGACCACCCGTCCAAACGGCCGGCCGCACGTCATGCCTGTCTGGGGGTTGTGGTGGGACGGGACGTTTTATTTCAGTACGGATCCGAACTCGCAGAAGGCACGCAACCTGGCAGGGAATCAGGAGGTCGTCGTCCACCTCGAGAGCGGGGATGATGCCGTGATTTTGGAGGGCGCTGTAGAGCGCGTCACGGATCCCCAAACCCTCGCGGAATTCGCTGATCGCTACGACGCAAAGTACCAGTTCCGGCCTGACCCCAGCAATCCCAATTTTGCGTTTTACTCCGTGCGCCCGCGCCGAGCCTTCGCCTGGCGGGAGGCGGACTTCCCGAGTTCTGCGACCCGCTGGGTGCTGCGCCGCGACTGAAACCAGCTACACTTCCTCCGATGAGCTCATTTCGCCCCACGGGCCGAGGCGCGGGCCCGATCGTCACGACGATCGTTGCCATATTGGCGGTCGGTGGACTGCTGGCCGCTGGCATTGCGTTGCGCTCGCTGGGTGTGACGCGCGTCTCTATTATTCGCGTGGCCATGGCATCCGCTGCCCAGGACGGCAGCCTCGATGGGATTGGAACGGCGTTCGTAACCAACGACGCCGCGACCGCTAATCCAGCTCTCGTGCCGACTCAACTCATTGTGCCGCCGGGCTTGCCCGAGCTGGACCAGATCGTCAACTTGCCGCCGGGCTTCACGATCTCGCTCCTCGCGGCTGGCCTCGAAGGCCCGCGCTTCATGACCCTCGGCCCCGCCGGAGATCTCTTTGTCGCGGCAACGCGTGGGTCGGTCTACCGGTTTCCGGTCAACCCGGACGGCTCGTATACACCCACGGCCACCTCGCCTGCGGCCTTGATCAACCGGCTGAATGCGCCATCGAGCCTTGCGTTCAACGGGGACTACCTCTACGTCGGTGAGACCGACAAGATCAGCCGCTACCGTTATGACCCGCGAGGCGAGGTCAGCGGGCGAGAGGTTGTCGTCCCGAATCTGCCAACGGGAGGACACGGCACGCGAACCGTCGCGTTCGGCCCCGACGGGATGCTTTACGTGTCGGTTGGATCGTCCTGCAACATCTGCGAGGAGGGAGACCAACGCCGCGCAGCCGTCCTCCGCTACTCCGCCGAGGGCGCCGATGGCGAGCGGTTTGCCTGGGGACTCCGCAACGCGGTCGGGCTCGCGTTTCATCCCATCACGAGCCGGCTCTGGGCCACGGTGAATGAGCGAGACAATCAAGGCAATGAGATCCCACCGGACCTCGTGACCATCGTCGCCCCCGGCCAGGACTTCGGGTGGCCCAATTGTCAGCCGCCGGACGCCCGCCCGCAGAGCCGCGACGCAAGTTGTGAGGGGATCACCCCGCCCACGGTCGGCATCCAGCCCCATTCCGCGCCGCTCGGGCTTGCGTTTGCCGTGGGAACCGCGTTCCCCGAGGAGTACCGTGGCGACCTATTCGTCGTCCAACACGGCTCTTGGAACCGGCAACCTCCGGCCGCCCCGAAGCTGCTGCGCATTCGCTTCCAGGGGGATCGCCCAGTCGGCGCCCTCGACTTCGCCACTGGTTGGCAGGGCGCGGATGCGCGCCGGTGGGGACGCCCGGCGGGGGTCATTGTCGCGCCGGATGGCAGCCTGATCATCTCGGACGATGCGTCAGGCTACCTCTACCGCATCGCTTACACCGGGAGGTAGGCAGGGCTACCAGATCCGCCAGGGCCTCGTCGAGAAAGCCTACGGCGATTGGAACGGTTTCGAAGGCTCAGCATGGCCAGAACCTCTCGGCCGGTTGTCAAGATCTTGTCACCTCAGGGACGCTCGGTGCGAGCTGCTCAGGGCTCGTCCAAGTGGAAATAACGGATCGCATTTCCCGCGAGGAGTTGGTACCGATCGTCCGCGGGCACGCCCGCGAAGTCCTTCTCGATGACCTTCCGTGAATTCGGCCAGTCGCTCGCGGCGTGGGCGAAGTCGCTTCCCCACATCACGTTCTCCGTGCCCACAGCCCCACGCCGTTGGACGCCGACGGGATCCGACAGGAAGCCCCATAGACAATGAGTCCTGACGTACTCGCTCGGCATTCGCTCGAGCCAGTCCATCCCGTACACCTCGTGGGCGAGGTACTTGTAGCGCTCGTAGTGATCGTCCATCTGCCAGAGCGCGTACTCGAGCCAGCCGATCATCGTCTCGGCCCAGTAGATCCGTAGCTTGGGAAAGCGGTCCCACACGCCGGTCACGGCCATCTGGAGCGGAGCACAGGCCGCATCACCGCAGAAGCGAAAGAACCAGTGGCGCATGGGATCATTGCCCAGGCCGTCTGTGCCCTCGCGAACGCCCTTCTTGTAAGGGAAGGTCTGCTCGTCCTTGCCCGTCATGCGGGTGATGCCGGCGTTCGTGTGGTGCGTAACCGGCATATTGGCCTGGAGTGTGGCTTCCCAGAAGCGGTCGTCCTCGGGGCTCGGCGTGCCTTTCCCACTCGGGAACCTGTCGATGAGCACACCTCGCATGCCCGCTTTGACGCAGTACTCCAGCTCACGGAGCGCGTCGTCGATGCCGGTGCTCGGGATAACGCCCATCGGAATCAGCCGATCGGGCGCCACGGCGGCATATTCCTCGGCGAGGTACTCGTTGTAGGCGTGGACGAGGGCCAGGTACCCCTCGTGATCGTTGATGTTTTTCAGCGTGCCCTGAATACGCGAGAACATAATCTCGCCTTCCACGCCATCCTGATCCTGTTCGCGGAGGCGCTTCTCTGGGGAGCCGGTCCCGCCGCTGTTTTCGAAGGTGGGCACCTGCAAGTGGAGCTGGTCTCGCGCTACGCCGACGCTGCGGGTGAGCCCGATGCGTGCGGGCTTGGCATCGCCGACGATCACCGCGTCTTGCCCGTCTGGCAGCCGCACGACCCGAACCTGCTCCCGCCACTTCGCCGGTGCGCGGTGCTTCCACTGGTCCGGTGACAGGTCCAGATGCGAATCAGCCGAAAGGATCTCGTAACTGCGAGCCATGTAGTCCCCCTGTTCAACCCCCGAATTGTCGGTCGCATTATGACTCATCGCGCGTCTGGTCACCCGCAATCCTTGACGCGTGCTCGCCCCATTTGCTTTCCAGTTATAGGAACCCCCTTTCTAGGTCTAGGTGCAAGATCAGAGGCGGTAGGCACCGAACACTCGAATCCAAACACAACGCGGGCCCGGAAGATTTTCCGGGCCCGCGTTGCGTTCGGATCGATGACGAGGCTTACGGAACCCGATACCGCTCCACCAGCCCCAGGAGGACGCTCGGATCAAACGGCTTTGGGAGGCACGCATCAGCGCCGATTGCCTCACGCACCTGGTCAGGATTCCGCGCAGTTCCTGTCATGACCACGATCGGCGGGTCGAAGCCGCGCTGATGAAGCAGGACCGCGAGTGCATCGCCGCTTAGGTTCGGCATATGCAGGTCCGTCAGCAAGAGCGATGGTCTTTCCCGTTCGATCGCCCGGAGAGCCTGGTTCCCGTCGATCGCGGTTTGCACCGGATATCCGGCGATCGCGAGGAGTTGTGCCACAGCCTCGCGCGTGTCAGGATCATCATCAACGATGAGAATTGGTCGTCCGCTCACCATCTCGGACACCCTCCCGCGTTTACTATGCCAGCGAGGAATCGCCGGAGCCGTTGCATCAGGTGACTGTCCCGTAAACCCCTCAGCGCCTGCGCAGGGCTCGCCCTTTGTGCTAGCCTTACGCCCGACCTCACTATGCGCACAGTTAGCGAAGCCGCGAAACTACGCATGAACGGCTGGGACAGGTGGGTAATGGTACGCGTCCCGATTAACGGGAGTCGTCCAGTTCGTGTGCTGGTCGTCGAGGACGACCCGAGCATTCGCGCGGTGCTGCTGGAATTCCTGGCCCTCGAAGGCTATGAGGTCCATGAGGCGGTTAATCCGGAAATCGCACGGACCATGTTGCTGAACCAACCGGTCGATCTGGTCCTAACCGATACCTACGAGGCCACCTGGAACCCATCACTGCCATGGCTCGGCAGCATGCGGGATGCGGCTGGCAAGGCGAAACTCGTTCTGCTGACCGCCTATTCCGAAGCGCAGGCCCTGGTTCCGGCCGACCACGGCTTGGCCGATGTCTGGACCAAGCCGATGGACATGGAGGTGATGTTGGCTCGTCTCCAAGAGCTGCTCAAGGATCGGAGCGCGGGTCAGTAGCTCCGCAAGCGTGATCCCCGCGGAAAGCGCCGGACTGGCCACTCCGGGCGGGGGGCGACGGCAACCTGCAGTCCGTCGGGAGGCCGACCTCCAACTAAAGCGCGTTTTGCGGGCGCAGGCCCTTGCGCAACATAGCCGTGACGAGCCCCGCCGTCTCGTGCTTGGTAATTTCGCCATCCTTGTCAGCGTCGAGCGCTGAGTTCTGGGCGTACTGGATGGTTCCCTCGGCGAAAAGCACGAAGGTGTTCGCCTGACCAACCGCGCGTGGCCACAGAATGGCCATGTAGACGTCCTCGAGGGTCGAGAGGCGGCCATTGAACGGCTGGAAGTACCTTTCGACGTAGACGAGCTGCTCCTCGGCGGTCATGTCGGCCAGCCTGTCCTGGCTCGTGCTGAGGGTGCGGGCCGTTTCGGACATGAATTGAATTAGCCCGGTCGCTCCGCTCACGGGGTTGCGAACGGCGGGGCTGAAAGTCTCGACGGACTCGAAAGCCATCGCGGCCATCATGTGATCGGGCTGACAGCCCAAACGTCCGCACATCACGCGGACCTTCTCGCGAAATTCTGGGCTTACCTTGGCTCCCCACGCGAGCGGCGTAACCGCGGGCTTGCTCGGCGCGGCTACGACCGGCGGCGATGTGGGAGCGACGGGCACGATATCCGCGACGGGTTCAACTTCGGGAGCTTCGCTTGCCACGGCCACCTCGACGATGGGCCCAACGGGCGGCGCGGCATTAGCCAGGTAGGTCGCTGCCGCAACGATCGCGGGCACCATGTCCTCAGCAACGAGCGCGGCCTCGGCCACCGTCTCAGCTCGAATAGCCGCCAAGGCCTCGTCCTGGCTAACGGGCACAACCGAATGGAGAATGGTGGTCGCTTCCGCGGTGATGGGGCCGTAACTGGTCTCAACCGCTGTGGTCCCGCGCATCGGGCGCATAAGGCTCGTGGCGAAAACGGCGAATGCCGCTAGAGCCAGGACCGCTACGCCGAATGCAAGCTCGCGAGGGTCTCGTCGCAAAACGATGGACTTAGACACAGCTATCCCCGGGAAAAGATTTCGGGAGGTGGTATCGACAGCCCGGTGGGTCGGGCCGCGCCGGCTTGCATTCTCCTCAAGCCGCGAGGGTTAATCTACGGTAAACACCGAGTATATGCAAGTAAACAGAACGGATCGAGTGCAAAATGTAACAAATGGCGATGCGCACACACACGGCGTATGATGGGGCGACGGTGCGAATCGGGCTCGACGGGCCCAGCCGGTGAGGGTGACGTGCAAGCTGTCGACGTGCTCACGGCGGACGCGATCATTCGCGAGATCAAGCGCGCGGGCATCCGTTTTGTCGCAGCCGTGCCCGATGCGACGACCAGTCACTACCTGCTCAAGGGGTTAATGCGTGATCCCGAGGTGCGTGTCGTGCAGGTCTGCAAAGAGGATGAAGGCGTCTCGGTGTGCAGCGGGCTGTACGCGACCGGCGAGCGCGCCCTCCTGCTCATGCAGGACACAGGGTTGTTCGATTCGCTCAACAACGTGCGCGGCACCGCGGTCGAGAATGAGTTTCCGGTTTGCATGATGGTCGGCTTACTGGGCAAGGAGCCGGACGTAAAGCCTGCCGACTCGAAGTCGTACGGCGTGCGCATCACCGAACCTGTCCTCGACGCGATGGGCGTTACGCATACGCTGATCGAGCAGCCCGATGACGTGGAGAAGATCGGGCCCGCCATTGACGCCGCCTATGCGCAACTCGCGCCGACTGTTCTCCTCATTGGAAGGGAGCCGCGCTAACGATGGTTATGAATCGAGACGAATGTCTACAAGCGCTGGCGCGACGGCGGGACGATCAGATTGTCGTCGCGGTCTATACGGGTGCCCAGGAGTGGATCCACTTCTCGCCGAGCGATCTGAATTACACGTTCGCGGGCGCAATGGGCCAGGGCTCGTCTCATGCGCTGGGCGTCGCGCTCGGGCGGCCCGACCGCCAGGTCATCGTGCTCGATGGCGACGGCAGCCTCCTCATGAATCTGGGTTCTCTGGTGTCCATCGCCCATGCAGCGCCCAAGAACCTGATTCACTGCGTTTGCGAGAACGGCATGTACGAGACCAATGGCGGTGTTCCGATTCCCGGCGTTGGCGTAGTGGACTTCGCCGGGCTCGCACGCGCGGCGGGTTACCGGAGCGCCTACGAATTCGAGGACCTCGACGCATGGGAGCAGTCGCTCGACGGAATCCTCGGGGAGGAGGGCCCGGTGTTCGTAACGCTAAAGGTCAAGCCGGGCGGCACGACCTACCCAAACGACTTTCGCCGGCTGCGGAGCGTCGAGTCGCGCGAAGCCTTCAAGCAAGCGCTCGCGAATCAACCTCGCGAAGGGGCAATACTCTCGCGCGGGTGAGCCGAGCGCCGTACCGGCCGAACCAGCACGAGGCAAACGAAGCAGAGGGCCGCTGAGAGCGCGTTCAGCCAGATCCCCAGGTCAAAGCTGCCAGTGATATCTCGGGTCAACGCCAGGATAAAAGAAGAACTCGGACCGACTCCATAGTAGCTCGGCGCCCATCGGGACCGCGAGGAGCCCCGCAGTCCAGGTCAGCCCAATACTGAAAACGGATGAAATGAATCCGACGGCGACGATGATCCAGCCGTAGTAGAACGGCAGGCGCACATACCACGGGTGGGCGCCGGACAAAGAGGGCCTTGCGGAGCGCAGTATACGGGGCGACGCCATGCCATACTCCAAAGCACCGCTAGCACCCCAAGCACTTCGCCCTTCGCCCTTCGGCAGGGCGACCGACACCGGAGGATCGAGCTCAATGGAAGTCGCCATCATCGGCGGGGGAATCACCGGCCTGAGCGTTGCGCTAAACCTGCACGATCGCGGGATCTCATGTCACGTCTACGAAAGTGTGCCGGACGTCAAGGAAGTCGGCGTCGGGATCACCTTGCTCCCCCACGCGGTGCGCGAGCTCGCCCAACTCGGGCTGCAGGATGAGCTCGAGGCGGTCGGCATCCAGAATCAGGAGAGCTGTTTCTACAACCGGTTTGGCCAGCTCATCTACCGCGAACCCAGAGGCCGCTACGCCGGCTATCCATACCCCGAGGTTGGCATTCACCGGGGACGCCTGCATATGGCGCTGTTCACGGCGGCTCGCGTCCGACTGGGCGCCGAACGCATCCAGACCGACCGGCAATGTATTGGGGTCGGTCAGGAGGCCGGCGGGGCGATCATTCACCTGCGCGAAACGTCTACTGGCAGTGTCCTGGAGCCGATTCGCGCCGATGTCGCGATCGCGTGCGACGGTATCAACTCCGCCGTCCGCAAGCAGTTCTACCCGGACGAGACGGTGGCCTACGGCGGCATCAATACCTGGCGCGGGGTGACGCGTCGCCCGCCCATTCTCACCGGTCGGACCTACCTGCGGATCGGGTCGATTCGGACCGGCAAGCTTGTGGTGTATCCCATCATCGACAACCTGGATGGCGCTGGCAACCAGCTCATCAATTGGATGGCCGAGATCCAGGGCGATCGACTCGAGCGCAATGACTGGAATCGATCGGGGAACCTGGCGGACTTTCTACCCGCCTATCAGGACTGGCGATTCCACTGGTTGGACGTGCCCGAGCTGATGCGGAACGCCGAGATGATCCTGGAATACCCCATGGTGGACCGGGACCCGGTGGATCAGTGGACCTTCGGCCGAGTAACGCTGGCAGGCGACGCCGCCCACGCGATGTATCCACGTGGGTCGAACGGCGCGGCGCAGGGGCTCATCGATGCCCGGACGCTCGCGGATTGTCTGCAGCAGCACGAGGATCCCGCCGCGGCGCTTCGCGCCTACGAGGATTCCCGCCGCGCGACGACGGCGCGCATCGTCCTTACAAATCGGGAGAACCCGCCCGACTTCATCAACATCAAGGTCGAAGAGCTTACTGGCGATCGCCCGTTCGAAAAGCTCGACGACTACATAAGCCAGGATGAGCTGCGGGCGCTATCCGTTCGGTACCAGCAAATCGCAGGTTTCTCCCTCCAGGATGTAGCCGAGCGGGCCTGACTCCTTGTCGTGACTCCCCGGCCCGAGAATCCGCCGGCCGTGAGTGGGCGCTCTCATTTCAGCTTTCGGATGTCGATTTCGTCGCTTCTCGTTCGACGTATAAGTAGAGCAGGAGGTGGCCAGGCGGCCAGCACCCGAGCTCCGAAACCGAGAAGCGGAAGGAGACACGATGCGATTCATGATGCTGATGATCCCGAAGGGGTACGAAACGGCCGAGCCAGGCACCATGCCTGAGGCGGATGATCCGCAGCTTGCCGCGATGATGAAGTACAACGAGTCCCTCCAGCAGGCGGGCGTCCTGCTCGCCCTCGATGGGCTGCACCCGCCGTCCATGGGCGCCCGCGTTTCGTTCCCGGGTGGCAAGCCCAAGGTCACCGACGGTCCGTTCGCTGAGGCGAAGGAAGTGCTGGGCGGCTACTGGATGATCCAGGTGAAGTCCAAGGAAGAGGCCATCGAATGGGCTTCGCGTTGTCCGGCCTCGGAGAGCGAGGTCATCGAGGTTCGGCAGGTGCAGGAGTTCGCGGACTTTTCGCCCGAGGCGCAGGAAGTCATTGGGACCGAGGGCGCCCGCGTCTTGCGCTATCAGTGAGCCGACCTTCCTCGACAGGCAAACCGAACAGGAGAATGACAATGCGCGTCATGGTACTGATCAAGGCTGACAAGGACACAGAAGCGGGCGTCATGCCGAGCGAGCAACTCCTGGCCGACATGGGCAATTACAACGAGGAGCTTGTGAAGGCGGGCATCATGCAGGCTGGCGAGGGGCTCCATCCAAGCTCCAAGGGTAAGCGCGTCAGGTTCTCTGGCGCGCAACGGACCGTTATCGACGGGCCATTCGCTGAGGCCAAGGAGTTGATCGCCGGTTTCTGGATATGGCAGGTGAAGTCCATGGACGAGGCCGTCGATTGGGTGAAGCGTTGCCCCAATCCCACGGGCGCCGACGCCGTGATTGAGATTCGACAGGTGTTTGAGGCTGAGGATTTCGGCGCGGAATTTACGCCCGAGCTGCGGGAGCAGGAGGACCGGCTCCGCGCCGAGATCGAGAAGCAACAGCCGAAGTAGCAAGCCCGACAGTCGATTCATCAGAGGTAAGCGAGTCCTGTGACCGACTCTGCCACGCATCGAACGATCGACGCAGTCTGGCGAATCGAATCGCCGAGACTCATCGCGGGTCTCGCCCGAATCGTCCGCGATGTCGGGATCGCGGAGGAGCTGGCGCAGGATGCGCTCGTCGCAGCACTGGAGCAGTGGCCCGAGTCAGGCGTCCCGGATAACCCGGGCGCCTGGCTCATGGGCACCGCGAAGCATCGGGCGATCGACTTGATTCGGCGCAGCCACCGGCTGGAGGAGAAGCAGGAGGAGCTCGGCCGGCTCGAGGTCGAGCGCGAGCGAGAGATGCCGGACTTTGCCGCCGGCCTCGACGACGATATTGGCGATGACCTGCTGCGCCTCATCTTCACGGCTTGCCATCCGGTGCTTTCGACCGAGGCGCGAGTAGCGCTCACGCTTCGCTTGCTCGGTGGTCTGACAACGGACGAGATCGCCCGGGCGTTTCTGGTCCCAGAGCCCACCGTCGCCCAGCGAATCGTGCGAGCGAAGCGCACCCTTGCCGAGGCGCGAGTCCCCTTCGAAGTACCCCACGGGGACGATCGGGTCGCCCGACTGGCATCGGTGCTCGAGGTCACCTACCTTATCTTCAACGAGGGCTACGCGGCGACTGCTGGTGATGATTGGATGCGACCTGCCCTCTGCGAGGATGCGCTCCGGCTCGGACGCATCCTCGCCGGGCTCGTCCCCCAGGAATCAGAGGTCCACGGCCTCGTCGCGCTGATGGAGATCCAGGCGTCACGCACGCGGGCGCGGATCGGCCCCGCGGGCGAGCCCGTCCTGCTGCTCGATCAAGACCGGGGGTCTTGGGATCACCTTCTTATCCGGCGCGGGCTCGCGGCGCTCCATCGCGCGGAGGAGCTGGGCGGCGCCCTCGGTCCCTACGCGTTGCAGGCGGCGATCGCCGCGTGTCACGCGCGGGCGAGAGTCGCCTCTCAGACGGACTGGGAGCGCATCGCGGCTCTGTACGATGCGCTTGCCCAGCTCATGCCGTCCCCCGTCGTCGAGCTCAATCGCGCAGTCGCGGTCGCAATGGCATTTGGTCCCGCTGCCGGCCTGGAGCTTGTCGACGCCCTGACGGCCGAAGGCTCGCTCAAGGACTACCATCTCTTGCCGAGCGTGCGCGGCGATCTCCTCTCCAAGCTCGGCCGCTTCGACGAGGCGCGCGCCGACTTCGAGCGCGCCGCATCACTCACGCGCAACACCCGCGAGCGTGATCTCCTCCTCGAACGCGCCGCTACGGCCGCCGGCAACGGCCGCGCCTAGCGTCCGCGCGAGCGGCACGTGAGGGGAATTGATGGTCGCTACTTCAGGTCCCAGGTGTGCATGTTCCATGAGCTCGCGGCCTGGAGCGGCGCGGTACGGCCCGGGCCCTCAACATTCTTCTGAGCTGCGAGCCCGGTGACCCGGTAGAACAGGGGGAAGACGGGAACCTCGTCCGCGAGCAGCTTGATCATCTGGAAATGGATCTCGCGGCGCTTCGTGCCGTCCAGCTCGTCCGTAAGCTGGTCCCACAGCGCGTCGTACGTCGGGTTGCTGTAGCCGCCCCAGTTGCCGCCCTGCCACCGGTTGCGCTCACTACCGACCTCGTAGGACGTCGCCGTGCGCGGGTCGACCACCCCGAAGTTCCACGGCCAGAGCATCACGCCCTGGATCGTGTGGCGAATCTGCCGCCCGTCCTGCGAGCTGACACCCGCGGCGTACGGCGTCGCCCGGGACTGGAAGCCAGCGGCGGACCATTGCCCCGCGATGGTCTCTGCTTCCTTCACGTTGTCGCCCTGACCGTCCACCGTGACGTCGATGTGGAAAAGCTGACCGGCGCTGTTGCGGAACGCTCGGTCCGAGCCACGGGCCCAACCCGCCTCAGTCATGAGGCGTTCGACCCGGGCCAGATCGAATGCGTAGCGGGGCACCCCCCGCTCCACCGCCATTCGATGGACCGGCTCGTCCGGCGGCACGTAGTAATCCGCGCGCTGCGTCAGCCCATACAGCAAGGTTTCGACGATTTGATCTCGATCCAGGGCCTGAAGCAACGCCTGCCGGACACGCAGGTCCTGCACCCAGGGGGCAGTCGGGTCCCGGAACTGGAGGTACAGGGTGCGAACGCTCTTCGGATTGAAGAGGGTCACCCCCGCCCCGGACGACTCCCACGCCTGCCGTAAGACCACCATCTGGCCGATATCGAGCTGTGCTCCGGCTGGGATGACGTCAATCTCGCCCGCGAGAACGTTGGCCACAAGCGCGTTCACGTCGCCGACGTAGCGGATGATGATCCGGTCGATGTGCGGCCGGCCGAGGTAGTACTGATCGAACGCCTGGGCCTCGATGAAGCTGCCGCGTTCCCATTGGGTCAGGCGATATGGCCCCAGGCCGACCCAGAACTCTCTCCACAGGGGGCTGTTGTCGAAGCTCACCTTGTCTCCAGTGAGGTAGAGGTTCTCGAGCAAGTGGCGCGGCAGGGCGGGCACCCCATCGTTCCCATTGACGTTGCCGAAGCTCGATCGGCTCTTCCACGTCATGACGACCGTGTGCGGGTCGGCCGCCCGGACCTCCGCGATGTTTGGCGACTGGCCGATCTGCTCGACCGGTAACTCCGAGTCGGTAATCACCTGGAAGCCGAACACAAAATCCTCGGCCGTCAGCGGCGTCCCGTCGTGCCAGTACACGTTGGGCCGCAGCTTCCAGGTGACCTCCATCCCGCCGCTCGGAAGAACCTTCCAGTCGCCATCGTCGATCGTCGGGATCTTCTCCGCGATGCGCGGAACCAGCTCACCCTGGGAATCCAGAGCCGTCAGATTCGCGTGGAATAGGAAGAAGTGCTCCTGCGCCGCGCTTCCCGAGCCAGCCCGGCCATAGGCGGCAGGCGACGGCTGCTCGTTCGACCCTTGCATGCCGATCCGGAGTGTCTTTGGTGCTCGTGAGGTCGGAGCGCCCGTATCTCTTGGATCCGATCTGGCGCCTGGGGACGGATTTGCGCAGCTCAGGAGGAGCAATGCTGCCCCACACCCCACGATCGTGCGCACCGTCAGGGATCGATGCGAGCCTGGCCGCTGAACGCGCATTGGACTCCTCCGGAGAGGTGCTTCTGCGTCCGATAGTACTACGCCAGGCGTCTCAAGGGAGGAGCGTTACAGCCCTCGCCCCATCGGCTGCGAGACCGCGGTCAGCACCAGGTCGTCACCCTCTTGCTTCACCTCGTACACCCGCGCGGTCATGCCGAATGTATTGAGACACCGCCCCTTGGTCAGGCTGAAGATGTAGCCGTGTACGGGGCACTTGATGTTGCCCCGGAACATCATGCCCTCGCCCAGGTCTCCATCCTCGTGGGGACACCACCGATCGATCGCCCGCAGCGTGCCAGCCTCCACGAGTACGACGATCTCGCGGTCGTCCGTCTCGACGATCACGAGCCCTCGCTCATGCAGGTCTTGAGGCACCGGCACCCGTATCGAAGGCTCCCCACCCTCCGCCAACGCTACGCGCCTCGCAGCCGCTCGAGGACCGGCTCACGCTCCATCGCCGACATCAGCCAGCCGGGCGGCACCGAGAACCGGCTCTCCAGCAACAGATCGTAGACGGCGTTCGCCGCCTTGCGCGGCTCGATCCCAACGTCCCGGACCGCGGCCTTGTACGAGCCGTGGACCGACAGGCCGTCCTCCCAGTCCGACCCGTCGACCGACTTCGCCAACACGCGGGCGAAGTCCCGCTGCTCCGAGTCGAGATCCGCGGGCTCCGATTCCTCACCGAACATACGCGGAGTGAACGACCAGTTGCCCTGCTCGAGACCCGGCGTAATGTCGCTCGCAATGACCTCGCCGCCCATCACGCAGAACGATGGGACGATCATCGTCCCACCCTGCCGCGTGTTGCCCTTCGTATCGCGGAAGGTGTACTCGCCTGGGACCGTATCGAAGGCGGTGATCCGCGCGGGCCGTCCGGGGGTCAGGCTCCCGACCCGGTCGTCCAACCCGCGGATGCGCGCTGGGTTGATAGTCACCCGCTCCACGACGTCCTTGAGCGCGTAGCCGTTGTTCAGGAAGATTGACATCACGTGGGCGAGCGAATGGCAGGGGCCCGTGATGTTGACGCCTTGCAGGTCCGAGCTGATGACGTCGGTCACGATGCCTTGCGCCATCAACGCGTCGAAGGCGTCGAACGAGAAGTTCAGCCCGCCGAAGCCGACATCCGCGTACACGCCCCGCTTGAGGGCTGACCGCAGCTCCGGCAGCACGCGCCCGTCGTCGTCGAGCATGTTCCCCCAGTTTCCTGTGTACACGTGGGTGAAGCAGTCGCCGGCCTGCAAGGTGTCGAGGGCTTCGCGCGTGAAACGCTCGCCGTGTGGCCGCCGGATGTCACCGACGTGCAGGTACCGCGGCAGGCCGACCTTCTCGCAGATCTCCCACGCGGCCGCGACCCGCCCAAAACCGTTGTACGTGTGCACACCGGACTTGATCCCCAGGATGCGATCCCGGTTCGCGTCCACGACTTCCCTGAAAAGGCTTAGGGGCACGTCTGCATTCGTATGGGCCCGGTTGCCGAGGTCCTCGCGCGTTCCGACGAGGATGCCCACGGGGTTGTCGTGCAGGAAGCTATAGACCTCGGTCTTGCACTGCCCTTCCCAGTAATGGCGGTAGTCCTCATACGTCCAGACGCCCGAGCCGCCAGCATCCACCATCGTGGTCACACCGTGCAGGACGCCGATCGTGTCGGGGTCGGAGAACGCAAGGTTGCTGTAGACGTGCACGTGCATGTCGAACCAGCCGGGCGACAGGTAGCTGCCCGAGGCGTCAATGCGGCGCGCGGCATCGGCCAGCGCCACCTCATCGCCGACCGCGGCGAGCTTGCCCTCGTGCACGGCGACCGCCGTCACCCGGTCGACGCCGTTCGCCGGGTCGATCACATGGGCACCGGTGATAACCAGGTCGTATGTCATTGTCGACCCCCGGGCTTGCGTGGGACCGCGACCATGCTGCCTGGCGGCGGTTCATCGCATCTTACAACGTCCGCCGCTCTGAGTCCCGCTGGCCATTCCGACCGAAGGTTGGTCCGGCACAGGAACCCCTTGAGCGGGACCTATCGCTTCCCGTTTTGGTCCGACGTCGGGTAATCTGGAGCAGATCTGCTCGGGGGCGGGCCCCCGAGCTCCAACAGCGAGCGAAGACACGAGGAGGACCGGGGATGGGAAGCATGAGGGTGGCGGCGCTATTGTCCCTGTCGATTGTCGTGGTGGCAGTGGGCTGCGCCCCCGCGACTCCTGGAGGGCGAACAGGATCGGGTGCCGCGCCGAGCCCGGCGGCCCCGCAAAGGACGCTCGTGATCGCCCAGCGCGGAGAGCCCCCGACGCTGGCCGCCCGCAACCTGGTTACGCAAGGCAGCGGTCTCCTGATCCCGGACCGTTTCTTCAACGCCACGCTGGACGTCTGGGACATGAATCAGGTGCCTCACCCACAGCTCGCCGAGGCGCTGCCGGAGCTCAACACGGACACCTGGCGCCTGTTCCCCGACGGGCGGATGGAGACCCGGTACACCCTCAAGCCAAACCTCACCTGGCATGACGGCACGCCCCTGCTCCCCGAAGACTTCGCTTTCGCGCTCCGCGTCTTCAAGGCACCCGAGCTCGGATCCTCGTCGACGCGTCCCATCCCCCAGATGGACGAAATCGTCATCCAGGACGCGCGGACATTCACGATTCGCTGGAAGCAGCCGTACGTCGATGCGTCGCAGATGCACATCTCGTTCCAGGCGCTCCCGCGGCACCTCCTGGAAAAGGACTTCGAGACGATGGACGCCGCCGCGTTCACGGGCCATGCGTTCTGGACGTTCCAGTACGTGGGGTTAGGTCCATATAAGTTGGACCGATGGGAGGCCGGCTCCTTTCTGGAGGCATCGGCGTTCGATAATTACGCGCTCGGTCGGCCGAAGATCGACCGGTTCAAGATGCTGATCATCAACGATCCGCAGACCGCCATGGCGAGCGTGCTGGCCGGCGAGATCCAATACGTCACCAACTTCATGTTCTCCGTGGATCAAGGTCAGGTGCTGGAGCAACGATGGGCGGGCAATGGTGGGGGCACGGTCTACTACTCGCCCACCCAGCGGCGTCTCGGGTTGATCCAGATGCGACCCGAGCACCAGCAACCCAAGTCTCTGTCAGACGTGCGCGTTCGATACGCCCTCGCCTACGGCATGGACGACCAGGCGCGGGTGGACACAGTCGACGGCGGGAAGGGCCGCGTGGCGTTCACCCTGGCCTCCCCCGGCTTTCCATACTACCCGGAGCTGGAGAAGGCGGTGCTCAAGCACAGCTACGATCCGCGCCGGTCCCAGGAATTGATGGCCGAGACCGGATGGGCCAAAGGCACCGACGGCTTCTTCCACGACGCGTCGGGTGAGCGGTTCACGATCGAGGTCGCCTCGTCTGCCGGAACCAAGAATGAGCAGGAGGCCGCCATCTACGTCGACGGACTGAAGAAGGTGGGCTTCGACGCCATCCAATACGTCACGCCGGTCGCCCAGATCGACGACAACGAGACCCGAGCCACCCGGAACGGGATCTCCCTCCGCGGCGGCGGCGAGGTGTACGAGTACTACGTGGACAGCGCGATCCCGTCTGCAGCGAATCGCTGGCGGGGCGACAACCGGCCCGGATGGTCCAACGCCGAGTACAACCGCACGTTTGCGCTGTTGGAGCGCACCTTTCCGATGCCGGAGCGCATCCAGCTCATGGCCGAGCTCGAGCGGCTCGTATCGGTGGACCGGGCGCTCATGATGAATAGCTGGGAATCGCTCCTCAACGTCGCGACCGGCGGCCTCACCGGCGTCGAGATGCGCATGGTTCCCAATATCAACATCGGCCCCGAGTTGTTCGCCCACCAGTGGGAGTGGCGTTCCTAACATCCGCTCTGCGCGTTCGGAAGTACCATGATCGAACGCGGCACCGCGCCCGTAGCGATGCGAGAGTGGGGGACGATGTCGGTCAACGAATGGCTGAAGGCTCATGTCGGTTTCGTGCCGAATCCCATCAGTACGGGCACCCGGCAAACTCGACCTCGGGTGCGCGACGCCGAGGTGCACCGGAGCATCTGCCCCTACTGCGCGGTGGGATGCGCTCAGCTTGTCCATACGCGTGCCGGTCGGATCATCAACATCGAAGGCAACGACGAGAGTCCGATCAACCGCGGCACCCTCTGTCCGAAAGGCGCCGCGACCTTCGGCCTGGTCCACAGCCCGCTTCGGGTTACCCGGGTCAAGTACCGCGCCCCCTACAGCGACCACTGGGAAGAGCGTCCCCTGGATTGGGCGATGGAGCGCATCGCCCAGCTCGTGAAGGCCACCCGCGATGCCCACTACGAGGAGCGGGACGCGAACGGCGTGCAGGTCAACCGCACGCGGGCGATTGGTCATCTCGGTGGAGCCACCCTCGACAATGAAGAGAATTACCTCATCAAGAAGCTGTTCACGGCTGGCCTGGGCATCGTGCCCATCGAGAACCAGGCGCGCATCTGACACAGCAGCACGGTGCCCGGTCTGGGCGCCAGGCTCGGGCGTGGAGGGGCGACCACTTCGCAACAGTCGCTCGCCGACAGCGATTGCGTGGTCATCATGGGCTCCAACATGGCCGAGAACCATCCCGTCGGTTTCCGCTTCGTGATGCAGGCCAAGGAGCGCGGAGCCACGGTGATCCACGTCGACCCGCGCTTCGCGCGAACCTCGGCGATGGCGGATGTGCACGTCCCCTTGCGCGCGGGAAGCGACATGGTGTTCCTCGGCGCACTGGTGAACTACGTGGTGAATGACGCGCGGTGGAAGACCGATCCGTTCTTCCGCGAGTACGTGACGCACTACACGAACGCGCCGCTCATCGTCGGTGATGACTTCCGCGACACCGAAGACCTCGCGGGGGTGTTCTCGGGCTATGACCCAGCCGAACAACGGTACAACACCGAAAGCTGGCGGTTCCCTGCGGCTGTCGATGCGGATGCACCGCACGTCCATCAGGACGCGCAGGAACGCGAAGGGGGTGCGGGCGCGGGCCACCCCCAGGAGCCGCTCGACCCAACGCTGGAGGACCCGCGCTGCGTGTTCCAGATCATCCGGCGCCACTACGGCCGGTACACGCCGGAGATGGTGGAGCGCGCCTGCGGCGTATCGCGCGACCTCTTCCTCGAGGTCGCCGAGACCATCCTCAACGCCTCCGGCCGCGACCGCACGACTTCTTTCGTCTACTCGGTGGCCTGGACGCAACACACGACGGGCACGCAGATGATTGGCGCGTGCGCGCTGCTGCAGCTCCTGCTCGGCAACATCGGTCGGCCGGGCGGTGGCATCCTCGCGGCGCGCGGCCACGCCACGATCCAGGGCAGTACCGACATCCCAACCCTTTACAACCTGCTGCCGGGGTACATGCCGATGCCGACGCTACCGGGACACGAGTCGCTCGGCGCCTACCTTGGGGCCGAACGACTCCAGGCTGGGCTCTGGTACAACCTGCCGAGCTACCTCATCAGCCTGCTCAAAGCCTGGTACGGCGACGCCGCGACCGCGGCGAACGACTGGGCTTTCGATCTCCTGCCGAAGATCGCAGGCGATTTCAGCTTCGAGGCCATGATCCCGTTGATGCGGGACCGCGTCATCAAAGGCCTCTTCTGCATGGGCATGAATCCCGCGGTGGGTGGGCAGAACGCGGTCCTCGCGCGCCGGGCGCTGGGTACGCTCGATTGGTTGGTCGTGCGCGACGTCATGGAAATCGAAAGCGCCTCGTTCTGGTTCGACGCGCCAGAGGTCCACAAGGGTGAGGTGCGGCCGCAAGACATCGGCACGGAGATCTTTCTGCTGCCCGCGGCGGTTACGCCCGAGAAGGACGGCTCGTACACCAATACGCAGCGGCTGGTGCAGTGGCACGAGAAGGCGGTTGAGCCGCCGGGCGACTGCCGATCCGAAGCCTGGTTCGTCTACAAGCTGGGCCATCGCCTGCGTGAGCTGTACGCTGGCGACGACAGTCCGCGAGGCCGGCAGATCCGTGCGATCACGTGGGACTACGGGGCGGTCGGACCAATGGGTGAGCCCGACGTCGAGCAGGTGGAGAAAGAGATCAACGGCTACGCGGTCGCCGACGGCAAGCCGCTGCCACACTACGATCAGCTCCGTGATGACGGCTCGACGGCAGCGGGCTGCTGGATCTACACCGGCATCATGCCGGCCGAAGGCCAGAACCTGGCGAAGAATCGGCAGGCCGATGAGAAGGCGTCCCTCGGCTGGGGCTTCGCCTGGCCGGCCAACGAGCGCATTCTCTACAACCGCGCTTCCGCCGATGCGCAGGGCCGGCCCTGGAGCGAGCGCAAGGCGTGGGTCTGGTGGGATGCCGCGCAGGGCAGGTGGACCGGGTACGACGTGCCCGATTTCCCGGTGACCAAGCCGCCGGACTACCAGCCACCGCCGCATGCAAAGGGGATGGACGCCCATCCCGGTGATGCACCGTTCGTACGGATGAGCGATGGCCGTGGCGCGCTCTTCGCTGGCGAGCAGCTCAAGGACGGGCCCCTGCCGACGCACTACGAGCCGTGGGAATCGCCGGTCGAAAATCCGCTGTACCCGGAGCACCCGCGAAACCCGGTCGCGCTGACGTTTGAGCGGCCGGACAATCCGTACCATGCGCAGGCCGATCCGCGCTTCCCGTACGTCATCACGACGTATCGACTGACCGAGCACCACACCGCCGGCGGGATGAGCCGCTTCGTGCCGTGGCTCGCGGAGCTGCAGCCGGAGGGCTTCGTCGAGATCAGCCCGGAGCTGGCGGCCGCGCACGGTGTCTCCAATGGCGATTGGGTGGTGCTTTCAACCTTGCGCGCTGAGATCGAGGTGCGGGCTCTGGTCACCGATCGCATGCAACCGCTGCAGATCGATGGGCGCACCGTGCACCAGATCGGCATGCCGTGGCACTTTGGGTACGGCGGAATCGCCACTGGCGCCATCGCCAACGACTTGAGCGCCCTGATCGAAGATCCCAACTCGCGCATCCACGAGGCCAAGGCGTTCACCTGCAACCTGCGGAGAAAGCTATGAGTATCCAGCAAGCGATGGGGTTCTTGACCGACACCACGCTGTGCATCGGCTGCAAGGCGTGCGAGGTCGCGTGCAAGCAGTGGAACCAGTTGCCGATGGACAACCTGGGAATGACCGGCTTTAGTTATGACAACACCGGCGATTTGAGCGCGACCACCTGGCGGCACGTCGCCTTCGTCGAACGGATCGCGGATGCGGAGGGGCGGCGCCCGACCAGGCTGCAGCCCTTCCAGAGCAACTGGTTGATGCTGAGCGACGTGTGCAAGCACTGCGAGCACGCGGCTTGTCTGGAAGCGTGCCCAACCGGGGCCATCGTTCGGACGGAATTCGGCACGGTCATCATCCAGCAGGACATCTGCAACGGCTGCGGGTACTGCTTGCCGGCGTGTCCGTTTGGCGTGCCCCAGCTCAGCGACATCGATCACCGCGCGCACAAGTGCACCCTCTGCTACGATCGGCTGGTCGACGGCCTCGAGCCCGCCTGTGCCAAGTCGTGCCCCACCGATTCGATCCAGTTCGGCCCGCTGGACGAGCTGCGTGCGCGGGCCAAAGTTCGCGTGGACGAATTGCAGGAGCGCGGAGTCGAGACCGCGCAGATCTACGGGGATGAGCATCTGGGCGGTACCGGCGGCATCGGCGGGCTGAACGCCTTCTTCATCCTGACGGCGCCGCCCGAGGTCTACAACCTTCCGAGCCATCCTGAGCTGCCCCAGCGCAAGGTGCTGCCGGGCTTTCTGTCGACCGCGGGCATGGCCCTCGCCCTCGGCGTAGCAGCCGCATTCGCCCTCCGCGGACGACCGTGAGCCGAGAACCCCACTTTCGCGAAGCACCGCTAACGGCCAGCGCTGGGGTTGACGCTGGACGCAACTGGGAACCGCGGCGAAAGAGCCGGTCGGCGGGCGATGCGGCGCGAACGAGCTATTACGATCAGCCCGTCATCCACAAGCCGCACTGGGGCTGGCTCATCATTACCTATTTCTTCCTTGGTGGGCTCTCGGGTGGCAGCTACGTCATCGCCAGCATCGCGGAGCTCGTTGGCTCTCCAGGTGGCGGCCGCATTACCCGCGTCGGTCGCTTTCTCTCGCTCGCCGCGCTGTTGCCCTGCCCGATCCTGTTGATCCTGGACCTTGGTCGGCCAGAGCGTTTTCTGATGATGCTGCGGGTGGTCAAACTGCGCTCGCCGATGTCGCTCGGCACCTGGGGACTCACCATGTTCGGCGGTTGCTGCACGCTATCGGCGTTGAGTGAGGCTGCCGGGGCCGGCCTCATTGGCGACAGCAACGGCCTTCGCCGACTCCTGCGTCCGGTGCCCACCCGCGTGCTTGGCGCCGTCGGGATGTTGCCTGCGTTCTTCATCACTGGGTACACGGGGGTCCTGCTCGCCGCTACGGCGGTGCCGCTCTGGACACGGAGCTACTTGCTGCTAGGACCTCTGTTCCTCACGTCGAGCCTTTCGAGCGCAGCGGCGGCCATCGCGTTGATCCTCGCCTGCATGCGCGGTACAAGTCGGAAAACCCTTGCCTCGCTGGAGCGGCTCGGTGCTCTCACGCACGTCGCCGAAATCGGCTTGCTGCTCGCCGCGCGCGCGAACGCTGGCGACCGGCTGGCGCGACCGCTGGAAAGCGGGCGCTTGGGCCAGCTCCATCGGCTGGGCGTCCTGGGGGTGGGTTTGCTTGCACCGCTCGCGCTCGAAAGCCGCGCATTGCGTCCCGGCGCCGCGCCATCGCGCGCAGAAACGATCGCGGCCTCGATCTGCGCGCTGATCGGCGGCTATCTCCTGCGCTACGTCACGGTCATGGCCGGGCGCGCCTCCGCCGACGATCCGTACTCAACGTTCGCGATCGCGGGCGTCGGAGCCGGGGGACCGGGTCTTTCCGGGGATCCCGTGCGTTGAGGGGTCAGCCCGCCGACGAGCTTCGCCTCAAGTTCCCGGTTCCCGGTCGCGAACGGCGGGGAGCTGCTTGACGAGAGACGAAGATAGGGAGATTTCCCGATGTGCGGCCCGCCCCACGTTCGTATGCTACGGACGAGCGAAGAGCTCGACAAAAACGATCGTGGGGAGGCACTCGAATGACCACCGACGAGATGAAAAGCGTGATTCGCCGCTGGGTCGAGGAGGTCTGGAACGGGGGGAACCTGGGGCTCGCCGACGAGCTGATGACATCCGACTACGTGGCGCACGTTGGCGCCATGCGCTTCGCCGGCCCGGCTGGCTTCAAGCAGCTCTGCTCTCCATACCGCGCGGCGTTCCCGGACATCCAGATCACGCTCAAGGACCTCGTCGCCGAGGGCGATCGCGTGGTGTGGCGCTTCACCGCGCGCGGCACACACTCCGGCGAGCTCTTCGGGATTCCTCCTACGGGTAAGGCGATGGAGATCGAGGGCATGGTGATGTCGCGCTTCGCCGGCGACAAATGGGTGGAGGATTGGGCCGGCTGGGATTTCTACGGCATGCTGCAGCAGCTCGGCGTTGCGCCGGCACCGGGATCGCCGCCCGTGTAAATCCATGGACGCGATGCGCTTCGCACAGCTTGGAACGGCCATCCCCGAGTGAGTAGACTGTGCGGGCTGGCTTCTCAGGGTCCCGCCGGGATCGCTCCCGGCGGGACCAGGCGCCATCACCTCACGCGTTTGAACAACTCACCGAGGGGCTTGGGTTTCGTGTGCCGTGCCCGAGGAGCCTCTCCATTGGATGGATCGTCGTGACTGACGCAAAGATCATCTACACCCACACCGATGAAGCTCCCTTGCTCGCGACCTACTCGTTGCTGCCCATCGTTTCGGCGTACGCCGCCAAAGCGGGGGTGGCCATCGAGACGCGAGACATCTCCCTGGCCGGCCGGATCATCGCCAGCTTCCCCGAGCGCCTCAAGCCCGAGCAGCGCATCGGCGACGCGCTGGGCGAGCTGGGCGCACTGACCCTCCAGCCCGAGGCGAACATCATCAAGCTGCCGAACATCAGCGCCTCCGTCCCACAGTTGAAGGAAGCAATCGCCGAGCTTCAGCAAAAGGGGTATGCCGTACCCGACTATCCCGACGCACCCAAGACGGATGAGGAAAAGGCCATTCGGGCCCGCTACGGCAAGGTGCTCGGCAGCGCGGTGAACCCGGTCCTCCGCGAGGGCAACTCCGACCGCCGCGCGCCAGGCGCGGTCAAGGCCTACGCGCGATCGCACCCGCACACCATGGGCAAGTGGTCCCCGGACTCGAAGACGAACGTGGCGACCATGACCACCGGCGATTTCCGCACCTCGGAGAAGTCCGCCGTGATGAAGTCGGACGGCTCGCTGCGGATCGAGCTCGTCGGCGACGACGGGTCGACAACGGTCTTGCGCGAGTCCGTGAAGGTGCTGGCGGGCGAGATCGTCGACGCCAGCCGCATGAGCGCCAAGGCGCTGCGCGCGTTTCTCGACGCGCAGATCGCCCGCGCCAAGTCCGAGAACCTGCTCTTCGGGCTGCACCTGAAGGCCACGATGATGCGGATATCTGACCCGATTATCTTCGGTCACGGGGTTCAGGCCTTCTTCCCACAGCTCTTCGCCCAGTTTGGCGAGGCGCTCGCCGCGGTCGGCGGCGACCCGGACGATGGCCTCGGCGCCGTGCTGCAGGCAGCGCAGAAGCTGCCAGCGGACCAGCGCGCCGCGGTCGAGGCCGCGGTCCAGCAGGGGCTGGCCAACGGCCCGGCCCTCGCCATGGTCGACTCGAGCAACGGGATTACGGGGCTGCACGTCCCCAGCGACGTCATCATCGACGCCTCGATGCCGGCCATGATCCGCGCCTCCGGCCACGCCTGGGGACCCGATGGCAAGGAGGGCGACACGCTTGCCGTCATTCCGGACAGCAGCTACGCGAGCATTTACCAGGCTGTCATGGACGATTGCCGCGCCAACGGCCCGTACGACCCGGTCACGATGGGGACGGTTCCCAACGTCGGGCTGATGGCGCAGGCCGCCGAAGAGTACGGCAGTCACGATAAGACCTTCGAGATCCCGAAGCCCGGCACGGTCCGGGTGGTGGACCAGGCTGGCAGCGTGGTTTTCGAGCACACCGTCGAGGCCGGCGACATCTGGCGGATGTGTCAGGCCAAGGACCTGCCGATCCGCGACTGGGTCAAGCTGGCGGTCTCCCGAGCCCGGCTCAGTGGGACAACGGCGGTCTTCTGGCTCGACGAAACCCGGCCGCACGACGCGAACGTCATCGCCAAAGTGCGGACCTACCTTGCCGAGCACGACACGTCCGGCCTGCAGATCGAGATCATGCCGCCGGCCGAGGCCATCAAGTTCTCCCTGGACCGGATTCGGAAGGGCCAGGACACGATCTCGGTCACGGGCAACGTGCTGCGCGATTACCTCACTGACCTGTTCCCGATCATGGAGGTGGGCACGAGTGCCAAGATGCTCTCCATCGTGCCGCTGATCGCCGGGGGCGGCATGTTCGAAACGGGTGCTGGCGGTTCGGCGCCCAAGCACGTCGAGCAGCTCATGCAGGAAAACCACCTCCGCTGGGACAGCCTTGGAGAATTCCTCGCCCTGGCTGCGAGCTTCGAGCACCTGGCCCAGACCACTGGGAACGCCCATGCCCAGATCCTGGCCGACACGCTGGACCGCGCAACCGCGACGTTCCTGAACGAGGACCGGTCGCCAAGCCGCAAGGTCGGCGAGATCGACACGCGGGGAAGCCACTTCTACCTGGCGTTGTATTGGGCCGAGGAGCTCGCTTCACAGACCAAGGACCCCGAGCTTGCCGCCGCCTTCAAGCCGCTGGCGCAAGCACTGCGGGCGAATGAATCCGCCATCGCCGGCGAGCTACTCGCCGTTCAGGGCGCACCGGTTGACCTGGGCGGTTATTACCTGCCCGATCCTGCGAAGACCGAGTCGGTCATGCGCCCGTCGAAGACCCTCAACCAGGTTCTGGCGAGCGTCGGAGGTTAGCCAGGGGCCCGGGTGACCCCTGACCGGTGAGTATTCTGTGTGCGTATTCCGGATGAAATTTCGGAGGAACCTGGTTGGATCTTGGCCCGCAACCTGGGGAGGCAGCTTGGCCAACCCTTGAGGACCTCGCGAGGCTTCCCGCACTTTCTTCCGAATACCGGTTTCGAGCCCAAGAATTGGCGCAAATCCTCCACTGGGGCACTGGTTTCACCAACGTCGGCACTCCAGAGAGCCCACCAGAAGCAATCTTATCTATTTCGTCGCTCACCCGAACCCACCTTGTAGCCAGCGGGATTACACTTGAGGAAGCAGAGCAGTGGGCTTACGCATATGCCGTTGAAGCAGCTCAGTTCCCCAATCCAAGCGCCTACCCCCGATCGCAGCTCCTGTGGTGTGTCGTGAAGCTTCTACGTGACCCCAACGAACAGTCCACCGGAACCGATTGTTGTGCAGACGAATTGGGTTACCATCCCCTCGATGAGCCGCCAATTCCCCCACGCGGATGGAGGGCGAGATCGTGAACGCATTCTTGTCCTCACCCGAGCCGTCCGAACCAAACTCCGATGTGAGATTGTTCGAGACAAGGTCCTACGAACCAATCCCTGTAACCATTGAACCCTGGGGCATTCCTCTCTATCCCATTCCTGAATACTCATACGTGGTTGATGTCCATGAGGGGCGGAATTTCCGAAAGGATCAGCTTGAGGGACGAACCAGAGCGGTAGGGGGCTATGAGGCCAGGGTCATCTCTGACCCGATTACCCTCTGGCTTAGCGCGTCAGATAGACACACCATACATCGTCACGGTGGTGCGGTATCAGGCCTTGTCTGGGAAAGCACACGCCCAAGCGAGATCGCTTCCTTGCTCACTGACCAACGCCTTGCTCGCCTGTTGCAGGAAGCGGCTGATCTTCAGGCAGCACGGCAGACGGTCTTCGAGCATCAATTCGCAGCTATGGTTACTCCCCTCGCGAAAGAAACAGGTCACCATGATCTCGTCCTTCTCTTGCGAGAACACGGGGTCGTGCAAAAGAAGGGCGGTACTATCGTCCTCACCGAATGGGGACGACAGGTCGCAATAATGTATTCCGCTAAAGACGAGAGCCGATGAGAGCTCCACCCTTCGCGCTCCATATAGGGGCGACAGCGTGCGCGAAAGCGTTTCCGTATTGGACCTCGAACCTGTGGCAGACGTGTTCGATCGTGTAGAGCACGGCGGGCTCGGCCTGACTCTGGGGGTTGGCAGGGCGCTCCAGCGGACCTGGGCGGTTATTACCTGCCCGATCCTGCCAAGACTGAGTCAGTCATACGCCCGTCGAAGACCCTCAACAAGGTCCTGGCGACCGTCGGAGGTCAGCTTCGTCGGCGAGGCGGCGCGCCCCGATGCCCTTACCCGATGAGAGACGGCGCCGAACGTCCGAGACCTCCTCAGGCTCCGCCGCTCGGCTGTAGCCCGTCCGAGCTGCAGGAATGGTTCGACGCCCTGCGGGCAGTCGATGCCGACGTGACGCAGTTTGCCGTCGGCATCGCGCTGGAGCATCTCGCCCGCGCCGGCGTTGCGCTGCATGCCGAGCTGTCGCACTCGAGCGATTGGAAGGGATTCGCGCTGTATCTCATGCTGACGCTCTCGCCGATTCTCGACGGGGGCGGCGACACGGAATGGGTGGCTGCGCTCCTGGCTGATCTCGTCGAGTTCAGCCTGCTCAATCCGAGCGGCTCGCCGGAAAACCGGTTGGCGGAGCTGCTCGCGCAATTCATCCAGTGGGCGGATTACGAGCGCCGGGAAGAAGTCATCAAGCTGCTGCCGCCGGAAGCGGAGCCCGCGCTGAAGCTCGTGGAAGTGTGGGAAGAGGAGGAGCAGCGCCGGCAGAACGAGGGGGGTTACTAAGACTCGCGGCGCTTGGCGCTCGGATCGGAGGAATTTACATGGCAAAAAAGCGTCGTCGGCGCAAGCCAGCGCCGGGCCGACTTCTGGTGACCGCGGCCACTTCTAGACGGGGTGATCCTCCCTCGACCCGATCCTCAACGGAGTGGCTTTCGAGGCATGAGAGCAGTTCAGGGCTATTGAGGGAAGATACGCTGGGGCTTTCCGAGAAACTCGGAGATCCGATCTCGGACTTGAGAGACAGCCTCTTGGCGCGTAGTAAGGCTCACGCCCATATCTATCGCTCGGAAACGGAAGTCTTGATCGCGGGCGAGAACCACCCAGCCCCAGTCGCTGTCACTCCTGTCGTAAATGACGGCACCAAGGAACGCCTCACCGATGTCAGTGAACCAACCGTGCTCCTGGATAATAGGGTTCTCCGGGGGCGGAGAAACTGCAATCAGCCTGAAGGCGTCCTTGCTGATCGAATGGATGAAGGAGGGCGCCCGCGTTCGAATCAGCTCTAGGCTGGACTCCTTATCCCCGTCGACGTGAATAATGTGAGTCCGAGATGCAATGGGATGCCAATCCCTGAACTCGTGCTTGAAGACCCCATCTTCGACGTACCCTTGGAGGGCGCCAACAAAGAAGTCACGGGGAATCGGGCGAAGCGCGTTGGGATTGTGGAAAACCACAAGACCTTGAGCCCACGATTCGACCAAGGGTGCACGATCGAGGCTGTAGCTGAACACAGACGGGTCCATCGCATCTGGCTCCGGATCATAAGACGTCCCCATCCGCAGAATAGCAATTCGCGCCGTCCCTAGACCGGTCTGGTAACCCATTCGAGCGAACTTCGCGTGAGTTCCGCTGTTCGTGAAAATGACGGCGCTTATGTTACGAGTGTCGAGTTGGGCAAAGAATTTCGAAGGGACTGTCTTCCTTTCGATTTTGTGTTCCATAACGGGCGTCGAATGTACGGTCAGGGTTCCATCCGTCGCCCGAACTGCAGAATATTCCTCACCATACAGGTAGCGCTGCAGCGCTGCATCGGAAAAGAATAGCGAGCCCTCCTGATGGAAGGCTTCAATTGCGATCACGAAAGGGAGGTCTTTGCATATTGGCAGTTCCCAGTATTTCTTTTGCATCTTCGAGTAGAGGGGGCCGCCAAACCTGATGGGCAGTTCATCTTGCTCAAATGCTGCGAGCTCGGCGGCGGTCATCTCCTCGAAATTCTTCTGGGCTCCAAAAAATGGTCCCGAGGTAGCTCGATTGATTGTGGTGGCTTCCACGGCGGCACTGAGGACGCCGCGACGTACGAGGAAATCCGGATTCCGAGTCGGGCGGGTGACCTCGAACCCCGAGCGCGAAAAGTAAGCGTGCAGGTATAGCTCGAAGAACCGAGCGTCGAAACCCGTCGACTGGAATTGTTCTAGAAAGTTACCGTCAGGGTCCTCGAAATCCTGGTAGACGTCGTCGAGCATCAGGCGCGCTGGCGCCGACACGTCGGCGAGCAAGTGATGGAAACTCGGATGAACCTTTTCCGCGGGTACAACGACATCAAACAGCGTTTTTGTCATGTGAAATCATAGCTCGGCTCATGACGACTCGGCATGGCTTGCCCACTCCGCCCGGGGTTGGTGACCATTTAGCCGAGGCCCAAGCGTAGCGACCTTAGGGTTGGCCAAATGGAAGCCACGGAAAACCGGCAGCCGCATGTTCGATACCCAATGGGAATACACGTAGGCCGGCCGGAGAGTTCACATTGTGGCGCAGGTTCCCGAGACTCCTCGCCGATTGACAGGATTACGAACGAATGTTCCCAATGGCTTGCCTCATGCGTACAATGAAATCGCCGAAGGTGCGATCGAGACACAGGTTGTTGCAAGGATGCTCATGAATTCCGCCGGCGCGGTTCACGGCCAAGTGATTGACGCCTACCCAGAATATGCGAATCTCTTTCACCTCGACGTCAGGCCGATGCCAGACTCCCTCCACTCCACGCAGGCTACCGAACACGATCGCAATCGCGAGGTCTTTCGACTCGGCGCAACGAAGTCGAGTCGGCCGGTACCAGCGACAATATCGAACGTTCGGCGCGCTTTGACGACGACCATCATTGATGAGATTCGGACGAAAGGATTCGATGTCACCGAGAGATTCCCGATCGTCGTAAACAAGTCCAGTAATTTGTCCCCGGTCCCGGCTGGACTTCAGATCTACACCGCTTTTCGCCTGCAGGTCCTGCATTTCCAAGGCCAGTATTTCCTTTGTTTAGACCACCGGCTAGTCGCCCGATCGGCGATTCAGCTGAACCAACTCTACGAACTGGTACCTGATCTGCACCTAAATACACACCAGAAAGCCTGGGTTCGATCCAACGAGGGGTGGCTACCCGCATTTTTGGTGGAGACGGATTCGGGCGGCTCCCTGATTACGCTGAATCCGGACAGGAGCGAAGACACTCCGGCGTCGAATATGGACATCGTTCCGCGGTTGACGCGTACCCAGGTAATGCAGCTAGCGCCCCACCTGGGAATTTCGGCGGACCGGCTAGACTCGACTTCGGCCATTATGCCGTAGCCAGGAGTGCCTGGGCCCAAGCGGTGTGGGGGTTTTGCGTCGCCCGCGGATGACGCGAGGGCTGAGAAATGCATAGCCAGCCCGTCTGGCGAAGGGCGGTGAGCATGTCGAGGAACGAAGGGGCTGACTTCTTGCGGTACCAAGGGCGGAGCA
>Ga0080064_1002309_pt1 | contig 32989 bp, 20 predicted proteins | sample Subgrocontami54m_FD_69260 | JGI IMG/M metagenome (GOLD analysis project Ga0080064, IMG submission 69260) | Subsurface groundwater microbial communities from S. Glens Falls, New York, USA - GMW46 contaminated, 5.4 m (SPADES assembly) (version 2) ...
GGGGGGGGCCGAAGCCCGGCCAGGTAATCAGGCGGCTGCCGATCACGGAGAGCATCATGCCGAGTCGGAATTTTTCCGGGCCTTCGTGCAGGCTGAGCGGAGCGTTGGTGTGGGTCACGAGCCAGCCTTGGACGACCGCACACGCCCCCACTGCGAGGGGTTCGAGCCAAACGTCGAGCCACTGCGTCTTGGGGTCTTTGGTCTCTGGTCCTTGGTCCGTGGTCCGCGGCGAAGCCGCGCGCCACGCGCGCCAGGCAAACAGCGGCGCGAAGACGATGGCGAAGGGACCGTTCAAACCGATCACGAGCAGAATCAAGAGATCGCCGAGACGCTGGCCGAGCGTCGTCGGACGGGCGGTGAACAGGTGCAGCACGAGGAAGAACGCGGCGAACCACTGCAGGTTGGTCACGTTGAGCAGCACTTCACCCGTGCCGACGACGAGCACGAGCGCGAGCATCAGCCAGGGCTTGGCCGGCAACTCGACCCGCGGTGAGGCCATCCGTGCGAACAGCGCCACACTGATGGCGAACGCGGACCAGTTGTAGATGGCGGGCCACCAGGCCACGTCCGCGGTGTGGCTGGCGATCCAGGCGATGAGGCGGGGCAGCAGGTGCAGGTAGCCGTTGTACGGCGTGAGGAAGGCACCCGCGCCCCACGCGTCGTCCTGCTTCATGAAAATCTCGCCGTCCTCGGCCCAGAATTGCGGCGTGTGCAGGGCCCAGGGTTTGCGCAGCGCCAGGAGGGCTGAGCAAAGCAGGAGCATGGACCATGGACTATGGACCATCGACCTAGCGCTCCGAACGCTGCGGTCGAGGGTCGAGGGTCGACAGTCGTTGGTCCTCATCGCTTCCGGCCCCGGTACTCGAGGATCCAGTTCTCGGGTAAAATCGGGATGTTCGCCGGCACGCCGCGGCGGATCGGCTCAACGTGTTCGCCCCATTGATAGTCCTTCGGAGCCGGCAGTGTGTAATGATTGAGGTGCATGAACACGGCAGCGAGGCAGACCAGCCGCACGAAATTTGCCGCGAGGCGCGGCACGGCGTCGAATTCCCAAATCAGCAGCCAGGCAAGGAGGACACGCGGAATGTAGAAGTAGCGGTCGCCGAAATCGAGATTGTCGAAGGCCCACGTGTCCGGCCGGGTGCGATACACGCCGGCCACCACGATGAGCGCGAACGCGGCCAGCACCTGAGCGCGCAGCCCGCGCCGCGGCGAGGGACGCAAGGCCCACACGAGCATGCCGCCCAGGAACAGTCCGCCCACCGTGCGCACCGCCCATGCCGGCAGCTCGAGCGCGCGGTCGTAACCGGCAATCGGCCACAGGACGACGCGGCGGGCCAGGACTTCGAAGGTGGGCCCGAAATGAAACGCCTGCGTCTGGAACGAGAATTTCGGACCGGTGCGCCAGACGAACCACGCCTGCAGCGCGGCGCACGCGAGCACGATCGCGAGCGCCACGAGATTGTCGCGGTTCCGTGTCCGCCACCAGCGCCACGCGAACAGCGGCAGGAAGGCGATGACAAACGGGCCGGTCAGCGCAACCAGCCCGAGCACGATCGCATCGGTGAACCGCTCGCCCCGCGTCGCCGGCGGGCGGATGATCGCCTGCTGAATCAGCACGAACGCCGTCACCCATTGGAGATTCGTGACATTGAAGAAAACCTCGCCGGTATGCGGTACGAGGAGGAAGGCGAGGGCGAGCCACGGTTTTCCCGGGAGGTCGAAACGCGCGGTGAACAGTCGCGCGATCGCCGCCAGCCAGATCGCAAACGCCACACCGTTGTAGCAGGCCGGCCACCACGCGGGATCGAGCACCTGGGCGGCCAGCCACGCGATGAGCCGCGGCAGTGCGTGCAGGTATCCCATGTACGGCAGGAAGAAGGCCCCGAGGCCATACTGGTCCTGATCGTTCAGAAACACGCTGCCGTCCTCGGCCCAGAGCTGGGGCGTGTGCAAAGCATGCGGCTTTCGCAGGAACATCAGCAGCCCGAGCGAAAGCAACAGCCACCAGGTGAGCCGTGGCCGATGCCACCAATCGCGGAAGGAGGCGAGCCAGCGCGGGGCGTTGACGCCGGTTGACGCCGAATCGCGGGCGATGTCGTGGGCATCAGATGGCCCGGGGGCGGGCGCTGGTCCGGCGTAGGCACGAGCGACGATCCACGCCAGGGCCGCGCCACCCGCGACGACAAACGGCCAGCCGATGGGCTGCCCGTTGATTGCGACATTCGCGACGGCCCACGTCGTGGCCAGCGTGATGACCTGCAGTGGCACGAGGACGAGCAGCCATCCGCGTCCACCGCGTTCCAGCGCGACGGAAAAGCCCGCGAACAGCGCGAGCATCACGGCGTACGATCCCTGATGAATCGCCGCGCTGTACGGCCCGAACATCAACAGGCACCACACGACGATCGTGAGCGCGACCCAGCCGGCGAGCGGGCTGAGATCGCCGAAAAGCTCGGACAACGAGCGTCGCGCGAGCACCACTGCGAGCAGCGCGAGCAGCGGCCACCACGTGAGGGCGCGCGCGGTGTGGAAGAACTCCTGGTTGCGGCGCTCGACCTGGTTCTCCGCCGACCCGTCGACGAGCAGCGGCCAGTTGGCGAAAACCTGCCCGTGAAGGTTGAGCGCCTTGTTCGACCACGCCTCGCGCCAGCCGATTTTCGCGTAGGCATCGCGCAGGGTTTCCCATGTGCCGCGCGGATCAATCTGGCTCTGACCGGCGAGATGCCACTTCAACAGCCGGTTGGCCGGTGGGTCATAGAACTTCTGATACGCGATCCAGGGCAGGACGAGTGCGGCGAAGACCACGCCCGCCGCGAGCCACCTGCGGCCGCGGCATCGCCAGGCGCAGGCGATCAGCCAGGGAATCAGGGCGATAAACGAAAAGGCGACGCCGCCGTGCGCCAGCCAGGCGAGACCGGCGAAGGCCGCGGCCCAGACGACATCCTGCCCTGGCGGGCGGGGTGCCCTCACCCCGCGATCCGTTTCCGAATTTGTCGATTCGCCGGGTGAGGGCACCCGGCCTACAAACAAGGGCGGGACCAGCAGCGCAAATGCGCCAATCGCGAATGCGCTCGCGGCGAGTTTCGGCCAGGTGTAAACGGTGTTCTGCAGGAAGAACCCGGTGAGCGCCATCGCCGCGATCCAGCCGGCGGCGCGCCGCGGGCTCAGGCGGAAGCTGCGCAGCAGCCCGTACGCCGCGGCGACCCAGAGCAACTGAAACCAAATGGCCGACGTTCCGCTCGCCACGCGGCGATCCAGCCCCAGCCACTTGCTCGCGGGCCAGGTGAGCAGTTGCCAGCCGGTCTGCAACGGCGGGCGGTCGCTCGACAGCCATTCGAGGCCGAGATGCCGGACCGGCTGATGCGCGAAGAGCCGCTCCGCCAGCTCGTGCGACAGCAGGTTGTCGGAAGGGAGCGACTCGCGAAAACGATTCGCCGCGAGCGTGTAGAAATCGTGTCCGGTCGGGAAGAGATGCAGCAGCGCGAGGTGAAACGCGCCGATGGCGAGCATGAGTTGAACGACCGTGAAGATCTCGGCGCGCGCATCCGTTTCCTGCTGTAGCGGCGGTCTATGACTGCCGACGGATAATCGGCGGTCATAGACCGCCGCTACAACGGACGCCGCCACCAGCGCCCACGAGAATATGACCCCCGCGAGCGCGTTTGCGAAATACAACCAGAACGCGACGTAGCCGCAGATCGCCACGAGCGCGCCGGCGCCGAGCGCGATCCAGGGCGGAGCCAGCAGACCGCGATTCAGCAGCGCGCGCGCGCTGGCGAGAAACAGGATGCCAAGCAGCAGTCCGTTGATGCTCCACGCGGCGAGCGATTCGACCAGGGCGTTGTTGCCGTCGCTGCGGCCGCCATGGATCGGTTCGCTCACGGCGAACCAGCCGCCGGGGCCTTTCGCCGCATCGCGGCCGACGATCCGAATCGGACGTCCGACCCAATTGGCCGGCAGCAGTTGATCGATCACGGCCCAGCGTTCGCCGATGGCCGCCGGCTTGAGCGGCAGCCGGCGGCCGGTGCCGGCGAGTTCAACCTGGAGCGTGTTGCCCGATTGCGCGGGATAGCCGCTCGCGCCAAGATGCAGCACGCGCGGCGCGGGAAACGGCCCGATTTCAATCGTGCCCGCGTTGTCGTCGGCTCCGCTCCACGAACCCCATGCACGGACCCCGTGCGTCTGGGCGAAGGCTTCGCCCGGAAACCAGCCGGCGGGCTGAAACGAACCGGTCGTCGCGACGGCGACGCCGTTGTGCGCCGGAACGATTCGGCGCGCGCGCAGGCTCAGCCCCTGCAGGACCACGCAGACCCCGAGCGCAATCAGCAGCAGCCGTCGCGAAAAAAGAAAGGAGCCCGCGACCATGTTCGCCACAGCCCGGCTACAGCCGCTGAAACCGAAATTTCACGAGCGCCCAGAGCCACGTGACCGGATCGCGGAACATGGCGATTTTTTTCCCCTCCTTGAACGAGCGCGACCGGTAGCTGATGGGAATCTCAATCGGCCGGTGGCCCTTGCGCACGAGTTTGATCAGCAGCTCCCAGTCGAAGTCGAACCGGTTGCATTCGAAGGTCAGGCCATCGAGGCATTCGCGCCGGAACACCTTGTACATCGTGAACGGGTCGCGGAGCCAGATGCCGAGCGCGGCGTTGATCAGCAGCGTGAAGCCCCAGTGCGCGGTGTTGAGCACGAGCGCCTGCAGCGGCTGATCCGAGAACTGGCGGATCGCCCAGCCACCGAGGCCGTGGCGCGAGCCGAGCACGAAGCTCTGCCGGCCCGCCGCGAGCGGCGCGAGCAGCACGTCGTAGTCGTTCAGGTCGTACTCGAGGTCGGCGTCCTGGATCAGCACGACGTCGCCGGTTGCCTGCGTGAACCCGGCGCGGACGGCGTGACCCTTGCCTTGCGGGCGATCCTCCAGGATCAGTTTCACCCGCGGATGCGACGCATAGGTGCGGACGATCTCGCGCGAGCCATCGGTCGAGTTGCTCTCGACCAGGATGATGTCGAGCCGCCAGCCCGGGATCTGTTTCGCGAGAATCGCATCGAGCGCGACGCGCACGGTCGCCGCCTCGTTGTAGATTGGCACGATCACGGACAGCACGCCGTTTGAGATGGGCGGAAAAGGTTGCGGCGGCATCAGAGGTTACAGGCTAACAAAGCAGATTGTCATTCTGAGCGAAGCGAAGAATCCAGGCAGGGATTCGACCGCCGGCGCCGTGTCGCCGAGGCCATGAATTCTGCGCTGCGGCTGAACCACATGGCTTTTTGTGGGCGGGGTGCCCTCACCCCGCGACTCGGATCCAAGGCGAAAACCGCGGGGTGAGGGCACCCCGCCCACATCAGGTTCATTGGCCGGAACCACGCGACGTTTCCGTTGGTTCCGCGTCTCAGCATGACCGGCATGGCTCGTCAGGGTGGAGTCGAACGCGGCTTGATCGCGCACGGCATGGCGGAGACGCCATAGAGCAGGTCGATCGCTCGCACGACGGGCGGCAGGGCCAGCGCGGCCGAGGCCAGGGCCCGCAGCCCCCGCCGGTGCCGGAGGCTCTTCACGACCTTGAAAATCACCGCGCCGTGGTAACGGACTGGATATGGGATCAGCCCGACGCGGCCATAGAGTTGGGCCAGGCAGCGGGGGTTGAAAAGGCTGACGTGAATCTCGGGCGCGCAATAGCGGTAGTGAATGCCCTGCCGCCGCGCGACCGGCGAATCGAGATTGCCTGTGGTGAGCAGCAGCAAACCGCCTGGCTTGAGCAGCCGCGCGACGAGCGCCAGCGGTTCGAGCGGGGCCGGCAGATGTTCGAGCACTTCAATCATGCTGATCACGTCGTAGGTTTCCGCCGGCTCGGCGCGAAGTTGGTCGAGATCGAGAATGCGAAAACCGTCTTTCGTACGCAGCAGGTCGGCATAGGACCCGACGTCGTGGCCGGTGAGTTCGAGCGGCCGGCCGGCCAGTGAGCCGCGCTCGCGCAGGTATTTGAGGAACGCGCCGGCGCCGCAGCCGAAATCCAGCCAGCGCAGCCGAGCTGCGCTGGTGGGACCACAGGACCACGGGACGACGGGACCACTGGACTGATGCTTCGTGGTTTCAAGCGCCGATCCTGCCGCCAGGTTTTGGTCCGGTATTCCGGTGGTCCGGTCGTCCAGTTTTACTGTAGTCCCGTGGTCCTGTCGTCCCGTCGTCCTGTGGTCCGCGAGCGCGTCGGAGGCGATACTGAACAGGTCGTCGAACTCGACGCCGCGCTCCGTGGTGCGCCAGTCGCGATATTCCGTTTCGTAATCGACGTACGGATCGGGGCCGTGGCCGCGGTAGTATTCGTCGTTGTAGATTTCCCAGCCGGAAAACGGCTCGACGAACATCAGCCCGCAGTCGGCACACTGGTAGAACTCGAATTCGCGGCGGATGAATTCACCGCGTTTGCGCCCGCGCGAGGCAACTCGGGGAGAACCGCACGCGCGGCAGGCCGGTGCGGTCATGCGCGCGTGTTGTAGGGCGGAGTCTCCTGACTCCGTCTCCCCGAGTCGTGCGGCGGGGTCGGGAGACCCTGCCCTACAAGGCGGGAAGGCGGGCGCAGGGAGAGCGCCAGTGAGGTCAAACCGAGTACGGCGCCGAGGCCGCAGAGGATGAGATTGCGCGGAAAGTTTTTCGGCCAGTAGCGAAAGGTCACGCGGTATTCGCCGGCCGCGGGCACGACGACGCCTTTCATTGCGTGGTTGATTCGGATCACGCGCGCCGATTGCCCGTTCAGTTCCGCGCGAAAATCGCCCGGCCAAAATGCCTCCAGCAGCACGACGGCGCCGGCGGCGTTGGCGCGAATCGTGAATGACGTGGTGTTTTCGGTGAGTCGATAGGCCGTCGCCGGCGCGACCGTGGCGGGCGACTTGTTGGACGAGATTGTCGCGGTGAGCGATCGGGCCCCGGCGTCGTTCGCCTGGATGGCAGCGAAGGGCCGGCCGGCGGCGGCGCGAAACTTGGCGATGAGTTCGGCGGGTTCGGCGTACGTTTCGACGCGATCGGTGAAGAACGCCCGGGGCCACGCCGTCGGGCTCTCATAGACGTCGAGGTCCGCGCGGTGCCGGAGCCGCAGGTGCTGCGCGAGCACCGGGTCGGCCGTTTTCAGGTCGAAATAGAAACGGACGTTCAGGGCGTCGAGCAAGGGCTGCGCCGCGGCGAGCTTCGGTGCATCCACGTAGATGCGCCAGTCCCAGAGCCGCTCGACGCCGGACGCCGTCACGAGTTCGCGCAGAAACGGATTCACGAGCGCGTCGGGCCCGTGCACGGTTTCGAGCCCGTAGGCGCCCGTCCAGCCCGGGAAGAAGTTGCCCTGAAAACCGAAACCGCGGCCGGGTTCGCGCGCGTGCGCGGCGCGGACGAACTCGATGGCGTCGGAACGCGCGTGAAAATCGACGCGCTCGGAGGGCCGGCAGGTGAACGCCTCGAACCCGACGCTGTTCGCGTGCAATCCGTGGCGCCAGAGCAGCGTCGCTACGCACGCCGCGATCAGCAGCGCGCGGCCCGGTCCGCACCACCGACGCCGCAACGCACCCGTCACGAGCAGCGCGAGCGCCACGCTGGCGACGAGCAGCGCCGCAAGGTAATCCCAGATGAACGGATCCACGGCGAGCACCTGGCCGGGCAGGTGGACGGAAAAGATTGGCCCGAAGATCGGGCGGTGCGCCGCCTGCCGAAAGGCGATCCAGCCGAAGACCAGCGCACCGAGCAGCAGTCCGCCCACGATGAGATCGCCGCGGGCTTCACGCGTGCCGAGCCGCCCGGCCGCCGTGGCGAAACCGACGCCGGCCAGCACCGACCACAGCACGATCAGGGCGCACGAGAACGTGTTGTCCAGGTGCGCGATGTTGCCGAGGAACGGCAGCGTGACGATCCAGCGCGGCGAGACGAGGCCGAAGGCGAGCGCGAGCGGCAGGAGCGAGCTCACGGCCAGCGCGAGCACGGCGCGGTTCGCGAAATGAGTGCGCAGCGTGGCGAGGAAGTACAGGAACCCGAGCAGCAGCAGAAAATTCAGCGAGGGGCTGAACACGCGGTTCTGCTCCATCAGCGGGCGGTAGAAGATCTCGTCGAACAGCCCGAGCAACAGCGAAGGCTGGATTTGATATGCGCTCACCGCGTTGTAGCCGGTGTACGCGTTTTTCAGCGTCTGCAGAAACGTCGCCCAGATCGGCGCGGTGAGCAGGACGAAAATCGCGCCGGTCCATGCGACCGCGGCGAGCTTGCGCAGCCGATCCCGCCACGGCGCCGCGGACAGCAACAGCACGAGACCGCCGGCGAGATTCACGCACGCGAGCAGCATGTAGGCTTCCTTCACCGTGCCGCTGTTCATCACCGCGAGGTTCGCGACCACGAGGCCGGCGCACCAGCCGGCCAGCCCGCGACGCGTCTCCGCTTGCGCGATACGGACGAGGCAGTACAGCGGCCACGGCGCGTAGCACAGGCTGAAGAAAGCCGGATGGTTGACCCGATAGATGAAGAATCCGATGAACGGCGCGGCGGCGCTCACTATGAGCGCCGAGACCAAGGGACCAAGAGACCAAGGGACCAAGGGACTTGCTTCGGTATCGAAGGCCTTTTGGTCTCTTGGTCCTTTGGTCCCTTGGTCCTTTGGTCCCACGAGCGTGAGGACGATTAGTCCGAGCGCGCTCGCGAACAGCCATTTCGCGATGAGGTATTTCAGGTCCCACGCCCAGGCCGCCCCGTTCGCCGCGATCACAAGGAAGTGCAGGGGATCGCCGGCCATCGACTGGCCCTGCGCGAGCAACGGGACGCCGGCGGCGTTGTAGCGGTTCCACAGCGGCAGTTCGCCGTGCAGCAGCGCGCGGTGTTGCATCATCGAAAACGGCACGTGCTGCCACATCACCGCGCCGACGTCGGCGAGTTTCACGTCGACGACTTCGCCGGATTTGTAGCCGGGGAGCGTCGGGTACATGTCGTAAAGCAGGATCGTTCCCAGGTTCGGTGAAACGTAGCTCTTGCCGAGGAACACGACGGGATACGCGCTGGCCACGACCGCAACCGCGGCCGCGATGCACACGGCCCGGCCGGGCGCTGCCGCCAGGCGCTCGGCGCGCGCGACAAACCATCCGCGCAGCGGCGGCGCGCGGTCGAGCAGGAGCAATGTTCCCGCGAGCGCCGCGAAGAATGCGAGCAGCCAGGGCAGCGAGCCCCGGGTGTATTCGCGCCAGCCTGCATAAATCACCACCGGCGGCTCGAGAAACGTGACGACCTGCGCGTCCTCGCTGTTGGCCGCGGAAGTGAGCACAAGTTCGTTGCCGCGCATCGCCAGCGCCGCGACTTGTTGCGCGGGCTTGAAGTTCGTCAGCGGCACGGTCGCCAGGACGCGGCCCGTTTGCGACACGACGCGCAGTTCGCGGAGGGCGATCGTCACGCCGCGTTCCGGCGGATCGAGCCGCAGCGCGCGATAGGTGCCCGGCGGGATGGGCAACCGATAGACGGCGGGGGCGGTTGATTGGCTGACGGTGACCTGGCTCGAGAGCGCTTCGCGCAATCCGCCGCCATCGTCGAAATAGGCCTGGAACTGACCCGGCCCCGACGCCGTGAGCCGCGCTTCGAGGACAAAGAGGTCAGGCCGTGTCTTCGCTGCCGGCAGAAAGGGTAGCGCGAGCACCGCGCTGACGAGCGCGGCAGCGGCTAGGGCCGGAAGCGTGAAGTACTTCATTCGTAAGACCTCGCAGTCTCGGGCCAACGCGCAATCGTCGACAAGGAATTACGCCACGGCCGGGGGCGAGGTCATCTGCCAGACGGATAGGACACGGGCAGGTTGCCCGGGCTACGGCTGGCCGGTGTTGGTGGCGCGGTCAACCTGACCGCGTGGGCCGGCGGAAGCCGCCGCTCGATGGGTTGCCGCCATCGCCGCGATGGCCAGGCAGAGACCGGCCGCTCCGGCGACATACATGATCCAGAAGCCGTGCTTGGTGATCCGCCAGGCCCAATAGGACAGCCGTCCCATTTCGGCCGGCCCGCTAAACGCGAGCCAACGTGCGGCGTGCCGGTCGTGCGCCACGACGACGAACGGCTCGTTCGGCGTACGAGCGTAGGCTGCGCGCCAGGAATCGCCGGACGGTCGGTCCGGCCGGATTCGGGCGAGCAAGGCGTCGGTGCGCGCCGCGTGCAATTCGAGAAGCACGCCCTCGTTCGGGTCGCCGACCTGGCCGGCGGTTTCGAATTTCAGCCAGCCGCTCAGCACGGGCGTGATCGGTTGGCTGCGCCACGTGCCGGTTTCAGCCGCGCCTTTGCCGTCGGCGTTGAACGACCCCCACGTGGTCGTCGAGTCGAGCGGTGGCGTGGTTGGCGACAAACCGGCGCGCGGCGGGCGGTCCGGATCGGCGCCGCGCGCATCGTTCTCGCGAAACCCCGGCACGGCGGCGGCGGCGGTCAGGGGCAAAGGCGCGCGAATCGGCACCGGCATCAACGCGCGCAGGCTGGGCTTGGCGAGACGCTCGATCAGTCCCTCCGCGCTGGGGAAGGGAATATCCGGATACGCGAGTTGCCTGGGATCGTTCGTCCCGAGGTATCGGCGCATGTGGCCTTCCGCCTTCACATAATATTTTTTGGCATCGGGCAGTTCGTAACGCAGATTGCGGTCGGTGACCTCATGCAGTCCGAACGCGAGCGTCGCGAGCCAGGCGAGGGCGAGCAGGAGAAGCAAAGGACCAAGGGACCAAGGACCAAAGGACCACGGACCAAGGACCGCGGACCAGCGGGAACGAGTTGAAGTCACTGGATCGGTCTCGAGTTCGTCGTCCTTGGTCTCTGGTCCCTTGGTCCCTTGGTCCTTTGGTCCCTTCAGCAGCCACGCGAGGGCGACACCGTTGACCATCGCGCCGAAGGCGAGGGTATCCATGTAGCGCGACGCGGGATAGTCGCCGCCGATGCCCCGGGCGTAGGCCGTCGCGACGATTTGAATCAGGACCCAGCCGCCGAGCGCGGCGATCGTCTCGGCCGCCACGGAGTCCCCGCCGCCGCCCGCGAAGCGCGATGAGCGCGCCGCGGCGCCTGCGACCACGCGTCCGACAACGACCAGCCAGGGCAGCCACAGCACCGCGGCCGCCCAATCGCGATCGCGCAGCGGCCATTCCAGGCTGTGCACGATTGAAAAAATGAAATCGTGCGCGGTCTTTGCTTTCAGATCGTGGTGCCACGGGACTTCGACCCGCGTGAACCAGCCGATGGCGCAGAGCGCGGTTGTCACCGCGAGGGTTGGCGCCATGGCGCGCCAGGTGGCTTCTCCGCGCAGGCAGCGCCAGCCGACAACGACGAGCGTGACCGCGGCCGCAAGAAATCCGGAGCCCATCGAGCCAAGCGCGAGCAAGGCGGCGAGCGCGCCCAGCCACCACGCGCGGCTGAACGGTCGGGCGAAGGGAAGCGCGACGATCGCTGCGAACGAAAGGCCGAGCAGCCAGTATTGCTGCGAATGAAAACCGCCCAGGATGTTTTGCCACGCGAGCGGGAGCGCGAACAGCGCGACCGTGAGGAGAAAGAGCGCGGCCGGGTGGGGTGCCTTCGTAGCGCCGGCATCCTGCCGGCTGTCGCCTTCAGGCCGGCTGGAAGCCGGCGCTACTCCGATCCACCGCAGCGCACACAGCCAGAACGCGACGCCGAGCGCCGCGTGCAGGCCCGCGTTCGTGGCAGCCTCCACCCGCGAATCCCATTGGCCGTTCAACAAGCCGAGCGCGAGGTTCTGCAGCTTGGTCAGGACCACGCGGTGCTCGTTGTGCGGATGGAAAAGGTGGGCGATGAAGTGATCGCGTTCGAACCACGGGATGAACAGTTCCACCGCCTCCGCATCCCACTGGTCCCAGTCCGGCATCGGCGAACCATACCGGTCGAACGTGCCCCATTTCGCGCCGACGATCAGCAGAAACAGGCAGGCGGCAAGGGCGGCGGTGAGGGCTCGTTTCGGCACGCGAAAAGGCGAGGGGAGCGAAACCGGTCTCCGGGACAAGCTTTCTCGGTGTCAGCGAACAATCCAGCTGAGAGCTGAGGGTTGAGAGTTGAGAGCAAAGCCGACGGAAAACCCCCATGCATCGTTCGATATCCTGCGTGCTGGATCCGTGGATCGTGCTCTCACACCCTCAGCTCTCAACTCCACCTCTCACCGCCCCTCCGTCTTTGCCACCCACTCCGCGAACGGCTGCGCGTCTGGGCGGAGCACGGCGTGTGGGTCGCCGTTTGTTCGCAGTTGGTACAACTCGGCCTCTGCGCGCTCCCGCCACGTCTTGTCGACGCGCAGTACTGCCAGCACGCCGTTGGGCGTCGACGACGGGAAATGTTCAGCCAGCTCCAACAGCTCCCACTTGAAGCGCCGCACCGGCCAGCGGGAGAGCATTTCCAGTAGCGTGCGGACGTTCGATGGCTCGAAGGTATGAAAGTGGATGTTGATCTCGAGGTGATGCTCGACGGCCGCATGCATGCCACGCGCGAGTTCGGCCTGTTTGGCCGGGACTTCGGCCGCCGGTGTGTCGGGCGAAAAGAGCGACCAATCGGCCTGGAAGACAAACTCGTCGATATGCGTGGCGTCGCAGGCAGTCGTTCCGCGAACGTAATCGTCGAGCAGGTGCTCGACCGGCGTGAGGTCGCGGCGATGCTCCCAGGTCGCGCGCCGGTCGGGCACGACCAGATAGATGATGCCGCCCGGCTTGAGCACCCGATACCACTCGGCCAGGGCGGCGACGGGATTGGCCACGTGCTCGAGCACGTGCGAGGCCGCGACGTAATCGAGCGAGTGATCATGAAAGGGCAGGGCGCAGGCGTGGCCGTAGTAATCCGCCCGGCATGCGTCGGCGGCGAAGCGGGCGAAACAATCGAGATAAATCGGCGCGGGCGAGAATCCGGGCAGCGGAGCCGTGCCCGGCCCGATCTCCGCACCGGTTTTGCCCGGCCCGATCCAGCGGGCGATTTTTTCCTCGTGGGTCATGGCGTCGTCGCCACCGCGAAGAGGTTGTAATGCAGCGGCGTGCCCTCGAGGGTGCGGAGTGGATACGGCGTGTGGAAGCCGACTTCCACCTGCGGATAGAACTCGCGCAGCAGCGCAGCGAGACTCCACCGCGTGAAGAAATTCGTATGGGTTGCCTCGAGCATGTGCCACGGCGTGGCCAGATAATCCCAGAGATAGCCGAGCAGTTCGCAGTTCGGCACCGACACGATCAGTTGCCGCGGCGCCACGCGACGAACCTCGCGCAGAAACGCCCGTGGCTCCTCGATGTGTTCGAGGACTTCGATGCACAGCGCCGCGTTGAAGCTGGCATCGGTGAAGGGCAGCGTGCGGCCGTCGACCTGCCAGTGCGGCAGGCCGGCCCGCGCGAGCTCCGCGCAATCCGACGCGCTGATCTCGACGCCGAGCCAGTCGTAGCCGTCAGCCAGCAGACCGCGGCCGTAGGAACCGTAGCCGCAACCGACATCGATCACGCGGCGCGGCGGCGCGCCGAGGTGCCGGCGCAGCAGGGCGGCGAGTTCGCCGCTGCCTTCCGATTGCGACGGGCCGACCGCGAAGATGTTGGTCCGCCGCTGGAGGGCAGTCGTGTTGCGATCGAGCAGCACGCCGAAATGATTCGTGCGGTAATCGCGGGCAATGGTCGCGACCTCCGTGGTGGCGAGCGCCGCCGACCGCGTGCCGTCGCGAAATCGCGCCCGCACCGCCAGCGGCAGCGGTTCCCCCGGAGGAGCCGCAGGGTGGTGGGCGAACAATTCGAAGCCGCAGGGGAGGGCGGGCGGCAGGTTCAGCGCGGCATTCACATCCGGGCGCGGCAGGTGAACGGCGGTTTCGCCGACGAAGGCCTCGCCCGACCATGCTTCGATCGCGGCGATGGTTTCGTGCGCGGCATCCAGCCACGCCCAGCCGCGGACAAAAAAGCAGAGTGGGTCGATCGCCGACCGCGGTGCGGGTTCATCGATATGCGCGCGCATGCTGGGCCGCCGAACAAAGGGTGATTCGCGGCAAAATGCCAGCGCCGAGCCCTGGACCAACCCCGTGAAGGGTTTCCGCTACGCCAACGGCCGTGCCGCGAGCGGCACGGTGGAATTCGGCCAGTCGATCGCGGTGCTGCGGCGGGAATGACCGCTCGCGCGGCCGGATTCATTCAGTACGAATCCGGATTACGGCGGCAGCCGCGATAACGAGGCTGTTGTTATGCCTCGCTCACCTTATCTCAGCCCCTGACGTCGGCTGCCGCGGATGAGTCCTGGGAAACAGCCCCGTTCGTGTAGCGGCGAGCGCCAGCGAGTCGAGAGCCCGTCAGACGACTCGCTGGCGCTCGTCGCTACGGCCAGTCTTTACTCGTCAGAAGCCAGACGCTTTTTGCGGCGTGCGGGTGCAGCAGGCTCGTCGCCGCGAGCAAGTCCGGCGACCGCCTCACCCGTCCAGCGGCGGCCAGGGCCGCGGCGGCAGGGCGAAGCTGAAATCGTTGACCGTCAGCGTGAGGTTCGGGTTGTACGCCGGATCGTTCGTGAGCAGGCCATCCCATTTTTCCATCATGTACTCGACCTCGCCGCGGAAGCGGTCGCGTTTTTCCAGCGTATCCTCTTTGCCGCGACTCGCACTTTCGTGGTGGTAAAGCTCGGCGTACGGCGTCCAGAGGTTTCGATAACCGGCGGCGCGGACCTTCAGGCAGAAATCGACGTCGTTGAACGCCACCTTGAGCTGGTCGGACTCGAGCCCGCCCACCTGCTCATAGATTTCGCGCCGGATCACGAGGCACGCGGCGGTCACGGCCGACATATTTTGCTGCAGCAGGTTGCGGTGCGCCTGGCCCGCGGCGCCGCGCGGATGCGTCTGCCAGGCATGGGCCGCGACTCCGCCAATCCCCAGAATCACGCCCGCGTGCTGGATGCGATCGTCGGGGTAATAGAGTTTCGCCCCCACGCAGCCGATCTCGGGCCGCAACGCGTGGCTCACCATCTCGTCGAGCCAGTCGCCGTGCATGACCTCGAGATCGTTGTTCACCAGCGCGATCACCGGCGCAGCGGTCTGCGCGACGCCAAAATTGTTGATCGCGGAGAAATTGAATTCGCCCGGAAATCGCACCACGCGGACGGATGCGTTGGGGGAGCCGGCTGGCAGGCGACTCCGGGGATGTAGGGCGGGGTCTCCCGACCCCGCCACCCGCGCAATGGAATCGCCGTCGCCGGCGCAAACGGCGGGGTCGGGAGACCCCGCCCTACATGCCAGCTCGCGTAGATAGGCGATCGTCTCGGGATCGTCCGAGTCGTTGTCGACGATCAGGATCTCGAAATTCGGATAAGTCGTCTTGGCGAGGATGCTCTCGACGCACGGCTTGAGCACGTTCAGCCGGTTCCGCGTCGGCATGATCAACGTCACCTTCGGCGCGGGCTCGGGGATCGGATAGTGCACGCGCCAGTACGAGCCCTTGGTCGGCGTGATCTTCGCGTCGACGCCGGCGCGCACGAAATGCTCGCTGATCACCTTCTCCGCCGCCTGCGTCGCGTAGCTCTTCGCGCCAATCAGCATCGCGGTGGAACCGGGCACGCTGCGCCAGTGGTAGAGGATTTTTGGAATGTGCCGGATGCGATCGGGCGCGGTGCGTTCGACCACCCGCATCGCGAGATCCCAGTCCTGCGAACCTTCGTAGCCGACGCGGAACCCGCCGACTTCGCGCACGAGCAGCGTGCGGTACACGCCGAGGTGGCTGACGTAATTCTGGACGAGAAACAGGTCCGGATTCCAATCCGGCTTGAAGTAGTGGTCGTAGCGATGGCCGTTCTCGTCGATCTTGTCCTCATCGCTGTAAACGAGGTCGGCGTTCGGATGCGCGTCGAGTTCGAGGGCGACACACGCCAGCGCATGTGGCCGGATCTCGTCATCATGATCGAGCAGCGCGATGAATTCGCCGTGGGCGAGGGCGAGCGCGGAGTTCGACGCGGCCGAGATGTGCCCGTTCGTCTCGCGGAACGCGACTTTGATGCGCTGATCCTTCCTCTGGTAGCGCTCGAGGACTTTGCGGACGTGCGGCAGCTTTGACGCGTCGTCGGCGATGCAGAGCTCCCAGTTGTCGTACAGTTGGCGGCGGACCGACTCGATCGCCGCGACGAGCCATTTTTCCGGCGTGTTGTACACCGGCATCAGGACCGAAATCATCGGCCGCTTCGTGAGGGTGCCCAACTTTGTACGAATGCGATCCGCGCTCTCCGGCGTGAGCCTGTCGTAGGCGGCGACCCACGCGGCGTAGGTATTCGGCGGCGGCGGCGCGGCGTTGGCGGTGCGTTTGACCGTGCGCGCGACGGCCGTGTGCCACGCCCCGGATTCGTCCTGCGCCTCGATCGCCAGCACGTGCGTGCCGTAGCGCGGCACGTCGACCTTGACGATCCAGCCGCAACGCTCGGCGCCGGGATAATCGCGGAAATGATCCAGCACGTCCAGCCGCTCGAGCCCGAACTCCGCCGACACCGGCTTGCCGTCGAGCGTTGCGCGGGCGGCCTTCAGCGGCACGCGATCGCGATGCAGCGACCAGCCGCGCACGTTCAGCGTCGGGGCAATGCTCGACCAGTCCTGCGGGTAATCGATGTTGCCGATCAAGATCGGCGACACGGCCGGCGCGGCCGGTTGGTCGAGCAACGCCCGGCGCAGTGCGCGGAAGGGCGAGGTGACCTGCCACGAAAACGACGACTGCATCGTCGCGATCTTCTGGTCGCGCGAGCGAAGGATGGCCTCGACCTGCGCCAACTTGTCCGCGGCGACCGCCAGTTCGTTGGTCTGCGCCGCGCGCAACTGCTGCTGTGCCTCGCGCGCCGCCGCGGTCTCTTCGCGTGACGCCTTCAAGTCCTGCTTCGTGTTCGCGAGCTCGTCCTTCAGCGCTTCGATTTCCGCGTCGGCGCCGAGCAGCGCGTTTTCGTACGCCGTCACCTGCTGGCGCGCGGTGTGCAGCAGCACGTCAGCCTGGTCGCGACGGACCTTATGCTTCGCGACCTCCTTCGCCATGTTGTCCGCGTAGACCTGCGTCATGTCGCGGGCCTTCTCGAGTCCGGCCGCGTGCTCCTTCGCGGCGGCGAGCAACGACTCGATGTTCCTGACGTGATTCTGCGTCAGTTTCTCGCGTTCGAGGATGGAGTCGCGATCAGCTTCGACCGCGGCGATCCGATGACGCGCGGAAAGCTCGATGCTTTGCTCGAGCTGGCGGACCACGCGCGCGAGAAGATCGATTTGAGGGGCGAGGTCAGGGGAGACGCCGTCGCGGGGCGTAGCACGGGCAACCTGCCCGTGCTGATCGTCCGAGCGCGGGCAGGTTGCCCGCGCTACGCTTTCGGCGAACAGCGTGGCGTCGCTCGTGGTTGCGTCCCGCGCGAGCGACCAATCGGTGCGTGATTCGCGTTCGGTCGTCGCAACGTAGAACTCCGCCAGCCCGCGCGTGTTCACGGCGAGGTCGAAATGGCTTCGCGCGAACGCCACCGCGTTTTCGCCGAGCCGCGCGCACAACTCGGCATCGCCGAACAGCCGCTCGCACGCATCGGCGATGTCGGCCGGCGTGCCGCTGGCCGGCAGGAACACGGCCTCACGACCGTCCTCCATCAGCCGCGCGAGATTGGTCGGCGGCAGCGCGACGGGTTTGCCGCTCGCGAGAAATTCCGGCAGCTTCGACGGCAGACGGTAGTCGTTGAAGGGACCGGGGCGGCCCGGCTGCACGAGGACGTTGGCCAGCGCGAGCAGCCTGGGCAGCTTTGCCTTCTCGATGAAACCGAGGTCGAGCACGTGCCGCTTCACGTCGTCGGCCAGCCCGTCGAGGAAACGCGGCGAATTGAAGCCGGTCCGCACCAGCCGCGTGGGCGTGCCGCGCTGGTTCAGCAGCGCAACCGCGAGGTACAGCTCGCGCATTTCCGGCTCGTTCGCGAAGGTGTTGCTGCCGGTGAAAACGATGGCCTTCTCGCCCGCCCGGAGTCCGATTTCGTCCCGCAGCGGCTCGTCGGGGGCTTGCGGATGGTACAGCGCGAAATCGACGCCGGGAAAAAGCAGGTGCGTCGGGACTCCGGGCGGGGCGAACTCGGCCAGCCGGTCGATGATGTGCGTCACCGCGTCGGCGATACGCAGGAAGCTCTCGTGCCGCAGCGGGTGCGCGAGGCTGTCGTTAAGGAGCGACTCGAGCTCGGCGGCCGGTGTGGTCCGCAGTTGTTCGAAGGTTTTTCCGGTGAAGCCCTCGAGCAGGAACCGTTCGTTGTCCTCGAGATGAATGATGAGCCGCGCGGGCCGGCCGCCGCCGTTCACGGTTGCCCGTTGATAGGCGACCGTGAACTTTCGCACGCACTCCCGCGGCGTCCAGGCGTGGATCACATCGGCGGTTCTGCCGTCGGGAAACAGGTTCGGCCGTGCCAGCGCCTCGTCATACGTGGCGGCGATGAACAGCGGGTCCGCGATGTGCTGCAGCGTTTCCTTGCGCTGCGGAACCGCCACCACGCAGGCGTGCCCGCCGGCGCTCAGCGTGTTCGCGAAACCACCGATGTGGTTGAGGCTGTTGGTCGTGAAGTCGCCGTAATTGACGAAAAGGATGTTCAAGGCTGGAGGAGGAACGCGGGACTACGGGACGACAGGACTACTGGACCACAGGACAATGGGCAACAGGTCTCCCGTTCGCCGGTAGTCCCGTGATCCTGTAGTCCGGTGGTCTCGTTCCGTGATCACAACTTGTACCCGGCGTCCGCGGCGTCCTTCGCGAAGGTCTTCACCGTGTCGAGTGACAGCTCCGTCAGGTCCATGCCGAAAAGCTTGGCGGCTTTCGTGAGGATGTCGTGCGGCACCGTGATGATCTGGCAGCCGCACTCCTCGGCCTGGAGGATGTTGAGGACCTCGCGGGTGCTGGCCCAGAGCAGTTCCGCCTTCGGCTGGCCGTGCAGCAGCGCGCCGCAGGCGCGCAGGATCGGCATGGGATCGACACCCGTGTCGGCGATGCGCCCCGCGAACACCGACACGACGGACGCGATCGCCGGGTTCAACGCCTCGGCGACGCCCGCGACTTGTTTCAGCGTGAGGATCGCGGTGATGTTCAGCTGCACGCCTTCCTGCCCGAGCTCCTTGATCAACGGCAGCGACGACTCGCCGCGCGAGTTCGTGATCGGGATCTTCACGTAGACATTCCTGCCCCAGCTCTTGATCTTCGACGCCTGCCGCCGCATTTCCGCGAAGTCGTCGGAAAACACTTCCAGCGAAATCGGCTTCGCCGTGACGGTCTTCAGGATGTCCTTGGCGAACGCCTCGTAATCCTTGATCCCGACTTTCTTCATCAATGTCGGGTTCGTCGTGAGCCCCTTGATGTAAGGCTTGGCGTAGAGGTCGAGGATGCCAGCCTTGTCGGCGCCGTCGGCGTAGAGCTGAATCTTAAGGTCGTTGAGCGACTTCATGGATATGGGTTTGGAGGCGGATTGAGTTTGTGCGCGGAAGCTGGCGCAAGGGGAAAGTCTGCAGCGCCGGAGTGGCGCGGTCAATTTGACCACGCTGAAACTCGGTCCGGATTTCCGGCTGCGGTTACGGCACGCTCAGACTGAGGTTGGAGCGTGCCACCGCCGGAGCACGCTCAACCTGAGCGTGCTGCCGCGATCGGGTAACCAAATCAGCGCGGTCAGGTTGACCGCGCCACGGATTTCAGGATCACCGCCGCCGCTTCCTGGAATGAACGCACGGTGTAATCCGGTGCTGCGTGAAGCGGTTCGGCATAATCGAAGTCGATGAACACCGTCCGCACCCCTGCGCGTTTGCCGCAATCGACGTCGCGCCAGCGGTCACCCACCATCCAGGATCGGCTGAGGTCGAGACCGAGTTCGCGGGCGGCGTCCAGCAACATGCCCGGTTCCGGTTTGCGCCGGCGGTCGGGCGGATCCTCCGGCCGGCCCGCGGCGTAACAGACTTCCACGCGCGCGATGGCCGGCACGAGCTCGCGCAGGCGAGCGTGCATCGCCTCGACGACCGTCTGCGGCTGAGTGCCGCGGCCGACATCCGGCTGGTTCGTGGCCACCACGAGCACGAATCCGGCGGCGACGAGCCGGGCGCACGCGGCGGGAACGTCGGGGAAGAGCTTGAATTCGTCGACTGTCTGCGGCGGGTAGGGTTTGCCGTCCCGCACGCGCTGCACGTTCAGCGTGCCGTCGCGATCGAGGAATACCGCAGGAAAACCGCTGCGCGGTTTTCCTAAATTTTCCGACATCGCCGCCCCGGGTGTCGTTTTCACACTCTGATTCCTTCGCAAATCAAAGCGGGTTTTGGAGAAGCCAAAACAACTAGTTTTTCGCCGCAGGCGAAAAACTCTCCCACTTCGTCTGATGCATCTTCAGGTCCGGGTGCGAAACGAACAGGTGCCAGATCACGGCCTGAAACGCCTCGCTGTGCGGCGTGATGTTGTTGGGGTTCACTGTCGGCACGATCACGCAGGCGTCGGCGACCTTCGCGGTGTGGCCGCCGTCCTTGCCGACGATGCCAATCACGCGCGCGCCGATCTGCTTCGCGAGTTGGAGCGCCGTGACGAGGTTCGGCGACACGTTTTTCTCCAGGTTGCCGCCGCCGACGGAAAAGATCAGCAGCGCGTCGTCCTTCCGCAGCCGCGAGCCACGCAACCACTCCACGAATACGCTGGCCCAGCCTTCGTCGTTCGTGCGCGCGGTGAGTTCGGACACGTTGTCGGTCGGGGCATAGCACTCGAGCCCGCCGATCTTGCGGAAATCGTTCACGGCGTGCGAGGCGTTCGCCGCGCTGCCGCCGACGCCGAGGATGAAGAGCCGGCCGCCGCGCGAGCGCACCGCGACGAGTTCGCGCACGCATTTCTCGCAATCCTCCGGGTTGAGCTTCGAGACGATCTCGGCGGTTTCCTTCAGGTGTTGGGCGGAATAGGACATGGGTGGAAAGGAGTGAGGAAATGAGAGAAGGAGAGAGGGGGAGAGGGAGAGAAGGCGGAGTCAAACGATGGGCGTTTCAAGGGCAAGGATCCCGGCGTGGTCATGGCGAGCGCGTGCATGTTCCCGATGGTTGAGCCGGTCGCGTCGCTGCTTCCCCAAACCCTCACTCCCTCATTCCCTCGCAGGAGCGCGCTCCTTCTCTCCGTCTCGCTATCTCTCTTTCCTGCGCAGGAGCGCATCCAGCTCCTGCAGCCCTTCATGGGAGCCGATTTCGTAGAACCGTTGCTTGATCTCGTAGCCGGCGAGTTGGTGTCGCGCGACGAGTGATTTCTGCACCTCAGCCAGGTCGACGACGGCATCACGCGGAAATCCAGCAAATGCCGCGGCGCGAAACACGCCGAGCCCGTAATCGATGTGGTGCATCTGCGGCACCTTGTTTTTCTTGTCGTAGACCTTGATCTCGCCGGCCTCGAACCACACGTTGCTCGTGTCGTAGCGCCCGTGATTTTCATACACGGTCATGAGGCCGGGCTGGCCGGAGCGCAGGAAGAAATCGCCGACTGCCTGGTAGTCGATCGGCAGGTAGCTGTCGCCGTAAAGGACGAAGAACGCCGCGCCGAGCTTGGGCAGCGCCGCGATCAGCGCGCCACCCGTGCCGAGGAGTTTCGGGCCGTCGAACGCATAGTCGATCTTCACGCCCCATTTCGCGCCGTCGCCGTAGAGGTCGACGATCTGCTGGCCGAGGTAACCGACGCAGAGCACGATGTGCGTTAGCCCGGCGCTCCTGAGGAGTCGCAGTTGATGCGAAAAGAAGGGTTCGCCCGCGACCTCGACGAGCAGCTTCGGAATTTTTTCCGTGATCGGCCGCAGCCGCGTGGCCATGCCGCCGGCAAGGATCGCCACGGGGAGTTCGAACGGACGGGTTTGTTGAGACACAGAGGTCACAGAGGTGAGCACGGAGGTCACAGAGCAGTAGACACGGTCTTCTCTGTGACCTCTGTGCCTCCTCTGTGATCTCTGTGTTCCAAGAATTGGTTCTCAGTTTTGCGCGACGACCTTGCTGCCTTCGAAGTCGAACCGGAACCGGACTTCCTGCAGGCCTTTCTCGCGCATGGCGTGGCGGAGCTTCGTCTTGTCGCCCGCGTAGAACATCAGGAAACCGCCGCCGCCGGCGCCGATCAGCTTTCCGCCGAGCGCGCCATGCGCCATGGCATAGTCGTACCACTCGTTGATGTGCGCATTGCTCATGCCGGAACTGCGGGCCTTCTTCCGCTGCCAGTGGACGTCCATCAGCCGCGCGAACTCGTCGAGGTTGCCGTGCTCCAGCGCGGCGAGCGACTGGTAGCCGAGCTCCTTCGTGAAGTGCAGATTGTCCAGCATCGCCTGATCGTTCCGCTTCGACTTGTCGTTTTGATCCTTGAGGATCGCCGACGCGCTGCGGCTGTAGCCGGTGAAGAAGAGCAGCAGGTTGTCCTCGAGATTGAAGAGCGTCTCCTCCGAGAGTTGGCACGGACGATACTCGACGCGCCCATCTTTGTGAAACGTGAACGCCGTGATTCCGCCGATCGCCGCGATGTATTGATCCTGTTTCCCGATCGGCTCGCCCAGCTTGTTCAGCTCGATCTCGCACGCCTGCTCCGCCAGTTCCGCCGGCGACACGATGTTCTTCTTGTGCGCATGCAGCGCCTTGAGCAGCGCCGTCGTGAAACTGCCACTCGAGCCGAGACCGGTGCCGCCCGGAATGTCGGCCATCGAGGTGAGCTCGATGTGGGGGTCGGTGACGCCGACGAGCTTGAGCGCCTCGCGGATAATCGGGTGTTCGATGTCGTTCACCGATTGCACGCGCTCGAGCCGCGAGTACTTGACGATAATCTCCTGCTGAAACGTCCGGTGCTTGGTGATGTAGACGTACTTGTCGATCGCGGCCGCGACGAGGAACCCGCCGAACTCGCGATAATACGACGGCAGGTCCGTGCCGCCGCCGCCAAGGGAGACGCGAAGAGGAGAGCGCGTGATGATCATTCGGGAGTGAGAGTGAAAGTGAGAGTGAGAGTGGAGAGGTCGACCTTACTGCTGACGCAATGTTTTGATCGAACTCGACAGAATTCCGATGATCTCGTTGCAGAGCGCTACCCGTTGAACAATCAACGATGGTTCGAGCCAATGCTTGAACCGACCGTAGCGGCCGGCCGTCTCTTGAGCGGAACCGCGTGCGATCATCAAGAACCGTGCGTAATCGATGCGGCTGCCTCGTCCATATCCCTCCTCGATATTTGCGGCAATTGAATCCGCACTCGCATATTGCTGCGCAACCAGCCGATTCAGTGCGGGCTCCCGGGCAAGCTGTCCTAAATCCGCGACGACGTAGTCGAAAAGCTCCAACGCCTTTTGATGTGCGCCAAACTGCCTGAGTTTTTCACCGTCGTGCATGGTCATTCCCTCTCACTCTCACTCTCACTTTCACTCTCACTTCCCATACCCGCTCCGCCGGTAGATCGCCTCGACGATCTCGAGCGTCCGGATGCCTTCGGCCAGTCCGGGTGACGGCTCGCGGTTTTCACGAATGTCCTCGACGAACGCGCGCATCTCCAAGGCCCACGAGTCGTCGCCGCGCGGGTACTCCCAGCACGTTGTTTCCGGCGGGCCCATGGCCGGCAGCATTTTGTAGAGCGTGAGCCGTTCGAGGCCGTAACTGCCGCCGAGGCCGTCGATCGCGATTTTCGCGCCCCGCCCGTAGAGCTCCAGCGAGAAGAGATTCTTCCACTCGGTGCAGCTCACGTGCAGCCAGGCCGTCTGGCCGGCGGCCGTGCGCAGCGAGAGGAACGCGTTGTCGTCGACCTTCATGTCCCAGAAATAGGTCGCGGCGTGTCCGTCGACCGTGGGAAACTCGCCGAGAAACCAGCCGGCGAGATCGATCAGGTGCACGCCCTGATCGATCAACTCGCCGCCGCCCGACAAGGCCGGGTCGGCGCGCCACTCGCGATCGTAGCCTTTGCGGCCACCATGGCCGTAGCGGGCGCGGAGAAACAGCAGCGGCCCGAGCGCGCCGCCGTCGACGAGTTCGCGGGCCTTCTGCAGGGCGGGATGAAACCGGTGGTTGTAGCCGAGCCGGACCCGTGCGCCCGTGCGCTGCGCGGCGTCGCGGATCGTGCGGAGCTGGGCCGCATTCAGTGCGCCGGGTTTTTCCACCAGCACGTGTTTGCCGGCGCGGACCGCGGCGAGCGTGATCGGTGCGAGCGAGGCGTTCAGCGTTGAAACAATCACGGCCGTGACGCGTCCATCCGCCAACACCGTGTTGTAATCGGTGACGGCGGTGCAGCCGGGCGCGAGCTTCGCGAGCTCCACCGCGCGCGCCGCATCGAGATCGCAAGTGTAGAGCAGCGCCGGGTTCTTCCCGAGCGCGTTGACGCGCTTGCGGCCAATCAAGCCGCAGCCGATGACGGCGAAAAGAGGTTGCTCGGAGCTGGCGCGATTCATTGCGTGGACACGAATGACGTTAGGCGAAGCGAACGCTCCCGGCGACGCAAGTGAGGTTTTGCCGGCCGCCGGCGAATCCCGCGTGGCCCGCTGGCGCGAACGGGCCGGACTCGTTGCGCTCTGCCTCGTGGTCGGCTGGTTCTATTTTTGGACCGTGCGATCGAGCGGCGATCCGTGGAAGTTTGGGCGTGAGCAAAAGGACTACTACAACCTGCTGCTCGACGGGTGGCTCGACGGTCATCTCCATATGAAGGTCGCCGTGCCGGAGGCGCTGCAGCGGCTCGACGACCCCTATGATCCGAAGCGGCGGCCCCCGGAACTGGCCCTGCACGACGCGTCGTTCTACCACGGCAAGTACTACCTCTATTTCGGCGCCGCGCCGGTGGTCGTGCTGCTGCTGCCGTTTCGACTGATCACGGGAATCGATCTGCCGCTCGCCGCCGCCGTGCTCGTTTTTGTCTACGGCGGGTTCCTCGCGAGCGTCGCCGCCTTGCTCGGGATCCGCCGTCGCCACTTTCCGGAGACATCGGCGTTCGTCACCCTGCTCGGCGTCGCGGTGCTCGGGTTTGCCGGACTCGGTTGCGTGCTGGTGCGGCGGCCGCACATGTGGGAGCTGCCGATTGGCGCCGGCTACTGTTTCGCCATGCTCACGCTGTGGTGCGTGGCGCGGAGCCTGCACGCGCGCCGCGGTCGCATGGGCTGGTTTGCGGCGGCCGGACTCATGCTCGCGCTGGCGATTGCATCGCGTCCCACGTACCTGCTCGCGAGTCCGCTGCTCGCGGTTCCGCTGATCGGGTGGTGGCGGGCCGAGCGACGCTTGCCGTGGCCAACCGCCCTCGCTGGCGCCGCGCCGCTCGTCGTCATCGGGCTCGCGCTGGCCTGGCACAACTACGCGCGATTCGGCAATCCGCTGCAGTTTGGCCAGGCCTACCAACTCAGTCTCGATTACGAATCGAAGGTCACGCACTTCAGCCCGCGGTACGTCGGTTTCAACACCTGGCGCTATTTTTTCTCGGCTGCGCAGTGGTCGCGTTATTTCCCGTTCATCCATCCCGCCGAATTGCCGCCGAAACCGCCGGGGTTCGCCGGCCACGACGATGTGTACGGTGTCCTGCGGAACATGCCGATCGCCTGGCTCGCGCTGCTGGCGCCACTGGGATTGTGGCGGCGCCCGCCGGCCGAACGCGGCGTGCTCGGGGCCTGGCTCGCGTCGACCTCTGTCCTCTTCGCCGCGATGGCCGGCGTGCTGCTGGCTTTCTTCGGTTCGCTCGCGCGCTACGAGTCCGATTTCACGCCGGCGCTGATGCTGCTGGCATGCGTTGGCGTTTTCGCGCTCGAGCGCGTGACGCGGGTTGGCGCGCCCGCGTTCGCCCGCTGGATCACGCGACCGCTCACTGTCGCGCTCGCCCTGTACTCGATCGTGTTCGCCGTGCTGTTCAGCCTCCAACTCGACGGGCTGCTCGGTGAACGCAATCCGGAGAAGGCGCGCCGTGTCGCCGAGGGGTTGAACCGGATCCCCGCGGCCGTCGAGCGGCTGCTGGGAGTCAAGCACGGCGCGGTTACGCTGACCCTGCAGCTGCGGCCGGACACCTCCGGTGAGCGTGTGCTGCTGACGGTGGGCGATGCACCGCACGTCGTGCGCGTGTTCGTGCGCTACGGCGAGGAGGGGCGCGTGCAGTTCGGGTACGCGCAGGACGATGCGCCGGCGGTCCTGAGCCGGCCGCTCGAATGGGATTTCGGCCGCACGCACGAGGTTCGCGTGAAACTGGGCGCACTGCTGCCGCCGCGGTCGCACCCGATGTTTTCGGGCTGGGACGCCGGCGAGGTGTCGCAGCGGACGCGCGAGGTTGCGGTCGAGCTGGACGGCGAGTCGATCATCGACGAGCGCCGGCGCTTCGATGGCAACACGGGCCAGCTCCGCGTCGGCGGTGCCGTCGACGGGGCAGCTGCGATGAAATTTGACGGCGAAATCCTCGCCGTGAGCCGAAGCGCCCTCGAGCCTGCGACGACGAGCGGATCGTCCGGGGCCGGTTTTGTGAGGCTGCGGCTGGAGTTTCCCGATCGGGCGAATACTCCGCGCGAGCCACTCGTGGCTTTCGGTGCGCCCACGGACGACGGGCTGGTTTTCGTCCACTATTTCGATGACGCCGGTCGCATCGCCTTCGGCTATGCCGTGCGGGGTGAACGGACGCTGGAAACGCCGGCGGCGATCGTCGAGGTGAAGGGAACCCACGAACTGATCGTGCAATGGACGGCGACTGGCGTCTCCGCCCGCCGCCGGCTGTGGCTGCGGCTCGACGGCCGCATTCTCGCCGCCCGCGACGTCGAGTGGCCGTCGCGCGATGGCGCGATCGTCGCCGGCCAGAACGTCAACGACGAGGCGGGATGCGCGGCGCGGTTCGGCGGCCGGCTGCTGCAGGTGCAGCGCAGCGCCGATGGCCGTGATCCGTTGCTGGCGGCCGGCGACACGTTGCGGTTGCGCCTGCAACTGCCGCGGCCGGCGGGCGGCACGCGCGAACCGCTCGTGGTCACCGGCCGTTATGCCGCCGGCGATTTGTTGCTCATCGAGTACGTCGGCGACAAAGCGGTGCGATTCGGGCTCGACCACTGGGGCAGCGGAATCGTCATGAGCGAGCCCGTGTCGATCGATTTCGCGCGACCGCACGATGTGGAAATCACGCTCCCATCGCTGGCAGCCCCCGTGGATGCCTCGCTCGAGCGTCCCGTGCAGCGCGGCCGCGTGACCGTGGTGGTGGACGGCGGTCGAATCTGGGAGCATACAGTGGATCTGTTCACCGCTGAAGCGGAGGAATTCTGGATCGGCCGCAATGCCATCGGCGGCACGAACTGCGGGCCGGTGTTCACGGGCGAGGTCCTGTCGGCGGAGCGACAGCGGCCGAATTGAGCGTTGCGGCGTCCACGGGTGGCTTTTGCATCGGACGATGCCGATTGCCCAGAAGCTCACCCGGGAAACGCTGATCCGCCTGTTGCGGTTTCTCGTGGTCGGCGGCGGCTCGGCGCTCGTCCAGTTCGCGGTGCTGGCCGTGCTGAAATCGCTGATGAGTTCCACCGCGGCCTTCAGCCTCTCGTGGGTCGTGTCGACGGGCACGCACTATCTCGCCAACCGGTTCTGGGCGCTGCCGAGTGCGCGGCGCGACAGCGGGAAGCAGTTTGGCGAATACCTCGTGGCGGTCGCGCTGAGCTACGTCATCAACCTCGGCGCGTTCAAGCTCTGCCACGACGTCTGCGGGCTCGGCGTGATGTGGTCCGCGTTTTGGGCGATCCCGCCGTCGACCGTCGTCGTATTCCTGATTCTGAACTACCGCGTGTTTCGCGCGGGCAACAAGCCGTCATCGTCGTCGGCGTGATCTTGTCTGGTCATTTCCGGTGTGCATTCAAGATGAGCGTTATTTGGGTGGGGCCGGCTCTCCGAGCCGGCCTGGGTTCCAGCGTGCATTCGCGAGTCAGGCTCAGGCCGGCCCGGAGAGCCGGCCCCACCTGCGCTCCCGTTTCATTCGTCTCAACTTGAACGCAAAATGGAAATCAGGTTCGCATTCGTGGCGCGAAGGCTCTCCATTGGTAGTGTAACGTAATACGTTACGCTCTGCTTTCTGCGCGAGAGTCGACGAACGATCGTGATCGGGCTCGAGCCGGCTCAGCGCATTTGCGCGCGCAACCGCTGGAGATTTTCCTGCGCCGCCGCCGCCGAGGGGTCGATCCGCAGGGCCGCTTCGAACTGCGCGGCGGCTTCGGGCAATTTTCCCATCTGCCACAACGCCAGCCCGAGATTGCTGTGGGCGCCGAAGTGCTCCGGTTTCAGCCGCAGGGTCGCCTGGAACTGCGTGATGGCGTCGGCGAAGCGCCCCGCTTGCAACAGCGCCGTGCCGAGCGCGTACGTCGCCTCGACATGGTTCGGTTCGGCGTGCGTCACGCCCTCGAATGCCGCAATCGCCTCGGGAAAACGGCCGAGTTGCACCAGCGCCGCGCCGAGCAGGAACCGCGCATCCGTGGCCTGCGGTTTGATCGCCAGGGAAGCCTCGGCCTCCCGCAGCGCCTCCGCGGGGCGGTTGAGCTGCAGGAGCACGCTGGCGAGCCACGTGTGCGCCTCGACAAATCCCGGGCGCAACCGCACCGCCTCGCCAACGGCGTGCGCCGCCTCGGGCAACCGGCCGAGCCGGGTGAGCGCGACACCGAAGTTGTAATGCGCCTCCGCCGCCTGCGGCTTCAGCGCGATCGCCTGGCGCGCCTGTTCCAGCGCCGCGGCGTGGTCGCCCAGCACGCCCAGCGCGCTCGCCAGATTCGCGTGGGCATCGGCGTAGTCGGATTTGAGTGCGAGCGCCTGCTCGAACTCGCGTTTCGCCTCGGCGACGCGGCCGATTTGCTGCAGCGCCCGGCCGAGGTTGTTGTGCGCGCGCGGGCTGAGCGGCCGCTTCGCAACCGTGTCGGACCAAATCGACAGCTCGGAGCGGTAGTCGGCGTTCCGCGCGCTGGTCAGCGCGATGAACGCCACCGTCATCACCGGGGCGAACCAGGGCAGGAATTTCGCCCGGCAGCGGACAAGCAGCGCAACCACCGCGACGCACACCGCAGCGCTGCCGAGATAGGCGCGGTTTTCGGAGAGCGGCGCCAGCGGGATCGGCACGATGCTCGAAGTGGGCGCCAGCGTGAGCAGAAACCAGGCGGCGAGAAATCCCCACGCCGGCCGTCGTGCCAGGCCGACGATCGCCGCGACGATCAGCGCGCCAACGAATCCAGCCCCCAGATACGCCGTGGGCAGCGCCGGCCGGAGATCGAAGCCGTAGTCGAACACGAGCGAGGCGGGCCACACCGCCAGCCACAGATACCGCGTGATCGCGCCACACTCGATCAGCGCGTAGTCCCACGGGTCGACTCCGAGGCCGAAGCCGACGCCGCGCGCGGGCAAGCCGCCCATCAGGAACGGCAGCAGGCTCCAGGTCGCCGCCAGTGCCGTGTAGAAGCCGCGGCGCGTCACCAGCGCTGCCTTGAATGACCCGCTGAAAAAGCAGCGGTCGCACAACAGCACGGCGAGCGGCGCGGCGACCATGCCCTCCTTGGTGGCCATGCCGAGCGCGCAACTTACGACGGAGCCGAACCGCCAGAGCGTCACCCGTGTGCCGCCGAGCGAACGGACAAAGCAGTAAAGCGTCGCGAGGAAAAAGAATCCCATCAGCGTCTCGGTTCGCTGCGAGATGTACGTGACCGATTGCGTGGCCAGCGGGTGAACCAGCCACAGCGCCGCGGCGGCAAGGGCGAAGATTCCGGCGCGCGCCTCGTCGAGCCCACTGCACTTTCGTCCCAAGGTGGCGTCATTTTTGGAGGGCCCGCCTCTGTGCGGGCCGTGGACGACACGGAGGTCGTCCCTCCAGAATTCGTAAGAATGACACCGCCCTGACGTTCGTCCCAGCAGCGTGCGCCGAATGAATCCGTAGAGCACGAGCCCGGCGGCAAGGTGGAGGGCGAGGTTGACGGTGTGGAAGCCGCGCAGCGAGTCGCCGGTCAGCGCGTAGTTGAGAACAAAGCACAGGTTCGCGACCGGCCGGCCGCCGAGGCCGGTGGTTTCCGGCGGCGAGAGGGCGGCGCGAAGCGAAGAGACCTGCCGCAACTGCGGGTTCTCCTGAATCGTGATCCAGTCATCCAGCAGCAGCGGAACCTGGAAGCTGTTCGCGTAGGCGAGCAGCGCCGCGCATGCGAGCAGGCCGGCGGCGACCCAGGTTTGCACCGACGGTGCGCGGCCTGGCGCGGAACTCGTGCTCACGGTGTGTCGTATCCTCCCTGCGCGGACGCGAGCGCGATGCGGGCGCGGCCTACCACTTCAGCCCGCGCTCCGCTGGAAGAATCCGGCGGAGCGTGTAGATGTCGCTCGGGGCGAGTTCGGCCGCATGGCGATCCAGCGTCGGCCACGGGTCCCACGGCGCGGCGAGCAGCCGGCCGGAAATCCCGTCGCTCGCCGGGGAAAGCAGCCACTCGACCAGCCCCAGGACTTTTTCCAGCGAGGCGCCCGCCTTCGCCGAGGCTTCGGCGGGCAAGCCGCCTTTGGTCTTGAGCGCCGCGCGAAATTCCGTTTCGCCCACCACGGCCGGTCCGAGTGCGATGACCTCGTCGGTCAACCGCGTGTTGATCGCGCCTGGTGCAATCGCGTTGAGGTCGAGCCGTTGACCGCGCTCCTCCTCCGCGATGGTTTCGACGAGCCGCACGACGCCGGTCTTGGCCACGCCATACGCGGAAAAATTCGGCCGCGGCTTGGTGGCGCCGCCGCCCGAGAAGCAGACGATTTTCGCGCGGCGCGGCGCCGGCACCTGCGCCAGCAATGGTGCGAACGCGCGCAGGGCGAAGTACGTGCCGTCGAGATTCGTGCGCACGGTCGCGCTCCACCGCTGCGGGTCCGCGTGCAATGCGCGGCCAATCTCGCCCTGCAGGCCGGCGCAGGTGATCAGCGCATCGACGTGTGACCAATCGGCGGAGATGTCGCGGGCGCTGCGGTCGACCTGCGACCAGTCGGCCACGTCGCATCGGCTGGCGCGAAAACGATCCTGCTGGCGGGCGGCGAAGTCCGACTGATCGGAGCGGGCGAGTCCCCACACTTCGTGACCGCCGGCGAGCAGACGCTCGACGAGTGCCCGACCGATGCCGGTGCTGGAGCCAGTGAGGACGATGCGCATCGAAGGGAAGTGAAAGTGAGAGTGAGAGTGAAAGTGCGAATGACGGTGAAAGGGAAACCTTTAACCTGCGCCAGGTTCACTCGGCGCGTCGCGCCTCGTACACCCAGCGGTTGGCCTGCAGCCATTGCAGCGTCTTCACGACGCCCTGCTCGATCGTGAGCCTCGGTTTCCAGCCGGTCGCCTGGATTTTTTTCGTATCGAGGAAGATGAACGGATTGTCGCCGATCCAGCCGCGGTCCCCGCCGGTGTAATCGAGCCGGGGCTTTACTCCGAGCGTGGCGCAAATGATCCCGATGCTGTCGTTCACCCGCACGAATTCCGGCGTGCCGAGGTTGTAGACTTGCGTGTGGTGCTTCACCGCACCGGCCGTGCCCTGGCGAATCACGTGGAGCATCGCATCGAGGCAATCCTGCACGTAGAGGTAGCTCTTGCGCTGCGTGCCATCGCCCAGCACGCGCAGGTGATCCGGATGGTCGGCCAGTTGCCGGTAGAAATCGAAGACGTGACCGTGCGTGTAGCGCTCGCCGAGAATCGAAACGAAGCGGAAAATGTACGCCTCCGCGATCTGCCCGCCTTCGGCGTACGCGGAGAGCAGGCTTTCGCCGGCCAGCTTCGACGCGCCGTAAAGCGAGGTCTGGATCGGAAACGCGTCGGTCTCCGGCGTCGGCCGATCCGGCGTGACCAGGGCCTCGCCGTAGACGGAACCGGTGGAGGAAAACGCGATGCGCGGCACGCGGTTCTCGCGCATGGCCTGCAGCACGTTGAACGTCGCGATCGTGTTTTGCTGCAGGTCCCTTTCGGGGTGCTTCCAGCCGTCGCGGATGTCGGCGTTCGCGGCGAGATGAAAAACGATGTCGGCGCCCTGCATCGCTCGCGTGAGTGCCGCTGCGTCGAGGTTGTCGCCGCGCACGAGCCGGAACTTTGGCTGCTGCTCCGCCGCCGCGAGGAAACGCGCCTGCCCGGTCGCGAAGTTGTCCCAACCGGTGACCGTGACGCCCTCCGCCAGCAGGCGGTCGACGAGATTGGATCCGATGAACCCGGCGGCGCCGGTGACGAAGGCGTGTTGCATGAAAAGGGAAAGCCGGGAATGAGGGAGTGAGCGAGGGAGGGCAATTCGCGTTCAATGCCTCCGGCCGAAAAATGCGTCCATCTGCCGGCACCAGCGCTGATACTCGAGTTGCGCTGCATCCGGCACGCCCCAGACGACGGCACGCTGGTGGTGGAGGGTGAAGGCAAAGGTGACCACGATCCCCGCGACCACCAGCAGCGTGCTGATCGCGCAGGCCACGCGCCGCCTGGGCGGAAGGAGCCCGGCGAAGGCCGCGAGGGCGAAGGCCGCCGAAGCGATGAGGACGGGCACGAAGTCCGCCGTGTAACGCTGGGTCACGGCGACGGCGGTCAGCATGGCCAGGGCCGCGGGCAGCGCGGCGAGCCACAGCAGCGCCAGCGGCTGCCGCAGGTGCGGCGCGGCGAACGCCGCAATCAGGCCACCCGCCGTTGCCAGGGCGAAGAGCCCGGGCATCGACCACGGCATCCCGGTGGTGGGGTCGCGATAGGCCATCCGCGACTCGGGGTAGAGCCGCCGATCGAGGTATTCACGAAAGATGTACGGGAAATGCGGCTGCAGGCTGAAGCTCGGCCGGAACAGGTACGCGTCGCTGTTGAAGCGCAGGTTGCCGAGGTGAAAGTTGCGATCGCCCAGCGCCGCGAGCTGCTCCGGCGTGTACTGGACGTTGTAGCGCAGTGGACAGCCCTCGAAGGTCCCGAATTTTATGTAGCTGACACCATTGAAGCTGAACACGCCGAGGGCGGCCAGCAGGGCGACGGCGAATGGATGGCACCGAGCGCGTCGTAGCGGGAGCGTTGCCGGGTTCTTTACAGCGGGGTCGGGGCCCGCCGCTGAAGTTTGGCCAATTTCCGTGACGGCGGGGGGGGGGGGGCCCCCCCCCCCCCACCGCCGGTCGGG
>Ga0080064_1002311_pt1 | contig 32957 bp, 22 predicted proteins | sample Subgrocontami54m_FD_69260 | JGI IMG/M metagenome (GOLD analysis project Ga0080064, IMG submission 69260) | Subsurface groundwater microbial communities from S. Glens Falls, New York, USA - GMW46 contaminated, 5.4 m (SPADES assembly) (version 2) ...
CGCTGATCGCGTCCCTCCAGCAGCTCGGGAAATCCGAAATCGTCGCGAAGCCGCTCGAGACCCGCGCCGCGCAGTGACCGGGCGCTCCGCTCTCAACCTTCAGTTCCAGACTTGCTCCCATGTTCCGCCGCCTCGTCTTCGAAAACTCCGCCGCGCTCTTCACCATCGCCGCGTTCATCACCGCCGTGTCGATCTACGTTTCGATCAGCTGGCGGGCACTCCGGATGAAGCGAACGCAGACGGCTCGTTTCGCCGACCTGCCGTTTGCCGTGGCGACGCCCGGTGCCCTGCGCGTGAGCGCCGGGACCGACGCCGCGCTGCCTCACGCGGCCCCGCTTCGCACCCAACGGACGACAACGGCCCAATAGATGAAACCCGCTCCACCTGAAGATCCCCTGCGGCCTCACACCTTCGACGGCATCCAGGAGTACGACAAACGGCTGCCGAACTGGTGGCTGTACACGCTGTACATCACGATCGTGTTCTGGGTCGGGTACTGGGCGTATTACGAATGGCTCCGCGTCGGACCCTCGAGCCATCAGGCGATCTCCGTCGCGATGTCACGCATCGAAACCGCGAAGCTCGCCGCCGCCAAGCTGGACGATGCCAGCTTTTGGCGGATGAGCCAGACGTCCAGTTTCGTCGCCGCCGGCAAGGCCACCTTCGATGCAAACTGCGCGGCGTGCCACCTGCCGAGTCTCCGCGGAAAATCCGAAAGCCCGGTGGCGATTGGTCCCGATCTCACCGATACCCGCTGGATTCACGGCGGTAAACCGACCGAAATCTATGCCTTGGTCACGAAAGGCGAGCTCACGAAGGGCATGCCGACCTGGGGACCGGTGCTCGGCGCGAAGAAAATCACCGAGGTCGTCGCCTATATCCTGAGCAAGCACAGGGAGGGCGAACCAATCGTGCTCGAACAGCCGAAAGTCGCGGCTCAATAAGAAGCCATAATCCGTAAACCGTAATCAGTCTCGCCCGCCATCCACCCCATGGTCGCACGAAGAGAGCTCTGAGCGCCCGCGAGCTGCATCGAATCACTGATCACTGAATACCGATCACTGATTACTGGTTCGAAACCACATGCCCGCGCCCACCCTCGAGCAACCCACTCGCGAATCCGTCACCACGATACGGTCCGACGGCTCGCGTCCGTTTCTTTTCCCGGCGGATCCGCGCGGTCGCTTCACCACCGCGCGCCAGTGGTCGGCCTTCGGGCTGATCGCGTTCTATTTCTCACTGCCGTGGATCAAGATCAACGGCTACCCGGCCGTATTCCTCGATCTGGCGGATCGGCGTTTCCATTTGTTTGGCATCACCCTCGCCGCGCAGGATCTGTGGCTGCTGTTCTTCCTGATCACGGGCCTGGGCTTCTCCCTCTTCTTCGTGACCGCGCTCCTCGGCCGCGTCTGGTGCGGGTGGGCGTGTCCGCAAACGGTGTTCCTCGATCACGTCTACCGGCGGATTGAACGCTGGGTCGACGGCGACGCGATCCAGCGGCGCGCGCTGCACCACGCGCCGCTGACCGGCCGAAAAGTCTTCCAGCGCGTGCTCAAGCACACGCTCTTCCTGCTCGTGTCGGCCGGGATTACGCACCTGTTCCTCGCGTACTTCGTGTCCTTGCCCGAGGTCTGGGCCATGATCCGTTCCGCCCCGGCGGAGCATTGGGGAGCGTTTGCGTTCATGGCGGTGGCGACCGGACTGCTTTACTTCAACTTCGCCTGGTTCCGCGAACAGATGTGCATCGTGCTCTGTCCGTACGGGCGGTTCCAGTCGGCGCTGATCGACGATCACACGCTCGTCGTTGGCTACGACAGCCGCCGCGGCGAGCCCCGCGGCAAAGTCGGCACGCCCGACGCCGGGGCCTGCGTGGGCTGCAACCGTTGCGTGCAGACCTGCCCGACCGGCATCGACATCCGCCATGGCCTGCAGATGGAGTGCATCGGCTGCACCGCATGCATCGATGCGTGCGACGACGTGATGACGCGTCTCGGCCGGCCGCGCGGATTGATCCGCTACGATTCGCAGGCGGGCTTTGCCGGGGGCGAGACGCGCTGGGTGCGGCCGCGGACGATTCTCTATTTCGGGTTGCTGCTCGCTGGCGCGGCTGTCTGCGGCTGGGCGCTGACCACCGTGAAGCCGGCCAGCTTCGGCGTGACGCGGATGACCGGTGCGCCGTACATCGTGGACGCCGGTTCGGTCCGCAACCAATTCCTCGTCCGTCTCGTCAACAAACGCGCGCGGCCCGCGGTGTTCACCGTGACGATTGCCGCGCCGGCCGGCACGCACCAGATCGGATTCGACCGCGCGATCGAAGTGGCGGCACTCGGCGAAGTCGTGCAGCCACTCATCCTGCAGGCGCCGCGGCCGATGTACACCGGACCGTTCCGTTTCATCGTGCGCGTGCGGGACAACGCCCAGAGCTTCCAAGTGGAGCGTGCCGTGGAATTCCTCGGCCCGGAGGCGCGGTTGCTGCGCGAGGAGGAGGGAAAATGAGGGGGACGGCAGCACACGATGGTGGGGCCGGCTCTCCGAGCCGGCCTGAGTTCCAGGCGGAACCGCGCCCTGCGCCGGCAAATCAGGTCGCAACCCAGGCCCGCTCGGAGAAGGCCCGCTCGGAGAGCGGGCCCCACCCAGTTGTTCGTTCATCCCGTCTCTGGCTCTGGGTCTTCGCCGCCTTCGCGTTGCAGGCCTTGGCGTGGACCGCCTGGTTCGTCGTTGCCTCGCACCATCCGGTGCAGGAGATCCCGCTGGTGCGGGTGCGCTGAGATGGAACTCGCCGCCGTCAATTCCCCGCTCACGGCTTTCGTCGCTGGACTCGTGACGAGCCTGCACTGCGTCGGCATGTGCGGTCCGCTGGCCTGCGCGATCCTGCCGGTCCGCGGTGAACGCGCCGACGTGCAGACGGTCGGCACGGTCTACCACTTGTCGCGAATGGGTGGATACGCCGCGCTCGGGGCGCTCGCCGGCGGGCTCGGGCGCGCGCCGCTCGCCTGGGTCTCCCAGTCGGCGCTCCGCTGGCTGCCGTGGGTGCTGGTCGTCGTCTTCGTCGGCCTCGCCCTGCGCTGGGATCGGTATCTGCCGAAAATCGCCACGCTGGGCCGGTTGACCTTCAGGCTCCAGGGGTGGGGCCGCAACCGGTCGCGCCTGCAGGCGGCGGCGGCGATGGGATTCGCCACGCCGTTGCTGCCCTGCGGCCCGCTCTATTTCCTCGTGGCGCTGGCGCTGATTTCCGGTTCGGCCCTCAAGGGAGCGGAGGTCATGCTCGCCTTCGGACTTGGCACGGTGCCGCTGCTCTGGCTTGCCCAATCGCGTTTCCACTGGCTGCGGCAAAAACTCTCGCCCGTGGGCCTCGCCCGGCTGCGCACGACGCTGGCACTGGCGACCGCGCTGGTGATCGGCTGGCGGTTGCGCGCGACGCTGGGCTTTCCCGGCCCGGATCCGATGAACTTCGTCTGCTTCTGAAATGAGCGCGGAAACTTCAGTGGTGGTGGACGGCGACCTCCGGGCGCCGTCCGGCGTGGCGACCGGCGGGCAACGGCGCCCGGAGGTCGCCGTCCACCGCAAGAAAGCCGCCTGCCGCCACTGCGGTGCCGCCCTCATCGACGATCGCATGCGCGCGAGCGGCTTCTGCTGCGCCGGCTGCAGCTATGTTTTCCGGCTCGTGCACGAGCACGGCCTGGAAGGGTATTATCGTTTCAAGGACGAGGTCACCGTGCCCGCGGACGCCGCGGTTTTCCAGCCACGCGACTACTCATGGCTGGAGGACGCGCAGCGCGACGCGGAGATGACTTGTAGGGCGGGGTCTCCGGACCCCGCCGTGCAGAGTAGGCGGGGTCGGGAGACCCCGCCCTACATTCCCCAGCTCACGCTCGATGTGCAGGGGATTTCCTGCGCGGCCTGCGTCTGGCTGATCGAGCGGCTGTTTCAGGAACAGCCGGGCGCCCGCGAGATCATCGTGAACCCGCAGTACGGCACGATGCGCCTGCGCTGGCTTGGCCAGGGGTTTTCAGCGGCCAATTTTGCCCGCCAGCTGCAGTCGTTCGGTTACCTCGTCGGACCGCCGGGCGAAACTCCGGCGGAGCCCGAGAGTCGCGCGCTGGTGAAACGGATCGGGCTTTGCGCCGCGTTCGCGATGAACGTGATGCTGTTCTCGCTGCCGGCGTACTTCGGGATGAAGTCGACCTACGAGTGGGCCGGCCTCTTCGGGGTCCTCAACGTTGCATTTGGCACGCTCAGTTTTCTCGTCGGCGGCGTGTATTTTCTCGGCCGCGGATTGCACGCGTTGCGCCTGCGCGCGCTACACATCGATCTGCCGATTGCCCTCGGGATCGTCGGCGCCTACGCCGGCTCGCTGTACGGCTGGCTCACCGGGCACGAGCGATTCATTTACTTCGATTTCGTCGCGACGTTCATCCTGCTGATGCTGGTCGGACGCTGGGCCCAGGTTGCGGCGGTGGAACGCAACCGCCGGCGGCTCCTGAGCCGGCAGCCCAAGCCGCAGCGCGTCGTCCTGGCCAGCGGCCGTGCCGTCGCACCGGAGCAGGTCCGCACCGACGACCGGCTGCGGATCGCCGCCGGGCAGACGCTGCCGGTCGAGGCGCGACTCGAAACGGCCGAGGCGACCTTCTCGCTCGCCTCGATCAACGGTGAAGCCGAACCGCGGCTCTTTGGCCCGGGCCAGCGCGTGCCGGCGGGTGCCGTGAACGTCGGCCGCGGCGAGGTCGCCGTCGTCGCGCTGCAGCCGTGGGGCGAATCGCTGCTCGCCCAATTGCTCGCCCCGGGAGAACGCGCCGGCCAGCGCCACCGCCTGCTCGAACTGATTGTGCGGTGGTACCTCGTCGGCATCCTCGTCATCGCCGCCGTCGCAGGTGCCGGCTGGTGGTGGTTCACGGGCGACGGGCTGCGCACCTGGGCCGTCCTCACCGCGGTCCTCGTCGTCTCCTGTCCGTGTGCCATCGCGCTGGCGTTTCCCCTCGCGGACGAAATCGCCACCGTGGCGCTGCGGCGACGCGGCGTCTTCGTGCGCGAAGCCGACCTGTGGCCGAAACTGGCGCGCATCCGCAAGCTGGTCTTCGACAAGACGGGCACGCTGACCCTCGAGACGCCGGTGCTGAAGCATCCGGAAACGCTCGCCGCGCTGCCGGCGGAAGCCCGCGCGGCGTTGTATGCGCTGGTCCGCGACAATTCTCATCCGCTGAGCCAGTGCCTGCTGGAAAACCTGCTGGCGACCGGCACTCCGGGCGTCGTGGCGGGTGAAGTGAAGGAGACGGTTGGTTTCGGCGTGGCCATGGACGGATGGTCGCTCGGGCGCGCGGGCTGGTGCGATGCCTCCGCCGGCGAGGAAACCGTCCTGGCGCACGACGGGCAGGTGGTGGCGCGGTTTGCTTTCGCCGACACGGCCCGGCCGGACGCGAAGGCCGAAATCGCCGCGCTGCGTAGCCGCGGTTTCGATACGTTCATTCTCAGCGGCGACCACCGCGAAAAGGTCGCCGCGCTGGCGCGCGAACTCGACCTGCCGGCGGGCCATGCGCTCGGCGAACTGACGCCGCAGGCGAAGGCGGGCTGGCTCGAAGCCGCGGGGGCGGACGACGTCCTCATGCTCGGCGACGGCGCGAACGACAGTCTCGCGTTCGACCGCGCGCTCTGTCGCGGCACGCCCGTGATTCATCGCGGCGTGCTCGAGCGCAAGGCCGACTTCTACTACCTCGGTCGCGGGATTGGCGGCCTGCGCGCACTCTTCGAAGTGGATGCGCTTCGCCGCCGCACCCAGACCGCGATCCTGGTATTTTCCATCGCCTACAACCTGCTCGCGGTCGGGCTGGCAGTCGCGGGCCGGATGAACCCGCTCGTGGCGGCGGCCCTGATGCCGATCAACTCGCTGCTCACGCTGGCGATCGTGACGCTTGGGATGCGACGCGCGCTGTAGCGGTCCCGCGCAGTCAGGGGAACTACGCCGCGGGCGCGATGCTCGCGTGCTGGCGGCACGCGGCGATCTCCGCGGCGCGTTTTTCCGCCGACCAGCCGGCGATTCCCGCCATCCAGCCTGCGATTTGTTCCAGGGGCACTGCGGCCGGCCGGTTGTAGTAAGGCCAGCCGCTGCGTCGCAGCAGGATGTCCTCGAGCCGCAACGCCCACTCGCGCTGCATGAAATGTTCCACCGCCTCGCGCGTGCACGGCGCGGGCAGGATTCCGCTGAACGGCGTGATCTGATCCGCGCGCAGCAACGGAGCCCGGGCGGTGCGACACGGTTGTCGCGGGAAGCCGCAGTGCCTGACGATTTGATCCACGGCCTGCTCGGCCATCAATCGGTACGTCGTGAGCTTGCCGCCGGCGATGTCCCACCAGCCGGGCTCGGGACACCGAATCTGATGGGCGCGCGAGATGTCGGACGGCGTCCCGTCGGCATTGGCAATCAACGGCCGGACGCCAGCCCATGTGCTGATGAGATCGGCCTCGCGCACGGCGACGGACGGGAAGAACTCGTTCACGGTGCGCAGGAGGTACGCGATGTCCTGCGGTTCGGTCACGACGTCTTCCGGCGTGCCGCGGTAGTCGGTGTCGGTCGTGCCGATGATCACGCGCTCACCCCACGGCAGCACGAAGAGGATCCGTTTGCCTTCGGTGATCACGACCGCCGAGGGCACCGGCAGCCGCGCGCGATCGATCACGATGTGAATGCCCTTGCTCAGGCGAAGTTTCACCCCGCTGTGCGGCAGCAGGTGGGCCCAGGGGCCGGCGGCGTTCACGATGGTCCGCGCGCGAATCCTGAAAGCGGAGCCGGTGACGCGGTCCTCGAGCTGGCAGCTCCAGTCCGATCCGTTGCGCTGCGCGTCGTGGAATCGCGTGTAGTTCAGCACGGCCGCGCCGTGGGTTTCCGCCGAGCGCAGCGTGTCAATCACGAGTCGCGCATCGTTCGTCAGCGCGTCGAAGTAGCGCACGCTGCCCGCGAGGTCGTCCGCGGCGAGCGCTGGCAGCATGCGCAGCGTCTCGGCCCGCGTGAAGCCGCGCGACGGCTCGAAATTTCGTCCGCCACAGAGCAAATCGTAGATTTTCACGCCGAGGCGGAGCTGCCACAGGGCGCGGCCCTCGCCGCGATAGGTCGGAAAGACAAACCCCAGCGGCTCCGCCAGGTGCGGCGCGATCTGGTGGATGACTTTTTTCTCCACGCTCGCCTCGTGCACGAGGCCGATGCGGCCCTGCTCGAGGTAACGCAGCCCGCCGTGCAGGAGCCGGCTCGACCGGCTGCTGGTACCCGACGCGAAGTCGTACTGATCCACGAGCCCGACGCGCAGCCCGCGCATCGCGGCATCGCGGGCCACGCCGCTGCCGACAATTCCGCCGCCGATGACCAGCAGATTGAGCGGCGCCTCGACAAGGCGCACGAAGCTGTCGCGGCGTTTGGTGGAGAGATCGATGCTCATGGGCGAACGGCGTTGCGGGCGGCGGCGAGCAGCGCGCCAAATTCGGCGAGGCTCGGCACGACGAGGTGCGGCGGGTGTTCGGCGTGCCTGGCGTCGGCCGCGGTGGCCTCGCCGGTCAGGACCAGCACGCCGAGCGCGTGGGCGCGGTGTGCCATCAGGATATCAGTGTAAATGCGATCGCCCACCATCGCGATTTGGTGCGGCCGCAGCCCGTGTCGCCGCAGGATGCCGTCAAGCATGGCCGGATCGGGTTTGCCGAGCACGATGTCGGGCGCGCGTCCGGTCGCCTTTTCGATCATGGCGCAAATGGAGCCGCAGTCGATCAGCACGGTCGGCTGGTCGGTCGGGCAGACGCGGTCCGGGTTTGTCGCGACGAACAGTTTCCCTTGCTGCACCCACCACGCCGCGCGGCAGGCGCGGTCGTACGAGAGCGTGAGGTCGAAACCAATCACCACCGCGTCCGGTTCATCGCGGGCGTCGTCGGCCGTCAGCGTGAACCCCGCTTCGCGGAACTGCGACAGCATGCTCGGCGTGCCGAGCGCGAAAAGTCGCCGCACGGCCGGCCGGTGGGTGTGCAGCCAGTCGATCGTCGCCTGCGTCGAAGTGTACAGCTCGTCGGGCGAGGCGGTGAGCCCCATCTGCTCGAGGTGCGCGAGGTAATCGGCCGAGCTTTTCGACGGGTTGTTCGTCAGGAAGGTGCAGCCAATGCCCATGGCGTGCATCTGGGCGAGAAAGGGCAGCGTGCACGCGAACATCGTGCCGCCCTTGTAAATCGTGCCGTCCATGTCGAGCGCCACGTGCGCGATGCCGCGCAGGCGCTCGGTGCTGGCGGTGGTGGCGGAGAGGGTGGCCGGCGAGGACATCAAGAAATTTTCGCGTTAGGCGACGGCGGCGGGTGAGTCGGCCCAGATCCCGTCGGGGCCGAAAATGCCATCGAGCGCCGGATCGAGCGTGCCGGTGCGCACCGCCAGATCCAATACGGTGAATCGCCGCCGGATGTGCTGCGCCCGCACGAAACTGCCCCGCACGCGCTCCACGGTGAGCCCGATTTCGGCCGGCGTGGTCGGTGCCCCGACGGCTTGCAGGCGGCGGCGCGCTTCCGCCAGCGGCAGCAGCTGCGCCCGCAGGTTGCCGCGAAGTTCGGGCCAGACCGCGCGCAGGCGCTCGAGCTGCGCGCAGAGCTCGGCCGGCGAAACCTGCTTTGCGGCGGTCTCCGCGAGGGCGGTCGGCAGGAATTCCGCGCCGGCAAAAAGTTTTCGGGTCCGCGCCTCGGCGGTGCTGGCATCCGGCCAGGCCGCGACGCAGCGGGCGACATCCAGCGCGCTGAAGTCCTGCCGCAGGAGTTGCTCGTAGAGCGCGGTGACCGCGAGCGTCGCCACGCCCACCTTGAAGCCGTGGGACGGCGCCGTGCCGTGATGCGTGTGGTGCTCCATGTCCCACAGGTGGCTGAACTGATGTTCCGCCCCCGAGGCGGGGCGGCTCGTCTTCGACCACTGCATCGCGAACCCGCCGAGCATGAGGCCTTCCACCAGCGGCGTGATCGCGGCCGCGTCGCCGTGGCGCGCACCCGCGGGGTCGGCGAGCGCCTCGCGCAGTCCGCCCTGCACGATCGCCCATGCGCGGGCATCGATCGGTTCGACGCCCAGCGCGTTCGCGATCAGCCAATCCGCCCCGGCGGTGACTTTCGCGAGCAAATCGGCGTAGCCGGCCGCGGTCATCTCGGGTGGTGCACGGCGAATCACCTCGATGTCGGCCACGACCGCGCGCGGCGCCGGGCAGTTGAAGGTCTGCTTCGCGCCTTGAAACGTGATCGACGCCCCGAAAGCCGTGTACCCATCCATCGACGCCGCGGTCGCCACGCACAGGTAGCCCGGCCGGCCCGCACGGTGCGCCGCGAGTTTCGCCAGGTCGTTCAGGGTGCCCGACCCGACCGCGACCGGAATCGCGTCATGCTTCCGCAACGCCGCCTCGAGTTCCTCGACGAATCGGAATTCCGCATACAGTCCCGGATCGGTGTAGAGGAACGGCGCCTCCAGCGCCACGCCCGCCGCGACGAGCGCGTCCGTGACCGCGCCGCCGGCGAGCGCAAAGGTATTGGCGTCCGCCACGATGACCGCGCGGTTCCCCGGAAACTGCTCGCGGAACACGCGGCCGGTCTCGCGCAGCACGCCGCTGCCGAGCAGGAGCGCGCGGGTCTCGCGCGCGGAGCGCAGCGCTTCGGCGAGGGAAAGCTTCGGGGCGGCCTGCAACGTCGTTGCCGTGGTCCCCGGGCTCATGGCTTCGCCTTGGCCGCGGACTTCGGCGTCTCGGGCGGTTGACGGAAGGGGGCCTGTCATAAGCGGGATTTCTTTTTCGGAGTCGCCGATGTCCCGGCCGGAGCGGCGGCGAGCAGCGCGGACGCGCCGAGTTCATCGATCACGAGTGATTTGATCAGCCCGCCCTTGATCGCGGCGAGGATGCCGGCGGAGCGATCCGTGCCGGACACGATGGCGATCACCTGCGGGATTTTGCGCAGTTGCGCCAGCGAGACGCTGATCACCCGATCGCGCCACGCGGTGGCGCACTCTTCACCGTCCGCGTCGAAGAACCGGCCGCAAACCTCGCCGACGGCGCCGGCCTTCTCGAGTTCGCGAATCATCGCCGCATTGAGCGTGCCGCGTTCGACGAAGACCGAATTGGCCAGCGTGCCGAGCCCGACCAGCGCCACCCGCGCGCGGCCCAGATTTTCGTGCACACTCCGCACCTGCTCGAGTTGGAGCAGGGCGTCGCGCGTCCGTTTCTCCGGGATGAACGCCGGGGTGTTGAGCGAAAGAAAGATGCCGCCGAGCCGCTGCGCCACCACGCGCCCGACATCCTGCGCATCGAAGACGCTGACGTTCGAATCGACGCTGCCCATCGCCTGGACGACCGTCAGCGCCTTCGTCCGCGTTGTTGGCAGGTGATGCACCAGCTCGTGAATGGTCCGGCCGCCGGCCATCGCCACGATGTCGCGCGGCTGGATCAGCGCATCGACCGCCAACGCCCCGAAATGCCCCACGGCGCGGCGCAGATCCGTGCCTTCGAGGCCTTCGCTCGACTTGATCACGACGGCCTCGGCGAGCCCAAACCGCCCCCGCAATTCGTCCTCCAATTCGCGGCGCCGCGGCTCGTAGTCGGCCACGGTGATCCGAACAATTCCGCGCTCCTTCGCCAGGGCGAGCAGCCGCGAAACCTTCGCCTGCGACACCTTGGCGAACTTCGCGACCTCCGCCTGACCGAGACCATCCAGGTAGTACAGCCGTGACACCAGGCGCAGGCGATCGTCTGAATAATCATTCGGCATGTTTACAAAGTGAGCGTCCCGGCCCGCGAGGTGTCAAGCCGGCGAGCCATTTCAGCGGGCCAGGGCCTTGACATCGCAGTTCCGGGCCCGGTAACTATTAAAATCTATTCTGAATAGTTATTCACAAACTCTGTTCGTTATGCCCGCCCGCCTTTTTCGCACGATCTTTGCCTCCCTGGCCGTCCTGGCCGCCGTCGGTTCCTCCTTCGCGCAGACGGCCCCGGCCGGCGTGGTCGTCGGCCGCGTGTTCAACGCGGTCACCCGGGAATACGTCCGCAACGCGGAGGTGCGGGTCGAGGGCACGAACCTCGTCGCCTACTCGGAAGACGCCGGATACTACCGGCTCGTCGGCGTGCCCGCGGGTGACGTGACGGTCTCGGTCGCCTACACCGGCAGCCAGCCGGCCGCGGAGCGCGTCACCGTGGCCGCCGGCCAAACCGCGACGCGTGACTTCGCGTTGCAGTCCCTCGGCGTGGGCGCCGCCAGCGGGGGCGAGGTGGTGAAGCTCGGCGAGTTTGTCGTTTCCGGCGAGCGCGAGGGGCAGGCGAAGGCGATCATGGAGCGTCTTGCCGCGACCAACGCCAAGAACGTCGTGGCCTCGGACAATTACGGCGAGCTCACCATGGGCGACGTGGGCGAATTCATGAAATCCATGCCGGGCATCTCCCTCGACTACGTCGAGGTGGACACCAGCGCCGTGCGCATCGGCGGCCTCGATCCGAAGTATTCGAATTTCACGACCGATGGCGCCCGCATGGCCACCGCCACCTCCAACAACAACACCGGCCGCCAGAATTCCTTCGAGCAGATGTCCATCACCGGCATCGAGGCGATCGAGTTCAACAACACCCTGACCGCGCGGATGGACGCCGATTCGCCCGGCGGCACGATCAACCTCCGCAGCAAATACGCCTTCCAGCGCAGCAGTCGCTCGGTCCTCTTTCAGCTCTACGGCGTCGGCACCTCCGATGCCCACGTGAAGCGCGAGTATTTCCCCGACGACAAGAAGCACCGCCGCATCTTTCCCTCCGGCCAGTTTGGCTACGCCGACCTTTTCCTGAACGGCCGCCTCGGGCTCGAGTTCAACGCCAGCTACAATGCGAATTTCGTCGAGCAGGACCGCGTGCAGATGCGCTACAACTACAACACGCCGGCGTCCGGCGTCACCGTCGATAATCCGAAGCTCAACGACATCATGTTCCGCCCGGGACCGAAGCGGACGCACCGCGCGGCCGCCAATGTGAGCGCGGACTACAAGCTGACGGAGAACCTCGTCTTCTCGTGGCGCAGCAGCTACTCGTTCTACGACGTCGAGTATGTGAACCAATACACCTATCTCTTCGCGCCGGTGGCGGCCCAGCCGGCCAGCAGCACGATCACTCACCTCGTGGTCACTCCCGTCAATGCCACGACCGGCGCGGCCCTCACCGCCGCGAACAGTCCCCGGCTCAACACCCAGTACTCCCATCGCTACGCCGGGACCCCCGCCTTCGTCCTGTCACCGAAGGTCCAATACAAGGGCAACACCTGGGAGGCGACGGCGCGCGGAAGCTATTCCAAGTCCGAGTTCAATTTCCGCGACAACCGCAAGGGTTTCTTCGTGCGCACGGACGACTGGATTACCCGTCTCGGTTTCTCCGCGGATCGCCCTTCGACGGACTCGCCCACCTGGACACTTACCCAGACCGCCGGCCGCCCCTGGGGCGATCCGACGAGCTGGAATCGCGACGACGATGTCGGCAACAACATCCGCACCTCCGAGTCCGACGCCGCCAACGAGATGTACAGCGGCTATCTTGACCTGAAGAAGCAGCTGACCGTGCGCGAGCTCCCCGTCACGCTTTTCGGTGGTTTCGGTGCCCGCACCAACGACTGGAAGACCACCGAGGGCTCCTTCAAGCAATTCCAATACGTCGGCCCCACCAATGATCTGACCCAGACCGCCGCGGCGGCCGTGCTCCCCTGGACGCAGAACTACAAGTTCGACCTCGGACTCGGCGGCAAGGGCGGCAATGTCACCGCTCAGAACTGGCGCGCGGACAGCAATTATGGTGTCTATGACATCTACACGCAGCATCCCGAATACTTTGTGCCCGACACGGTGGGCAACCTGACGCGGCAGCTGCAGAACAACAAAAAAATCTCGGAGGAAATTGACGCCGCCTATGTCGAGGGTCAGACCCGCCTCGGGCGGGCGCGGCTCGATCTCGGCCTCCGCTACGAGAAAACGAAGACCGAGGCCCAGGTCGCGGATATTCGACCCGCACGGGAAGTGACCGCGGCCGGCCTCTCGACCAGCACGGTCCAAGGCATCCTCTACCAATACCACGACGGCCAGCAGACCAAGCGCCACGGCTCCTACGACGACTGGTTCCTCAGCGGGGGGGCCAAATACGACTTCACCCGAAAGCTGGTGGGCCAGATCGCGTTCAGCGAATCCATCCTCCGCGCCGACTACGGCAACCTCGGCGGTGTCACCTCGGTCAATGACAACACCCAGATGGTCACCGTGCCGAATGCAGAGCTGAAGCCCGAACACTCGACGAAGTATTACGCCGGAATCCAGTATTTCCTCGAGCCTTCCGGCCTCGTCGGCTTCTCCTACTACAAGCTCAAGTTGAAGAATATGCAGCAGGCCGGCTTCACGGTTGCTCCCGAGGCGGTCGGCTACAGCGCCAGCGATTATCCCGGCTACACCTTCATCAGCACCCAGAACGGCGCCGGCACCGCCGAGACCGATGGCCTCATCTTCGAATACAACCAGCAGCTGACTTTCCTGCCCGGTGCGCTCAAGGGGGTCGGCCTTTACGGTTCGCTCACCCGCGTCATCGCCGACAACCTGCGCATCGGTGTGCCCAACAAAACGGCCAACTGGGGCGTCCGCTACCGGTACGGCCGCTTCAATGTCCAGATCAACGGCACCTGGCAGGCGGCGTCCCGTCAGGGCGCCCTGAGCGACACCGTGACGACCAACAACACCGGCATTCGCTGGCTCGAAGCCCGCGAACTTTGGAACGTCAGCGCCGGCTTCCGGCTCACGAGGCACTTCGAGCTCATGCTGTCGGGCCGCAATATCTTCAACGCACCCTCCATCCAATACTCCAACGTCCCCGGCCGCATTTATCTCTACGACGTTTACGGCTCGCTGTGGAGCGCCGGCATCAGAGGCTCCTTCTGACGTGACGCGACCGGGCCGGCAACCGCCGATGTTATTGGTCATGAAAGAGAATTTCTACAGAGCGTTGATGGGATATATTTGGAGGGCCCGCCTCCGTGCGGGCCGCGGACGACGCGGAGCCCATTCGACAAGCTCAGGACCCCGAGCCAGCCGAGGGGGTCGTCCCTCCATTCATGTTATGGCAGCGTGTTTGGCCCTATCCACGCTCGCGCTGTCGGCCGGGTCTGCCGTCGCGCTCGGTACACCGCCGCCCCTCACCCAGCATGGAGGCACCTGGCCCACGAGCCATGTCCAGGGCATCGCGGTCGATCTGCAAGGGGGCTACATCTATTACTCGTTCACCACGCTCCTCGCGAAATACGATTTCCAGGGCAAGCTCGTGGGCACGCTGGTGGGCTGGGCCGGCCACTTGGGCGACCTCGATTTCAACCCGCGCGACGGCCGAGTGTATGGCTCGCTCGAATACAAGAAGGACCAGGCGTTTTACATCGCGGCGATCGACGTCGGCCGCCTCGACCGCGTGGGCGTCAATGTCGCGGAGTCGGACCTCTTCCGCACGGTCTATCTGCCGGAAGTGGCGAAGGACTACACCGCGGACCTGAACGGCGACGGCGTTTTCGACGGCGATCGCGCGAACACGCCGGACCACCGCTACGGCTGCTCGGGCATTGACGGCGTGAGTTTCGGCCCGGAATTCGGCCGCACCGACGGCCCGCGCTTTCTCACCGTGGCGTATGGCATCTACGGCAACTCCGCGCGGACCGACAACGATCACCAGGTGCTGCTGCAATACGACCTCACCGACTGGGCGCGCTACGAGCGTCCGCTCACCGAAGCTGCCCCGCACCGCAGCGGTCCCGCCACGGTGCACGGCAAGTTCTACGTGCGCACCGGCAACACGAATTTCGGCGTGCAGAATCTCGCCTATGACGAGGCTGCGCAGCGCTGGTTCATGGGAGTCTACAAAGGAAAGAAGCCGTCGTTCCCGAATTACCTGATGTTCGCGGTCGAGGCGCGCACCCGGCCCGTCCTGGGAGATCTCATCGGCGTGCCTGGCCCCGGCGGACGTGGCACCGAGCAGGGGCAGTTGCTGGCGCTCGCCGAAGATGGCCTGAAGGATGCGGCCACCGGCATCCGCGGCTGGAACCAGAAAGCCGACGTCGGTCTCCAGCCGATCGGCCGCGGCCTCTTTTACCTCGCGGTCAATTCGGGGGCCAGCGGCAAGCAAACCGGTGCCATCACGCTGCATCGCTGGACGGGCGTGCCGGCGGCACCGTTTGTGCCGGCCACGCGGGCGGATCTCGATTCACTGGCCGCGCGATGAAAGAAACCGGAATGCGACTGAAGGCTGTTCGCCCCGCGATCTTCTGGTGCACTTCTTCCAAGCGGTCCTGACCCATGAAACCTAACTCCAGCCGCCTGCGCGCGCGGATGCTGTTCGCGTCCGCCGTTTTCATTGCGTTTGTGCTCTCGCAACTCGGCGCGCAGAACGCCGCGTCCACCGGCATGGTCGAGGGCCGCGTGCTCAACACCGCGACGGGCGCGTATCTCGAGAACGCCCGCGTGTCCGTCGAAGGCACGTCGCTCACCGCGTTCACCAACAACGTCGGCGAATATCGGCTGGCGAGTGTGCCGGCTGGCGCCGCAACTCTGCGCGTGTTTTTCACCGGGCTGACGCCGGTCACGGTCACGCTTAATGTGACCGCGGGCGGCGTGGCGACGCAGGATTTCACCCTCGAGCCCGGCGAAACGGTGAAGCTCGCCGCGTTCGTGGTCGCGGTGGAGAAGGAGACCAACGCGAGCGCGCTCGCGATCAACGAGCAGCGCTTCGCTCCCAGCATCAAGAGCGTCGTTGCCGCCGATGAATTCGGCACCGTCACCGAGGGCAATGTCGCGGAGTTCCTCAAGTTCATCCCCGGCGTCTCGCTCGACTACGTCGCGGCCGACGCGCGCTCCGCGCAAGTGCGCGGCATGCCCTCGGCGGGCACCGCCGTCACGGTCGACGGCATGCGCGTCGCCAACTCCGGATCCGGCTCGCCCGGCCGCGCCTTCGAGTTCGATCAGCTTTCGATCAACAACGTCTCGCGGATCGAGGTCACGAAAGGGCCCACGCCGGATAGTCCCGCCGACGCGATCGGCGGCACGGTGAACATGGTGAGCAAGAGCGCGTTCGAGCGCACGCGGGTGGAGTTCACCTATCGTGCCTACCTCAGCCTGAATCACCAGTGGCAGCAGGACGCGAATTTCATCTCGTTGCGCAAAACGCCGGGTCACGGCCGCGAGACCTCGCGCAAGATCAAACCGGGTTTCGATTTCACCTACGTGAATCCGGTCAGCAAGAACTTCGGGTTCACCTTCACCGCCCTCGACTCGAACATCTTCAACCAGCAGTTCACCTCCGTCCCCACCTGGAGCCCGACGAGCAATGCCGGCGCTGGCGGCACGCTCACGGCGCCCGCGATGACGACGTACCGTTTCAACCAGAGTCCGAAGTCCACCGCGCGCTACTCCTTCGGTGGCACGGCCGATTACCGGTTCGCCCCGCGCGACGTCGTCAACGTGCGCGCCTCGTGGAACGCGTTCGACGCCTTCTTCAACGATCACGCGATGACCATGACCGCCGGCGCGCCCGCGAGCTACGGGCCGACGTTCACGCAGGGTGCCAACGGCTCCGTCACCGAAGTGGGCTCAACCCGCAAGGCCGAGCGCGCCACCTATCTCGTGAGCGCCAAGTGGCGCCACGACGGCCCGGTGTGGAAATTCGACGCGAGCATCAACACCTCGCGCTCCAAGGGCATTTTCCGCGACACGGAGGATGGCTGGTTCAAGCAGGTGTCGCTGAGCCAGACCGGCCTGCGCATCCGTTTCGACGGGATCAACGAGACGCGGCCGGATTCGGTCACGGCAACAAATGCCGCGGGCGTGCCGGTGGATATCCGGCAGCTCGCCGGCTACACGATGACGCTGACGAACACCAATCCGGTGAACCAGTTCAACACGAACAAGGCGGTGAACGCGAACGTGAGCCGGTACTTCGATTTCGGCGTGCCGGTGCAGGTGAAGGCCGGCGTCGATGCCCGCCGCGCGATTGTCGACGCCCGCCGGCCGTTCGAGCAATGGACCTTCGTCGGTCCCGACCACATCGCCAATAACGCCGACAATCTCGTGGCGAATTACGATCTCGTCGACGTGGGCGGCTCCTCGGTGCCGGCGCCCTACGGTAACGGCCCCTGGCAATACGCCAGCCCGTGGAAGGCATGGGATCTCTACAAGGCCCACCCGGACTATTTCGTGCACGACGATCTCTTCGCGTTGCAGCAGAGCGCGCTGAACTCGCGCCTGATTCGAGAGGACGTGGTCTCGGAGTACCTGCGCTGCGACGCGCGACTGTTCCAGAACCGCCTGTGGATTGTGGCCGGCGCTCGTTACGAGCGAACGAACGACGATGGCTACGGACCAATCAACGATCCGAGCCGCACCTTCCAGCGCAACGCCGCGGGGCAGCTCATCGACGGCAATCCCAACACGCCGGGCATCCAGCCCGTGCGCCTCGCCGGCAGCGCCCTCGATCTCGCGCGTCTCCAGTACGTCGATCGCGGCGCGCACGTCGAGAAGAGCTACGGCGATCTCTACCCGAGCCTCAACCTGACCTACGACTTCACGTCGAGCCTGATCGCGCGGGCGAGTTTCGCGGAGACGCTCGCGCGTCCAAACTACGGCGACATCCTGCCCGGCGTCACGCTGCCGGACCCGAGCACCACGTCGCGCACGATCACGGTCAACAACATCGCGCTGAAACCATGGACCGCGAAGAACTACGACGTCGCGCTTTCGTATTATCCGACGGGCGGCGGCGAGATTTCGGCCGGCGCGTTCCGGAAGGACATCAAGGATTTCTTTGGTGGCGCGGTCGTGCCGGCCACGCCCGATTTGATCGAGCTGTACGGCATCGACGCCGCGACCTACGGCGACGGCAGTTATCTCATCAGTTACCAGCAGAACGTCGGCGATGCCCGGATCACCGGGGTCGAGTTCAACTACCGGCAGCCGCTGCGTTTCCTGCCCCAGTGGGCGCGCGGCGTGAATGTGCGCTACAATATCACGCAGCTTCACCTCGTCGGCAGCGATCTCGGCGACTTCAGCACGTTCGTCCGGCGCACGCAGAACTGGGGGATCAGCCTCGACCGCCCGAAGTTCAACGTGCGGCTCAACTGGAACTACCGCGGCCGGCAGCGCCAGGCCGCGATCGGCGGCCGGGCCGAACCCGGCACCTTCGCCTATGCGCATCCGCGGCTCACGATGGACATCGACGCCGAGTATCGCTTCACGCGCGCGCTCGGCGTGTTCCTCGGCGCGCGGAACATCACCGGCGAACCGTTCATCCTCGAGCGCTATGGCCCGAACACGCCGCCGTACGCGCGCCAGTTCCAGCGCGACGATTACGGCATCGCGATCTCGGTGGGGCTGAAGGGCGCGTTCTGAACACGGTGTCATTAGCAAACTCGTATCTTGGAGGGACGACCTCCGTGTCGTCCGCGGCCCGCACGGAGCCGGGCCCTCCAAGACACGAGCGGTGAGCGATCGCTACGATGCACGCCCACCGCCGTCGCTGGTTCATCCTCGCGCTGATCTTCGGCGCGATCGTGCTGAACTACGTCGACCGGCAGATCCTCTCGATCCTCAAGCCGGACCTGAAGCAGCACTTCGGCTTCGACGACCGCGGGTACGCGCTGCTCGTGAACGTGTTCACGGTCGGCTACGCGGCAATGTACCCCGTCACCGGTTGGCTCGTGGATCGTTTCGGCGCGCGCAGCGTGATGCTGCTCGGGATTATCGGCTGGTCCACCGCGTGCATCGGCGCAGGGTTTGCCCGCACGCTGGGTCAGTTTGCCTTCTTCCGCGGGATGCTCGGCGTCGCGGAGCCCACCGCATTCCCGTCGCAACTCCGCGTGGTCGCAACGTGGTTTCCCGGCAGGTTGCGCGCCACCGCCAACAGCGTCTCCGTCGCCGGCGGCACGTTCGGCGCGGTGATCGCGCCGCCGCTGGTCGCCATGATCGCGATCCAGTGGGATTGGCATGCCGCCTTTATTATTCCGGGCGCAGTCGGCCTCGCGATCGCGGTCGCGTGGGCTTTGGTCTACCGCGATCCGCCGCCGGAAATCATGGCCGAGGCGACCGCGACTGCCGGCGGCGATCGGACCGCGTTCGCGTGGCCGCAGCTCTGGGGCACGCGCACGCTGTGGGGCATCCTGCTGATTCGGTTCATCAGTGACCCCGTTTGGTACTTCTGTCTGTTCTGGCTGCCCGGATACCTGCGCGAGAATTCCGGACTGACGCTCGCGCAGGTGGGGAAGGTGGGCTGGATTCCCTTTCTCGTCGCCGACCTCGGCGGCATCGCCAGCGCGGCGTGGTCCGATCGGATGGTGGCGCGCGGGGCGCCGCCGCTGCTGGCGCGCAAGCGAATGCTCACCGCCATGGCCGTCCTGGCACCGCTGTGCGTATTGACGCCGCACCTGCCGCATCCGGCGGCGACGCTCGCGATCTTCAGCCTCGTCGCGGCGGCGTGCCTGAGCTGGCTGTTCAGCCTCAGCGTCGTGATCGCGGAAACCTTTCCCATGCGCAACGTCGCGAGCGTGCTCGGCATCGCCGGCGGCTGCGGCGCGGCCGGCGCGGTGGTGTTCAACACCTACGTCGGCGAAATGCTGACGCGGTTCGGACCGGAGCGGGTGTTCGCGGCGATGGCCGTCATGCATCCGATCGCGGCGGTGTTGTTATGGACGATGACGCGCAAGGAGGCGCCGTGAACTTTCTTGCCAAATGGACGGGGGGTGGGGCCGGCTCTCCGAGCCGGCTTGGGGTGCACGTCCACTCGCCTGCTGGAGCCCAGGCCGCTTCGGAGAAGCGGCCCCGCCGCCTCCAACGGTTTTCAACGACGTGCCACCCGTTGCTGTTCTTGATGGTCGGGACTGCTTTCGCGCAGCCCGACACCCACCGCGCGCTGCTGCTCATCTCCATCGACGGCCTGCGGCCGGATTACGTCCTCCAGGCCGACCAGCACGGCCTGAAGATTCCGAACCTGCGCGCGCTCGTCCGCGGGGGAACGTTCGCCCGCAGCGTCCGCGGCGTGCTGCCGACCGCGACGTACCCGAGTCACACGACGATTATGACGGGTGTCGCGCCGGCGACGCACGGCATTTTCAGCAACAAACCCTTCGGCTCCGCGGTGAAGGATTTGGACGTGTGGTATTGCTACACCTGGGACATTCGCGTTCCGACGCTCTGGGACGTCGCCGCGCGTGGCGGCTATTCCGTCGGCAGCGTGAGCTGGCCGGTGACGGTCGGCGCCACGAGCATTCAATTCAACATCCCGGAGTACAACCTGACGCGAACGGCCGAGGACGTGAAGATCACGCGCGGTGTCGCGACGCCGGGTTTGATGGCCGAACTCGAGCCGCGTGCCGGCCCCTATACGACCGATGTCGCCGACTCCACGAAGCGCGACTGGGCGCGCACGCGTTACGCGATCGAGATAATCCGGCAGAAGCGTCCGCGATTTGTCACGGTGCACCTCGCGGCGACGGACAGCCTCCAGCACCGCAGCGGTCCGTTTGCCGCGGCGATTTGGCCGGCGCTCGAGGAAATCGATGACATGGTCGGCCAGCTGGGCGCGGCGATTCGCGCGATCGATTCCGCGGCGGCCGTGGCGATTGTGTCCGATCACGGATTTGCGCCGGTGAAAAAGGTGCTGTGGCTCGACGCGGCGCTGGTCAAAGCCGGTTTCATCACGCTGAAGGGTCCTGGCACCACCGTCGAAACGGCGGGGATCTCCGAGTGGCTTGCACAGTCGTGGCCGGCTGGTGGGTCGGCGGCCATCGTGCTGAAGCATCCGAACGATTTCGCCGTGCGCGAAAAGGTCCGCGCGTTTCTGGAGAAGCTCGCCACCGATCCGGCCAACGGCATCGCAGCCGTGCTCGACGAAACGGCCATCGCCAAGCTCGGCGGCGCGCCGACCGCGCAATTCTGGATCGACATGCAGCCGGGCTTCATGGTCAGCCAGACATTGCAGCCTTCCATCGTGAGCGTGGTCAGCGCGCGCGGTACGCACGGCTATGCGCCCAGTCACGCCGAAATGGGTGCGGCCTTCATCATTGCCGGCGCCAACATTCGCTCGGGCCACGACTTGGGCGCGATCGACATGCGCAGCATTGCGCCGACCCTGGCGAAGGTGATGGGCTTGCCCTTTCCGTCGGCGGAAGCGCCGGCCCAGGAGATTCTTTATGCCACCAAGTGACACCCGAGTGATTCACGAACCCGCGAAGACCGTTCCGGTCCGCGCCGAGTACGACGTGCTCGTCGTCGGCGGCGGCCCGTCCGGCCTGACGACCGCGCTCGCCGCGGCCGAGGACGGCTTGAAGGTCGGCCTGATCGAGAGCCGCAGCTTTGTCGGCGGCAACATGACCATCGGGCTGCCCGTACTCGGATTCCTGGGACAGAAGAAAAACCAGATCATCAAGGGCCTGCCGCAGAAGTTCATCGAACGGCTCCGGCGGGTCAACGGCGCCAGCGAGCACCGTTGGTGTCCGCTGCACATGGGCATCACGCTCGTGGAGCCGGAGGCGGTGAAAACCGTCGCCTTGCAGATGCTCACCGAGGCAAAGGTCGAGGTGACGTTTCACACGATGTGCGTCGGAGTCGTGAAGGACGGCGACACCATCCGCGGCATCATCACCGAGAGCAAAAGCGGGCGCGAAGCGGTGCTCGGGAAAATCGTGGTGGATTGCACCGGCGACGCGGACGTCGCGTACCGCGCCGGCGTGCCCTGCGAAAAGGGCAACCAGCAGGGCGGCATGCAGCCGCCGACCCTCATGTTCTGCCTGGCCGGCGTGGATACCGAGAAACTGCGGATGAGCATCGCGCAGCACGGCCGCACCTACCTGACCGACTTCATCCCGGCGGAATATTTCGGCCAGAACAACCAGTTCATCGTCGTCGGGCTGCGCGAGCTGATCGTGCAGGCGCGGAAGGAACGCGGGCTGAACATTCCGAACGAGCGCACGATTATCATCACCGGGCTGCGGCCGGGCGAAGTGTGGATCAACATGACACGCGTGGCTGGGGTCGACGCGACCGATGTCCGCAGCCTGTCGTTTGGCGAGATCGAAGCCCGGAAGCAGATCGACGACATCCACTCCTACCTGAAGCACTATGTGCCGGGCTTCGAGCAGTGCTACTTCACGAAGACCGCGCCCTTCCTCGGCATTCGCGAGACGCGCCGGATCGTCGGCCACTACACGATGACGCAGGAGGACGTGCTCGGGTGCCGGCACTTCGACGATGCCATCGCGGTCGCCAGCTACCCGATCGACATTCACCGGCCGGGTGACGAAGGCTGCACGCTGATCTGGTGCGGCGATTGTTACGACATTCCGTACCGCTCGCTCCTCCCGCAGAAGGTGGAAAACCTGATCGTGGCCGGGCGCTGTATCTCGACGACGCACGAGGCGATGGGTGCGATCCGCGTGATGGCCACGTGCATGGCCATGGGCGAGGCGGCGGGTCGCGCGGCCAAGCTCGCGATTCGCGACCGCGTTTCGCCCGCGCAAATCAACGTGCGGAAATTGCAGGACGAGTTGCGCGCGAAGGGGGCCTACCTGCGGGAGCGCGAGCCGGCCGCGATCGCCTGACCGATTCGCGCGCGTTCCCTCTCCTCACCGACGCGCGACCGCTTTCGCCGGCTCGCTGGCGTTGTCCCATTTGATCGCCAGGCAGCACTGGTGATACAGGACGAGATACTCTTTTTCCTCGGGGCTGAGGTTCTCGAGCCACTCGGCGACTGCGGTCGCGGGCAGTTTGCGCACATCGGCCAGCGGGCACTCGGCGGGATTACGCTGGTTCCAGGGACAGGATGGCGCGAGATGCGCGAGCTGGACATTCAGCCAGCGGAGGCGTTCCGGCGAGAATTGGCGAGCGCGCCGGGCGGGGCTGGGCGATGCTTTGGTTTTCTTTTTCATGGCTGCGCTGCGGTGAGGCGTTCCTTTTCATCCAGTCGCCGGGGCTGGTACCACAGCGACTCCCAATAGGTTTTTTCCACGGCATACGGATCGATCGGCGCGGACGCCGTGCGGGTGGACGGCAGCACGCCGTAGCGCTGCATCTCGCGCACCCAGTCCGGCCGCGGCTGGAATCCCGGCATGTCGAATCGCTTGATCTGATCGAGCCGCGCCTGGCCCGCGGCGCACAGCGCCAGCAGTTTTTGATAGTCCGGGTCGCCCGTGGTGGCAAACACGCCATCGCGCGGGGCGGCCTCCGCCGCGCCGGGTCCGCAGAGGCCCCAGCCGCCGGCACCGCGGGCCAGCGGCGCCAGCAGGATGAGCGACTTCTCCGGTCGCGAAAGGTTGAATACGATGTGCCGGCTCGTGTTCAGCCGCGGATCGTTCGGGTCCGGGCGCCAGAAGGACAGCCCGCGCTCGTCGGCAAGCGTCCGCGGCAGCACCCGCGTGGCCTCGTTGTGGCAGCTGATGCAGCGGGTGCCGATCACCGCTGAGGCGGCCTTGGCCTGCGGCCAGTCGACATCGGTGTCGACCGGCCGGTTTTCGGCATAACCGCCAATCATGCCGGTGCCCAGCGCCGCGTAGGTTCCCGGATACGGTGCCCCGCATTCAATCCACAGGCGGAGGGTCCTGGCCTGGGCCGGCGTCGCCTTCGCACCGTAGTGCGAACCGTCCACCAGCTGCAGCAGCCGGCTGGCGGACGATCCCAGCGTGCGCGGCGCGTAGTTGCTTTTCGCCTGGTTGCGGCCGTCCGAGAACAGCCGCGCAATCGTCAGCATGTAATAGCTGTGGCTGAACATCGGGCCGTGATCGCCGGTCAGCAGCAGCCGGCCGGCCCGCGGCCCGCCGTCCGGCGTCGCCTCGTAGCCGTGGCACTTCACGCAGAGCGCATCGAGAATGGGCTGCACGTCGCGTGGAAAATCCATGACGTCCGGCACGCCCGCCACCGGTTGAATCCGGCTGGCGCGGCGCGTCGTCGCGAGCGCCCGGCGATTGCTCGGCGGCGGCGACTTCGTCCGCTGCTCGTGGCAGCCCAGGCAACTGGTCGTCTCGCCCGGCTGCACCGTGAAGAAGCTCTGCATGCGTTTCACCGAGAGCTCCTTTTCGTCGAGGGCGACGAGAATCAGGCTGCGCAGCGCGGGTGCCTCGAAATACGCCGAGCCGTCCGGTTCCACCGGCACGGTGCCGACGATGCGTTCGAGCGTGAACGTGCCGCCGTAGCTCAGCGGGTCCATGCCGCCGGTGAAGTGAATCGGCATCGGCAGCGATTCCAGGACGAGCAATTGCTTGATCTCGCCGCGTTTCACGCCGGCCATGTTGCGGCCGTCGTAAATATCGTGCAGCACCAGCGTGCCTTGCGCCGTCGCGAGGTTGATGCGCTCGGGGATTCGCCGCTCGCGCGGCCGCGCCTGCAGTGGACGCGGCTCGTGCAACCACAGGCCGGCCGCGATGTCCTCCGCCGGCAGCTTGCAGATTTCCTGCTGCGCGCCGCCCGCATCGAGCAGCACCACGGCGGGCCCGAGCGCAGCCATGAAGGCCTCCTCGGAAAACGCCCACGGATCGCGGTATTGGTTGGACTTGGTGATCGGTCGGGCCGAGGCCGGCGTATCCGGTCCCGCGTTGGGGTCGACGATCGTGACCGTCCCCGCGTGTTCGCGCTGCCCGTGACCCGGCGAGAAGCTGGCGATGATCTTGTCGCTCCCGGGAATCGGCTTCGCGTCGATCATCACGATTTTCGGATGCAGGTTGCCGAACCAGTTGGTCTGGTTCGTGCCGTCGGGATTCGCCGCCCAGAGGTGATGATAATCCACCTGGCTGCGATCCACGTATTCCCAGCGGGTGTAGAGCAGCCGCCCGTCGGCCAGCGGCCACGGCGTGTTGTCCTGCTCGTTGTTGCTCGAAATCGGACGGACGTTGCCGCCGTCGCCGTCGCAGCGGTGCAGGATCGCGACCTGCGTCAGCCAGCAGTTCACCCAGCGTTTGCACCGCGTGGACACAAACGCGATGCCGCCGTCCGGCAGATAGGTCGGTTCGAAATCGTCATACGCGCCGTTCGTGAGCTGCCGCAGCCCGGAACCGTCGAGGTTGATTTCGTAAAGGTGATACTGCTCGGTGCCGCCCGGCCGGTAGCTGAACAGGATTTTCCGGCCGTCATAATGCAATTGCGGATCGCGAATGCCGCCGCGCGGATCGTCGAGCACGGTGGTGAACTGTCCCGTCGCGATCGACCAGCGGTAAAGCTTCGCGCCCTCGCGCCAGGCCTTCCGGTTCGGATCATGCGCGTAGTATCCGATGTTCGCGTACCAGTGGCCGTCGGTGTCGTTGACCTTGCGGGCGGCGAAAATCAGGTCTTCCACGCCCGCCATCGGGCCGGCGCGGAATTTCTCGAGCAGCCGGGCGGTGGGTGGCTTGGCCGCCGCCGCCGCGCCGAACGCCACCGGTGCAACCAGCGCGGACAGGAGCACGCCGATCAGCGCGAGCGAACTGGACCGTGGAATGCGGGAGAGTGATTTCATCGTGAGGCGCCTCCGGTCAAAGCGAGAGCACGTACGCCGTGAGTTCGTCGAGTTGCGCGCGGCTCAAATGCGAGGTGGTGCCGTGGCGGTCGGCGCGGTTGTGCGTGGTCAACACGTCGCGGATGGTCGCCGCCGACCCGTCGTGCAGGTACGGCGCGGTCCGCCAGAGCTCGACCAGTGTCGGCGTGTCGAACCCCCTGACCTTTCCGTCGAGCGGCCCGGCCGTGCCGACATCGTAGGTCTGCAGGTCGGTGTAGAGATTCGTCGGGTGACACTTTGCGCAACCGATCTTGCGGTCATCGAATAGTTTCTTTCCGCGCTGCGCCGCCGGGGCGAGTTTGCCCGCCTCGAGCAGCGGGCTCGGTGCCGGCACCAGCGCGCTCAGATAGTCGTCGAGCGCATCCGCGACGTCGGACGGCGGTGACGCGAAGAGGATGTGGCGGATGCCGGCGCGCACCGCGGTTTCGGCATTGCGCCGCACGCCCGTGCTCATCGCGGGTGGCGTGCGGTGCGCCAGCAGCAGGCTCTTCGCGTTTTTCGGACTGCCGATGCCGTCGTTCAACAGGTCCCAGTTCAACGCGTCCACGCGGGCATCGTACGAGTGGCAGCTCGCGCAGCTTTGCCATTGCTGGAAACAAAGCCGCGCATCGTTGAACAGCATCTCGCCGCGGCGGATCGTCGTCATTGCCACCGTTGGGCCGAGGCGGATCGCGCGCGAATCCCGGGCCGCGTCGCTCCGATAGTCGACCACGTCGATCGTATCGGAGAAATAGCCGGGCACCCACGCGCGGTCGCCGACGATCGCGAGCGCCCGCGGGGCGATTCCCTGGAGTGGCACGCGGCGGCGCAGCCCGACCAGGAACGACAGATCGTTCGGGACGTCCGCTTGCACGTTGCTTGCCAGGGCCGAATTTGGGGTCTGCCCCGGCGGCAGCGTGGCCGGCAGCCGCGCGAGCTTCTCCCGCAGCGCCGGAAAATCGATTACGCTCAACTCGTGCGTGCCGGCGTGCGTGACGAGGAGCCGGCTGCCATCGCGCGTCCAGCCGACGGCCCAGGGGTTCGCCGCCCCGCGCTCCACGCCGTCGAGGAGGACGGTGTTGATTGGTTCGAGCGACGCGGCGTCGATCAACGTCAGCGCGGCGGTGTGCATCCAGCCCCGCTCGACCTGCGTCGTCGGCACCTGGAAGCGGCCGATGTTATGGGTGATCGCGACGTATCGGCCTTCCGGCGACACGGCCATGCCCAGCAGCAGGCCGCTGCCGTTCGGCAGGCGGATCGTCTTTGTCACGCGCCGCGCGGCGACATCGATCACGCTGACGCCGGCGGCGACGACGTCGGCATCCGCCGCGCCCGCGTGCAGGTGGTTGGCCACGAACAGATGCCGGCCGTCGGCGCTCAGCGCCGCGGCGATCGGTTCGCGCTCGACCGCGATGCGGCCGACCTGCTGGCGGGCCACGACGTCGAAGATTGCGACTTCATGATTGAACCGATTGCAGACGAAGAGCGTGCGACCATCGTGGCTGAGGACCGGCGCAAAGGCGGTGTGGCCGGCCGGCAGCCTGGCCGCGATTGTTCCGCGCGCGGTATCGATCAGGCAAACGGTGCTCCGCGGGGCGGCGCACGTCACCGCCAGCAGTTTTTCGTCGATCGACAGCGCGAGGCCGGAAGGCGAACCCGGCAGTTCGAGGCGGCGGCTGATGGCGCCGCTGGCGTCGAGGCACAGCAACACGTTACTCGTCGCGCCGCCGACATAGATCGCGTCGCCCGCTGCCGTCGCGACGATCGCCGCGGGCGAAAGCGGCGCCGCGGGCTCGGCGTGCGACGTGGCCAAGGTAACCAGAAACAACGCGACGAGCGCCGGGCGAAGAGCGCGGGTAGCAGCTTGCGAAACGCGATCCGCGCGCGCGGCGCAGGTCGCGGTGGGCGATTCAGCTGTAACCCTCGCACACGCGGACATTGGAGGCTTCGAAAGCAACTTCCGACGCTACGCGGCGCGCTTGGAGCGCAAAGCCCAAAGGCTGCGCATTTATTGGCAACCCATGCGCATGGGCCCGTGGAGCGGCGAAACTTGGATGACGATCCGCCGCGCCTTAATGGGCGCGGCTACAGGAATCGCCATTCGAGTTCGCAGTGGTAGCCGCGCCCATTAAGGCGCGGCCAATTATCGATGGATCCCTGACGGCCGGCTACCGCTTCTTCGCCGGTGGCGACCACGCGGCGGGTTTCGGTTCCAGCACCGAGAGCGCAGTGAGCGGGTCGGACATGCGTTTCATTTCCGCCAGCAGTGCGCTCGTCATCGTGCGCACGCGCGCGCTCTGGTCCGGCTTGTCGGCGAGGTTCGTCATTTCGTACGGGTCGTTGCGCAGGTCGAAGAGCTGGGTGCGGTCGACTTCCGGATAGCGGATCAGTTTCCAGCGTTCGTCGCGGTAGGCGCGCTGCACGTTGCGATAGGCGAACATCATCGTTGGACGCGCGGGCTTCCTCGGATCCTTCAGGGTGGGCCGAAGATCGCGGCCCTCGCTCGAGGCCGGCGCCGTGACTCCGCACAGCGCGCCAACCGTCGGCAGCACGTCGAAAAGGTAGCACATCGCTTCGGTCGTCCGGTTGGCGGGGATGCCCGGCCCCCCGATGATCAGCGGCACGCGCATCGAGTGCTCGTAGACGTTTTGTTTGCCGATGAGCCCGTGCCGGCCGCGCGCGACCCCGGAGTCCGCGGCGAACACCACGATCGTGTTCTTCGCGTGCGGCGAGGCATCGAGCACGTCGAGCACGCGCCCCACCTGCGCGTCGAGATAACTGATGTAGCGGTAGTATTCCGCGATCATCGCGCGCACTTCGCCGGCGGGGCGGGGCCAGGGCAGCAGTTGTTCGTCGCGAATCGCCATTTCGCCGTTGTCCCACGGGTGCTGCGCGAGGAAGTTCGGCGGCAGCGGGATTTTCGCCGGGTCGTACGTGATCGGAAAATCCGCCGGCACGATGTGGGGATCGTGCGGGCCGTCGAATGGCACGTAGCAGAAGAAAGGTTTCGCGTGGTTTTCGCGAAGGAACGCGATCGCTTCGTCGGCAAACGCGGCGCACGCGTGCTGCTCGCTCAGCTGCGGCGGCGTCAGTTTTCCGTGCTCGAGGTGGCCCAGCTTCGCCTGCAGCGGGTTGGTCATGCCGCCGACAAAGACCGACCGCGCCCGCTGGAAACTCTTCGGCAGCGACGGCGGCGTATTGTGCCACTTTCCGCTCATGAAGGTTTCGTAGCCGGCCCGGCCGAACGCGGCGGGCCAGGTCTCGTCGCGCATCAGTTTCTCATCGATGCGAAACAGCGACATGCCCGACAGCAGCATCGCGCGCGATGGCACGCACGTGGCGCCCTGCATGCCGCCCATCATGTAAGCCTGGCGAAACGCGACGCCGCGGCGGACGAGCCGGTCCAGATTCGGCGTGCGGATGATCTGGTTGCCGAGCGCGGCAATCGTGTCGGCCTGCTGGTCGTCCATGAACAGCACGAGCACGTTCGGCCGCGGTTCGCCCGCGCGCAGAGCCGCCAGGGCAACCAGCATGACGAGAAGGGGGACAAAGCGGGGGAGGTGGTTCATGATCGGGAAAATTGGAGAACGCAGGTGGACGACGTTCGCGTTGGACGAACGCGACTGCGCGATACCGTTGAGACGCTCGCGGCGGCGGTCGAATCCGTTTTGCGCGAAGTGCGGTGGTCGGGTGCGTCTCCAAGTCGGTCAAGCGTAGCGCCGGCATCCTGCCGGCAAGTGGCTGTGGCTTCCATCCGCAGACTTATAGGCTGGAATTCCATGCCACGCGCAATGCCGGCAAGATGCCGGCGCTACGTTCAAGCCGCTGCGATCACTGACCATCCGCCATGCGCGAAGTGCGGCGGACCGCGCGAGAAAAGATTGCGGGAGTCGAGCCGATGCTGCCGTAGTGACGCCGCCCGCCGCCTCTGTCCGTCATGCGATGAAAACGATTGGAAACTTTTTCGTCCTCGTCGGCGCCGATGGCGGTCCGGGCCGGCGGATCTTTGTGGAAAGATCGGTGGCCGCTCGCCCGCGCGTGCGTTTCGCGACCTCGGTCATCCTGCTGGTCATCGGCTGCGCCATTTCGTCGCGGGCCGAAACGATCGCCCTTTGGCTTTTCGACGAACCGCTCGCGCCAGCGCCGGAGACGGTGCTCGCCGATGCCGGTCCGCGGAATTTCTTCCTGACGCTCGCGCGGGGCGGGGAAATCGTTCCGGGCCGTTTCGGCCATGCGTTGCGGCCGGCGGCAGTGAACCAGTCGCCGAATCTGTTTGAGGCTGGCCTGCCGCGGGCGGCCGCGATTCTGTCGACGAGGAACGCGCCGCGCGTGAGCAATCCGCTAGATTCGAAGCTCAATCTCGGCGCCGACGATTGGACGATCGAGTGCTGGCTGCGACTGGACGGCCGCGCTGCGGAGGAAGCGGTGATCCTCGAGATCGGATCGGGTCGCCCCGGCGCGACCGAACTGCGGACCCGCTTCAGCGTGCTGCCGGCGGAAAACGCGTTTGCGTTCGCCGGGATTGCGTCCGGGCCGGCCCGCGGTGTCGGCGTGAAGCCAATCGAATTTCCCAATCCGTCCGGACCGCCCCAGGGCCTCGCGCATCCCGCGGTGTCGACGCTGGCGTTGACCGGCGCCGCGCTGCGCCGCGACCGCTGGACGCACGTCGCGCTCGTGCACCGCCGCGCAGAGCGCGATCTGCGGCTGTTCCTCGACGGACGGCTGCGCGGCGTTGCCGCCGCGGCGCTCGAAACGCTGCCGCATGACGACGAGGCTTATCTTGCCATCGGCAGCGACGGCGCCGGGCGGTGTCGATTGGCGGGCGCGATCGATGAACTGCGCATTTGCGACGACCGCGTGTACCTCGCGGAGTTCGTGCCGCCGGCGAGCTTGGCGGCGCGCGACGATTCGGGCAGGGCTGGACGATGAGGGAATTTTTTCTAGCCGATGACCTGAGTGGCGCGCTCGACGCTGCCGGTGCCTTTCACCGCGCCGGGCAAGCAGTGACGATTGCACTGACGCTCGAGGCGTGGCCGGCGGCGCGGGCGGGGCAGATTGTCGGTTTCACCACGGAGACGCGCAACGCGACGGCCGCGGCGGCGGCCGAGGCCGTGACGCGAGCGATCGCGCACGGCACGGCGCAGGGCGGGCGGCTCGTTTACAAGAAGATCGATTCAACCTTGCGCGGCCCGGTCGCGGCGGAATTGGCCGCGCTCCAGCGGGCGCTGCCCGGCACGCGCATTCTGTTCACGCCGGCGAACCCCGGGGTGGGGCGGACGGTGCGCGAGGGCGTGCTGCTGGTGAACGGCGTGCCGGTCGCCGAGACGGAATTCGCGCGCGACCCGGTGAGCCCGGTTCGGCAGAGTGCGATCGCGAAACTCCTGGGCGCCGCGGCGACCGCGAGCGTGGTCATCGCCGACACGGAGAGCGAAAACGATCTTTCCGCGGCCGTCACCTCGTTCGCCGCCGGCCCGGGCCCGTGGGTTGCGGTCGGATCCGGTGCGCTCGCCCGGCCGGTCGCCCGGCAGAGGGCGCGTGGGCAAAGTGGCGCGCCCTCCACCGCCGCGCCGGCTGCTCTCCAGCCTGTGCCTGACGTCGGCGTCGCTGGCACGACCGCGTGCCTGTTCCTGTGCGGGAGCGCCCATCCGCGAAACCGCGAGCAGGTCGCGGTGCTCGCCCGCGAGCGGCAAGTCACCGTGCATGAGTTTCGCCCGGCCGACTCGGAGGCGACCACGGCCGCCGTCGTGGCCGCGCTCCGCGCAGCACGCAGCGTCGCGTTGGTGATCGAGGCGGCGCGCGGTGACAGCGCGCTCGTCGTGCGTTCACTGGCGGCGGTGGCAGGCTGCGCGGTCCGCGACGCCGGCGTCCGCCGGCTCTTCATCACCGGCGGGGAGACGGCATTTGCCGTTTGCGGCGAGCTCGGCGTGGCTGCGCTCGACTTCGAACGGGAAGTTGAAAGCGGATTGTGTGTCGCCCGCGCCGAGCTCCCCGGCGGCGGTGGGGTCCGGCTGGCGATAAAGCCCGGCGGGTTTGGCGGCCCAGCTACGTGGGTGCGCGCCGGCGATGCCTTGCGCGAGTAATCGGCCGCGCCGCGAGATCTCGTCGCCGTCGCTCACTATAGGTATCACCGTGCACCGCAGCGGCGCGGCAAATATTCATTTGCGGTGGGTCCGATACCCCAAAGCTTGCTTCGGCTTGTATGGTTCCGAGGTGGAACGCGACCTTGCTCCGGGCGCGTTCGAAATTCTTTGCGCATCCGACGGCGCCCGGAGGTCGCCGTCCACCCCATGCCCCGGGGATGTTTACTCGCGGACGCCAGCGTCTGCCGGCGGTTTGGCTGCAAGTTCGCCGGGCCGGTCGAATTGGGTGAAAGCACGCGTTTTTCACCGGCGGTTGGGTAAAATTCCGCGCCGCATTCACTCTCTGGATGCGCTGCGATCGAGATGATCTCGCTGCGATGCAGGGCAAAGCCACAGCCCGACCGGCATGGCATAGCGGCTGCAAAGCGCACTCCGTGCACGATCGTACCGCGATGGGAACATGTTTGATGAGCCGAATGGCGGATTCCTGCGCTTGAACTGTCGTGCTGCCCAAATTCGCCCGTTGTTACCAACCGTCGCCATGATGATATTCTTTCCATCGCCGCGCGCCCATGGTAACAGTGTTCCAATAACAACCGTCTTGCGCTTACCACCTGAACCCGGGCAGGGTTCTTTAATTCACGTTCGGCAGTCTGGCCGATTCCTCCGTTAGATCTCCGTTAGATAATCTTGTTTTATGAAGAGCTCCCCCGTTGGTCTTGCATCCTCTGTTCAAAGTCGGTCGCGCTGGTCGCGACTCGTGGTCGCATTTGCCGCGCTGGCGGCAGTGACGAGCGTCTGGGCCCAAAGCCTGGCGTTCACGACCCTCGCCGGCACGCCCGGCGTGAGCGCGCCGTTCAGCAATAATCCGCCAGTCACCTTCAACAACCCCTACGGGATCGCAGTGGACAGCGCGGGCAGCACTTACATCGCCGACACCGGCAACCACGTGGTCCGGCGAATCACGGCCGCAGGCGTCATTTCGACGTTGGCCGGCATCCCGGGAAATTTCGGTACAACCGATGATCCGACGGCGGCCCGGTTCAATTCGCCGCAAGGCCTCGCCCTGAACAGCGCGGGCGATCGCCTGTATGTGGCCGATACGGGCAATCATTCCATCCGCCTCATCACGCTCTCGGGCATCGGTGGAACGGTGGTGACTGTCTCCACGATTGCCGGCCAACCCGGCGCCGCTGGCAACAGCAACACGGGCAACGGTCAGTTCAGCACGCCGCGCGGCATCGCCGCCGACTCGGCGGGTAATCTCTATGTCGCCGACACGGGCAACCATCTGATTCGGAAAGTCGTGCCGACTTCCACCACGGCGTCGACGGTCACCACGGTCGCGGGTCTGGCCGGCCCCCCCCCC
>Ga0080064_1002313_pt1 | contig 32950 bp, 26 predicted proteins | sample Subgrocontami54m_FD_69260 | JGI IMG/M metagenome (GOLD analysis project Ga0080064, IMG submission 69260) | Subsurface groundwater microbial communities from S. Glens Falls, New York, USA - GMW46 contaminated, 5.4 m (SPADES assembly) (version 2) ...
CACTGACGCCGGGCGAGAGCGTTCCAAAGCAAAAACAAACCCACGACGGCCATCACAATGCCCTGCGGCGGACGAAATAAAACCGCCAGCGCCAGGGCAAAACCGGCCGCGAAATAAACCGGCCGCGGCCGCAGCGCAAAAGCCAGCCCCGCCATCATGCAGGCAATTGCCGGGACATCGGTCATCAAGGTCCTTGAATAAAGTACAAAGCCCGGAAAAAAAAGATAAAGCAAAGTCCAAAAATCATTTTTAATTCCGTTTTCGCTCAAAAGATTTCTAAAAAACCACGCGCCGGCCAGATGCGCGATAAATCCGGTGAGAAAAACGCCCCGCCAGCCCAGATAGGTGAACGGCAGCAGCAGGAAAGGCACGATCGGAGAACTATGCGGCACCAAATGTCCGGCGTAAGGAACCACGCCCACATGCGGAAAATCGGAACGGTCGACGGTCACATGGCCCGCGCGGTAAAGGTAGGTCAGATTTAAATAACCGCCTTCATCCATGATGGAATAGGTCTTCGGAAAATAAAGGGCAAAAATGACGGCGTAAATCAGGATGCCGGCCAGGCAGAATTTTTTGCCCGTATTCAGCAGCGGATTTTCAGCAGCACGCAGATTGGATGAAACGTGGCTCAACTCTTACTTACCCCAAAACCGATATTTAAGAAGCGTGTAGATATATTCAATGCCGTCAATAAAGCCGATTTTTTTTCCCTGCGTCACAGAACGCGGGTTATAAGAAATGGGCACCTCGAAAATGCGGTATTTACCAAGCAGGAGCCGCGCCGTGATTTCCGGCTCGAATTCGAAACCGGCGGAGCGCAGCTTGAAACTTTTGATCACCGGACGTTTAAACACCTTGTAAGCCGTGGCCATGTCGGTCAAATGACCCGCATAAAGGACATTGGTCAGAACCACCAAAAATTTATTGGCCAGCCGTGTTTTTAGCGGAATACGGTTTTTCCCGCTTTTGAACCGGCTGCCGTAAACCACGTCCGCCTGTCCGGCCAGGATCGGCGCAAGCAGGTTCGGATATTCTTCCGGATTCAGCTCCAAATCCGCATCCTGGACCATGATGATGTCCCCCGTCGAATATTCGAGGCCGAAACGGATCGCCGCGCCTTTGCCTAAGTTAATCAAGCTGTGATGAATTTTAATGACGGATGGATCCATTTTCTGAATTTCACTGATGAGCTTCGGGCTTTGGTCGTGCGAGCCGTCGTCAATAATGATGTCGGGCGCAAAATCGAGAGCAGTCTGCACGTGACGGCGATAGGTGTCCGTCGTTTCACCCTTCATGGCGAACACCGGAATGCCATAATCGGCGACCAGCGAAGCCGCCACGTCATCCTGAGTGGAAAGGGGATTGGAGGCGATCAGCAAAGAGTCCGCCCCGCCGGCTTGCAACGCGCGCGCCAGGTTGGCTGTTTCAGTTGTGATGTGCGCGCAGGCGACCAGGCGCACGCCTTTCAGAGGTTGTTCCGTTCTGAATCGCTCTCGGATCAAACGCAGCACCGGCATCTCGCGCTCGGACCAATCGATGCGGCGTTTGCCCTGTGGCGCCAGCGAAATATCTTTGATGTCGGATTCAATAGCAGGCATTGCTGTACTCATTAGTTATCCTCTTGTCGGAAATTGGTAAATGGAAAATGGTAAATGATCCGGTCGCTACCGCTCGCGGTTCTGACACGGCCCTCACACGCCCGCGGCTGCTCGCAAGGTCTCAGCCTTGTCGGTCAGCTCCCAGGTGAATCCGTCTCCGGTGCGACCAAAGTGGCCATACGATGCAGTCGCTTTGTAGATCGGACGCCGCAAGTTGAGCGCTTCGATGATCTCTTTGGGCGTCAACTGGAAGTGTTCACGGACCAGTTTGGAAAGCTTCGCTTCACTGATTCGCCCAGTGCCGCGCGTGTCGACGCGGACTGACACGGGATCAGCAACGCCGATGGCGTACGCCAGTTGAACCTCGCATTGGTCGGCCAAGCCGCCGGCTACTATGTTCTTTGCAATGTAACGCGCCATGTAAGCCGCCGAACGATCGACCTTGGTCGGGTCCTTGCCAGAGAACGCACCGCCTCCGTGCGGAGCATAACCGCCGTAGGTATCGACGATAATCTTTCGACCAGTCAATCCTGAATCGCCCTGCGGTCCGCCCGTTACAAAGCGGCCTGTGGGATTAATGTGGTACTTGGTATTGTCGTCCAGTAAATCGCCCGGCACGGTGTGTCTGATAACGTGTTCGCGAATCTCCGAACGCAATTGATCGTTGGTTACTTCCGGAGCATGCTGCGAAGAGATGACCACCGCATCGACCCTAAATGGCCGGCCGTCGCGGTACTCGACAGTAACCTGCGACTTGCCGTCTGGCCTGAGATAGGGGAGCTGGCCCGACTTCCGCACCTCCGAGAGCCTCAAAGCCAGTCTATGAGCCAACTGAATCGGTAAGGGCATTAGCTCTGGCGTCTCGTTGCAGGCGAAACCGAACATCAAGCCCTGATCGCCGGCGCCACCCGGATCAACGCCCATAGCAATGTCCGGAGACTGCCGGTGGATCGCCGACAGAACGCTGCACGTATCACAATCGAATCCATACTTCGCCCGGTCGTAGCCAATGTCTCTGATGGCCTCGCGCGCCACTTGGGCATAGTCGACCATGGCTTTCGTCGTAATCTCGCCCGCCACAATGACCATGCCGGTAGTGAGCAGCGTCTCGCACGCGACTCGTGAATTGGGATCCTGCGTCAACGCCGCATCCAGAATCGCGTCAGAAATCTGATCAGCGATCTTGTCTGGGTGACCCTCAGTCACCGACTCAGACGTAAACAAAACTCCACTATGGTTATCCAAATCGAACTCCTTCCACTAAAGCCCAAATCTGTTGTTAGGGAAATGAAATTTTAAAGACCGCGTACGATAGCAGCCATTTTAAAGGGGTGTCAAGCGCGCCCAGGCCCACCGCCGGAACATAATATGTATTATCAGACGCACCTGTCATATGCGTGGTTGCGGAAGATAGGTCGTGCTCCGGCGGTTACCTGCTCGGCGTCGATGGTGCGGTGCTGGTTGGGGGTCGTTCGCTGCCAGCCTAGCGGGTAGGGGTCGCTTCAGTCGGGTTGACGAAGGTCGTGCATGTCACCTAGAGTGCTTTGCTTGCGATCAAGTTGAAGTTGAGGCGAGATGGCTGTCAGAATCGAGAACCAATACGAGGGCAAGTTGCCGCGGAACACCTTGGCGAACGTCGAGAAGGCGCTCGCGAGCGTCCCACGCGAGCATCTGCGCGGGATCGAGCGGCTGCGGATTGTCAGCGTTATTACTGACCCGCGGGCAAAGGTGGCGGCGAAAGGGACGGAGTTGCCAGCTCTCTATCATCCTCGCCAGGGAGTGCAAGGCGCTTGGTTCGAGGTGGCGATAACTCCTCTGGTCTCGGCCGGCAAGCCTTTCCACAAGCGGATCATTCCCCGCCTTTCGTTCAAGGGCAATTTGTCGGCGGTGATCTTCTCGTTGGTTGGCCAACATTACCATCTGACGTTACGTCATTCGGTAAAGCGAGGTTCGGTTGAACCGGCAGTACGCTCGTATGTCGAGAAGCAATTGAAAGCGTGGAATGAGCAGCAACACAAGATCCGGGCAAAACTATTCAAACCTTTACAGCCGACGCTTGAAAAATGGAGTCGGTCGCTGGCCAAGCGTGCAGCCGCGGAAAAGAAGAAGAAGGGTTGACGCGAACGTCGGTTATCAGCGTTTAGAGTTCAAGCTTTAGCTTGCCTTCTTTCGTGAGCAACAAACTGAAGTTTGAACTCTCAACACTGGTTACGTAGCCTCGTCGATGTTCTGTGCGGCCGCGTTAAGCGCTTCAAAGAGTTCCTCTGCCGAGACATTCGCCTTCTTGAATTTCACCTCGAGCCTGAATTCCCTTCCCGCCGGTTCAAAGCGATAGACGTAAGGCTCGGAAGCTCCGGTGGGATCGACGTAAGCACGCCGCGCCTTGCGGGCGCCATCACGAGTTAAGCCCAGTTCGGCGATCTGCTCGGCCATCGTCTTCATCGACTCGTCGTCGGGCTGTCTAACGATCTGAAGCAGGATCGACTTTGAAGCGATGTCTGCCTTGCGACAGATTTTCCGTATCGACTCAGGAATGGAAGCGATTGAAAGCGCCTCAGTAACGGTGCTCCTGCTCTTGCCAACCTTTCGCGCCACGTCCTCGTGTGTGTAGCCGAACCGTTCGCAAAGGGCGCGCAGTCCGTCAGCCTCTTCCCAGGGCGTCAGATCCTTGCGCTGCATGTTTTCAATGAGCGCAATCTCGGCGACGGCGCTATCGTCCACATCCATCTCGATGCAAGGTAGTTCTTTTAGGCCTGCGGCCGTAGCGGCGCGCCAACGACGCTCGCCGGCGATAATCATCCAGCGACCCGTCGCCATGGGCTTGACCAGCAGCGGCTCGAGTACGCCCTTCTCACTAATCGACGCAGCAAGCTCGGTGAGATCGCCGATTTCGGTGCGAGGCTGATCGGGGTTTGGATCCAGCTTCTCGATAGGAAGTAAACGCCCGACGTGACCGAGGCGATCTTGCGTTAACTCCTCGACGTAGTGCGCGTCATGGCGCATGCTCAAGCCCGTGGGCAAACCTCTTCTAGACACGATTCATTACCTCTTTGCAAAGTTTTTCGTACTCCACGGCGCCCGATGATTGCGGCGCGAAAGTAAAAATGGATTCCTTATAGGCTGGCGATTCTTCCAGTCGCACGCTCTTCGTGATCACCGTGTCGAAGAGCTTGGCGCCAAAGACCCGGCGAATCTGCTCATACACTTCCTTGCCCAGCGTCGTGCGCTTGTCGTGAAGGGTAACCAGCACTCCGAGCATTTCCAGCTTAGGGTTTGGACGCGCTTTTACCTTCTCGATCGTTTCCAGTAAATCGTCCGTTCCCTCGAGGGCAAAGTACGACGATTGAATCGGAATCAGCACATGACTCGCTGCTACCAACGCGTTCACCGTGATCAGCCCGAGCGTTGGGGGCGTGTCGATCACAATGATCTTGTAAACCTTTTTCAGCGGTTCGATCCGATCTTTTAAGCGGAACGGTGCATCGAAATCGCCGACCAGCTTTGACTCCAGCTTAGCCAGGCTAATGCGCGCGGGAACGATCTCCAGCCCCTCTACCGGCGTCTTATAAACCGGCAGCGCCTCAGTTCCCTGCCCGTCCATCATCAACTCATAGGCAGAGCGCTCGATAATCGCCGGATCCAAAAACGAGATCGAGCTGTTACCCTGCGGATCAAGGTCGAGTAGCAACGTCCTGGTTCCGCGCCGGGCAAACGCCGCGGCCAGGTTAATGGCGGTGGTCGTTTTCCCTACCCCACCCTTCTGATTAGTGATCGCTATTATCATCGTCGATCCATTCTGATGTCCGACAAGCTTTAGCTTGTCGCGTTTGAGCGACAAACTGAAGTTTGTCGGACAAATAAACAATCACATCGTCAAATCGCTGGCGTCGCCGATCACGTCCGGCCATTCTTCACCTTCGGCTTCGCTTTCTTCGCTGCTTTCTTCGTCAGTCGCAATCGTGTTTCGCGACGCCTGAATCACGTCGACGTCGACAAAGATCGGACAATCAGCGCGAAGGGCGAGCGCAATTGCGTCCGATGGTCGCGAGTCGAGTCGCATCGGATCGCCATTCTCAGATGTCAACTCGATGACCGCATAGAAAGTGTTTTCACGCAGCGAGGTCACCACTACGCGATCGACCTTCAGTCCCAATTCGACGATCAAGTTGCGGAGCAGATCGTGAGTCATCGGCCTTGGGGGCGCAATTTTTTCGATCTCCAGCGCGATCGCGTTCGCTTCATACGCGCCCACCCAAATCGGAAGCATGGTTTCGCTATTAACGTCCTTCAGAATGACGATCGGAGTGCCGCTATTCGGATCCATCATTAACGCGCGAATCTTAACCTCGATTTCCATGTCCCTATCCCGTCTTTGTTCGCCGCAAAGGCTCATGCCGCCGAAAGCACTTCCCCGTACAGGCTATTCTCTTTGGCCTCGGTCACGCGCACGCGGGCGACCTGCCCCGCAATGACCGACGCACGCGGGAAATTTACGACTTTGTGACAAGTAGAATGTCCCGACATATCCAGATGAGATTTCGAGCTGGGCTTCTCAACTAGGACTTGAAGCTCACGGCCCAGATAGCGCTCGTAGATTTTCTGCTGCACGCGCCGCTGTAGCGTCTCGAGTTCCAGGAAGCGCGACTTTTTTTCGCTCACGCTCACGTCGTCATCAAGCTTTGCTGCCGGCGTGCCCGGCCGCTCGGAGTAGTTGAAAATATAGAGCGCGTCATATCCAACTTGCTCAACCAGGGTCATAGTATCTCGAAAGTCAGCCTCAGTCTCGCCGGGAAAGCCGACGATGATATCGCTGGTTATGGCAAGTCGGCGGCGCGCGTTCTTAATCTTTCCGACCTGGTCGTAGTAGTCTGCGACAGTGTGACCGCGCCGCATCGAGCGCAGCACGCGATCACTTCCAGATTGCGCCGGCAGATGTACCCAGTCGCAGAGATTCTCGTGTTCGTCGATCGCCTTCACAATATCGGAGTGAAAGTCGCGTGGAAACGAGGTTGTGAACTTGATCCGCTCCATGCCGGTCGCAGCCGCCGCGCGCAGCAAACGGCAGAAAGGCGTTACTCCTTTGAAATTCTCCAAGCCAGCGTCAGTCCCAGGTCGATAACTATTTACGTTCTGCCCAATCAGATGAATCTCGCGATAACCAAAATTACGCAGCTCGCTTATCTCGGCGATGATATCGTACGCAGTGCGACTCTTTTCTCGCCCCCGAGAAAACGGCACGATGCAATAGGTGCAGAACTTATTGCACCCTTCGATAATCGGAACAAAAGCCACATGCTTCGACGTGCGCGCAGTAGCCGGAAGGTCCCACTTCTCGCCCTCCGCGCGTTCTTCCAGATCGATGACTCGGCGTTCGCCATCCAGCGCGCGCCCAATCAATTGCGGCAAGCGGTCTGTGGCGCGCGTACCAACGATCAAATTTACCGAAGGGCTGTGATCGAATAAGCCTTGGCCTTCGAGCTGCGCCACGCACCCCATGACACCGACAACTGGTTCCCGATCCAATCGTTGACGCCGGACCTCGCCAATGCGAGTGAAGACCTTGTGGGCCGCGCGTTCACGCACGGAACAAGTATTGAAGATAACTACGTCCGCGCTCTCAGACGATTCGGCGAAAGTGAATCCGGCGGCGCGCAAACGAACGGTGGCGCGTTCGCTGTCAGCGACGTTCATCTGGCAGCCAATTGTTTCGAGGTAAACCGTCGCGTTCATGAAGATTCCTGCAACAACAGCCAGAGTCTAACAGATTTCGCCGTGTCGTTCCTATCAATGAGATTGAGGTGTTTACTCCGGGACCTACGCTTGACGCGTCGCAGCGCTGCTAGTAGTATCGCCCTCTCGCTCTACGAGTCCTGGCTCCCGTTAACGGACGTAAACCACCGGAGGACGCAAATGTCTTTCAACAAAATTACCCTGGTCGGCAACCTCGGCCGCGATCCGGAGTTGCGATACACGCCGCAAGGCACGCCGGTTTGCAGCTTCAGTCTGGCTACAAACGAACGGCGAAAAGATCGCAACACCGGGGAGAACAATGATATTACTACTTGGTTTCGTGTGACACTGTGGGGGAGACAAGCGGAAACTGCATCGCAGTATCTTACGCGGGGCAAACCTGTGTATATCGAGGGCCGCCTGCGGGTGGAAGAGTGGACTGACCGCGACGGAAAGCCGCGACACACCCTGGAGGTCAACGCCACGGACATGCAGTTCATCGGTGGCGGGAGAGCTGACGACGCTGGAGCACAAGCGGCCAGAGCCGCAGGCGCCCCAGCTAATGACCCAATACCGGACGCTGGCAGCCCAACCGACGATGATGTTCCGTTCTAAGTTGGCCTGAGTTCACTGGCTCTCAGCTCCGCTGGTTCCCCATTTTCCGAGCTCCCGCAATTTCTTGTAGCGGCGCGACAGGCGCTCTTCAGTGTTATGGGTGACGGACTCTGCCAACCGGGCGCAGAGCGAGACATCAACGAGCCGACTCGTTTCGTCGAACGACGTCTGAGCACCGCCATCCGGCTCTTTAATCACTTCATCAACAACTCCCTCGCGATGCAAATCCTGAGCGGTAAGCTTGAGTTCTTCTGCCGCACGCCGCGCTTCGCTTGAATCCTTCCACAGAATCGCGGCGCAACCCTCAGGTGAAATCACGGAGTAGATCGCATTCTCGAGCATCAACACCTGGTCGCCAACGCCAATCGCGAGGGCGCCACCTGATCCACCTTCACCGATCACGGTCACAATCACCGGAACGCCAAGCTTGACCATCTCCCGCAGGTTATAGGCGATGGCCTCAGCCTGTCCGCGTTCTTCCGCATCGATTCCGGGATAGGCACCTGGCGTATCAATGAAAGAGAAAATTGGCCTCTCAAACTTTTCGCCCAGCTTCATCACGCGCAGAGCCTTGCGATAACCTTCCGGTTTCGGCATACCAAAATTTCGAAACTGTCGCTGTTTTGTGTCGCGTCCTTTTTGATGGCCGACAACGGTCACTGGCATTCCATGAAAACGGGCAAAGCCGCAAACGATTGCGGGGTCGTCGGCATAACGACGGTCTCCGTGAACTTCCACAAAGTCTTCGAACAATCGCTCGACAAAGTCGAGCGTGTGTGGGCGTTCGGGATGTCGGGCAAGTTGGACTCGCTCAAACGCTGTTGCCGAATGCCCTGGTTTGCTTTGGTCTGCCATTACAGTTTACTTCCCGCTGCGGCCACGCGCTTTACGGGAGATTGACCCCAACCTACTTTACATCCACATTCGCGCAGCGCCGCCTCAAGTTCACGACTTCCTTGAACCTTGAGTGAATGGTGCGCTCGCAGCCGAACTAAAGAGCCCGCCATCGGCAATTCAATCAACACGTCGCATTCACCCTTCGACTGCTCCAACAATCCGATAATCCGATCGCAGAATACGCTATCGACTTCGGCTGGGAGAAGAATGACCATCTCTTGGGCTTTCCGTTGGACCGCTCCGTTCAGGTCCACAACCTTTTCAGCGAAAATCGTGGCCGAACTTTCATCAATCTCGGCTCTGCCGGTTACGAGAACGGGAGCCTGATCTTGCACCACGGTGCTGTACCGGCTGTAAGGTTCGGGCCACAACACGCACTTCACGCTTCCGAGATGATCTTCAAGCCGAAATATAGCAAACCGGTCGCCCTTCTTGGTGGTGCGCAACTGAAGATCAGTAACGACTCCGGCAATCGTTGCTCGGGATCCAGTCTCAAGCGAGGCTAACTCACCCGATGCTACTGCCCCGAGTTGTGAAATCGATTCGGCGTGCGCATCGAGAGGATGGCCCGTAATATAAAACCCCAATGCTTTCTTTTCCGCCGCCAACATTTCCGCAGGCGTCCACGCAATTGCTTCGGGAAGCGGTGATGGATGCTCCGCAGTTATTGCGCCGTTGCCACCAAAGAGGTCGTCTTGTCCGAGAGCCTTGGCCCGTCTCGACCGCGCCGAGCGTGCCAGCGCACTATCGATGCCCGCAAAAACCCTTGCCCGCCAAGAGTGGAGCGTTTCTGAGTCACCCTTCAGCGAATCAAAGGCGCCACTGCAAACTAGCCCCTCGAGCACTCGCTTATTCACGGAGCCTTCCTCAAGGCGCTCGGTAAAATCAGAAAGCGATCGAAAACGTCCCGCGCTCCTGGCTTTGATGATGGCCTTCACACTCGCATACCCAATACCCTTGATTGCCGCCAGCCCGTAACGGATCGCGCTGGTTAGCGGCGTAAAGCCGCTCTCGCTTTCATTGACGTCAGGTGGCAGTAACTGAATTCCCTGCCCTCGCATATCCTTCGTGTATCGAAAGACCTTGGCCGTATCTTCTATCTCGTTTGAGAGAACCGCTGCATAGAAGTGTTCGGGAAAGTGAGCCTTCAGATAGGCAGTTTGGAATGCGAGGTAGGCGTAAGCGACGCTGTGACTCTTAGGGAACCCATAATCAGCAAACTGCCTCATTAACGAGAAAACCTGCTGCGCCTTGTCTTGTCGAATTCCGCGCGAAACCGCCCCGCCCACGAACTTCTGCTCCTGAAGCGCCATCTCCTCCCGGTCTTTCTTGCCCATGGCCTTTCGCAAACTGTCGGCTTCGGCCATGGTGTAGCCGGCGAGCTTCTGCGCTAAGTGCATCGCCTGCTCCTGATAAACGATAACCCCGTGCGTGCCATCCAGAATCTCTTTCATTTCCGAAACTATGTAGCGTGGGGCCTTCTTACTGTGATGACGTTGAATAAAATCATCAACCATGCCTCCGTCAATTGGGCCAGGCCGGTATAGAGCATTCAATGCCGAAAGGTCCTCAAGCCCCTTCGGCTTAAGCTTCCGGCAAATCTCCCGCATGCCCGACGATTCGAACTGGAATATGGCATCGGTGCGCCCAAAACCAAACAACTGCATAGTCTTTTCGTCGTTAAGCGAAACCTTGGCCCAGTCCAGCGCGTGATTAAGCGCGCGCTTTATGCTCGCTAAGCAGTCGCTTATGATTGTTAGTGTATTAAGCGCGAGGAAATCCATCTTTAAGACGCCCACCTTCTCTAGGTCGGACATCTCGTATTGAGTCGTCACCTCATCCTTGCTGCTAACGGCAATCGGAATGAGTTCCTGCAAGGGCTTCGGAGTGATTACGACGCCGGCGGCATGAACCGAGGAGTGGCGAGCGCAGCCTTCCAATCGGCGAGCAAGGTCAATCACATCCCGCACCTGCGGATTTGTCTCGATTGCATTTCGAAGCTCCGGAACCTGCTCTACGGCTTGTGCGATGGTCACGTTCCGGCCTCTCACTGGCGGCGGAATCAACTTGGAAATCCGTTCCACCTCAGCGTAGGGCATGTCGAGCGCCCTGCCAACGTCTTTAATCGCAGCGCGCGACGCGAGGGTACCGAAAGTTACGATCTGACAGACCGAATCGCGACCGTAGAGGTCGGCTACGTGATTAATCACTTCACCTCGCCCGCGCACGCAAAAATCGATATCGATATCAGGCATTGACACGCGATCAGGGTTGAGGAAACGTTCGAACAGAAGGTCGTACTTCAAAGGGTCCAGACCCGTGATGCCCAGGCAATATGCGACCAAAGACCCTGCCGAGGAACCACGCCCGGGTCCAACTGGAATTCCATGTTCTTTCGCGTATCGCACAAAGTCCCAAACGATCAAGAAGTAACCTGCATACCCCATCCGCTTGATTACGGCCATTTCGTGCGCCAATCGACTCTCATACACTGCCACCGAATTCGAAAGGCTGCCGGCGGCGCGCTCCTGGTCCCACACCTGAACCTTGCGCGTCTGATAACCCTCGCGCACGACCTTCTCTAGGTACTCGTCTTCCGACAAGTGGCCCTCTGATGAAGGAATGGGATAGTTAGGTAGATGGTTAAGTCCAGTGGGCAGACTCAAGTCGCACATCTCGGCGATTTCGACCGTTCGCCTCAACGCCTCAGGCAATTCATCACCGAAGATGCTCCACATCTCTTCCTTCGAGCGCACATAGAAATTTGGAGTTCCGTAGCGAAGCCGATTCTGATCATTGACCGTCTTGCCCGATCCAATGCACAGCAGAACATCATGAGCGCGAGCGTCGTCGGGCATCAGATAATGCGCATCATTGGTGGCCACGAGCGGAATCCCCGTTCGCTTTGAGAGTTCGACCAGGGGTTTTCGGATTCGGGCTTGGGGCTCCAGTCCATGTTCTTGAATCTCCAGGAAGTAGTTCCCTGCTCCCATGATCTCTTGAAACTCAAGGGCGGCAGCGGCGGCATCATCCGGACAATCTTTCGCCAGCATCGCCGAAGGAACTCCGGACATGCAGGATGATAGAGCGACTAGCCCTTTGCTATGTTGAGCAAGCAGTTCCCTGTCTATTCGCGGCTTGTAATAAAAACCCTCGGTGAATGCTTTTGAGGTGAGCCTGACCAGATTGTGATAGCCCTCCAGATCCTTTGCCAGGAGGATTAAGTGATAGTTGATCTTTTCGCCCGGCGCCCGGGCGGCGCGATCCGTTCGACTTCCAGCGGCAAGATAGGCCTCGCATCCGATGAGCGGATTGATCCCCTGCTTTTTCATCGTCTGATAAAACGTGATCGCGCCAAACATATTGCCATGATCAGTCATGGCGCAGGCCTTCATATTCAGTTCTTCCAGACGCTTGGCGAGCGGTTTGATCTGAATCGCGCCGTCCAGAAGACTGTAATCAGTGTGTAGGTGGAGATGTACGAAGTCTTTGTCTTGCATGGTCACCAAAACCAGGCTCAATCGAGTTGTGCTGTTGGCCGTTCGAGGATCGACACTATATCACGCAGGATCGAGAATCAACGAAACAACACTTTCGGATTTGGCTGCCGCAAGATTGGCGAGTCAAGCAACGCTGCTACTCCCATTCAATCGTGCTTGGGGGTTTCGAGCTAACATCGTACACAACTCGATTGACACCTTTGATTTCGGAAACAATTCGAGTGGACACTCTCGCGAGCAATTCGTGCGGAAGGCGCGCCCAATCGGCCGTCATTCCATCGACGCTCGTCACGGCCCTGATCGCGATCACTCGTTCGTAGGTTCTTTCATCACCCATCACGCCCACGGTCGAAATTGGAAGCAACACTGCGAACGCCTGCCAAACAGAGTGGTAAAGCTCTGCTCTCCGAAGCTCCTCATCAAAGATTCGATCTGCGGCTCTCAATAAGCCGAGGCGTTCCTCAGTGACTTCACCCAGTATCCGCACACCGAGGCCGGGGCCGGGAAAAGGATGACGGCTGAGAATATCGTCGGGCACTCCCAGTCCTCTGCCGATCAACCTGACTTCATCTTTGAATAATTCTCGCAGCGGCTCGATCAGTTTCAGCTTCATCTTCTCCGGCAAACCGCCGACATTGTGGTGGCTTTTGATCGTAGCTGACGGCCCACGGACTGACACTGATTCAATCACGTCAGGATAAAGTGTCCCCTGCACGAGAAAGTCGACTTCGCCTATTTGCGTCGCCTCTTCGTCGAAGACTTCGATGAATGCAGCGCCGATGCGCTTGCGTTTCTCTTCGGGGTCGACAACTCCGCGAAGGGCTTCCAGGAAACGGACCCTGGCGTCAACGCCACGAATATTCAGCTTAAGTTTTTGCTTCAACAAGGCGAGAGTCCCCTCGAACTCCCCTTCGCGCAGCAATCCGTTGTTCACGAAGATACAGGTTTGTCGATCACCCACGGCGCGATGTACCAACGCAGCCGCGACCGCAGAATCCACGCCGCCGGACAGTCCGCAAATCGCCTTGCCTTGCTCTCCCATCTGCCTCTGGATGCGGTGGACCTGTTCCTCGATCGCCGCCGCCGGCGTCCAGTCGCCGGCGCATCCGCAAATTTCGAACACGAAATTCCGCAGTAACTGGGCCCCGAGCGGCGTGTGCGCAACCTCTGGATGGAACTGAAGGCCGTAGATATTCCGGGAAGGGTCCTCAAACGCGCCCAAGGCGTCAGGAGTTTGCGCGGTCACTCGAAACCCGTCGGGCGCAGCATTGACCTGATCGCCGTGGCTCATCCAGACGTCTATCTCTTTCGGAAGGCCGGTAAACATTCGACTTGTGGCATCGAGCACCGTCAGCCTCGCGTAGCCATACTCTCGGCTCTGCGAAGGGTGCACGCCGCCTCCAAGTTCGTGTGCTATCAGATGAAAGCCGTAGCAAATGCCAAGCACGGGTGGGTGGTCATCCGAGACCAGACCGGGCATGAGCCGCGGCGCGTCATCGTCATAAACCGACGAGGGCCCGCCAGAGAGGATCAGTCCGCGCGGCATACGCGATCGAAGGTCATCATAGTTAGCGTTGAATGGAACTATCTCGCAATAGACTCCGGCTTCGCGAACTCGGCGCGCGATCAGTTGGGTGTACTGCGAACCAAAGTCGAGTATGATTATCGTCTCGTGACTTGTCGTCGGCAAAAAAGAAAACCTCCGTGGGAAGCTGCACGTCAAACATTCCGAATACTTAGAGACTGCTGATTATAAGTTGTCAATTGATGTCGCGGCAAAGCCAGACCCACCAGGCGTGATTGAACCAGCTATCGCACTCATGAAGGAAAGCACAGCAATGCGCAAGGCGCGAACAGTTCCCTGTCTATTGCTGCTGCTACTTGCCTCGACAATTCAGTTTGGCGCAATCGCGAGCGCGCAAAACCAACCTGCGCTTTCTCAGCCACTGACGGTTCGCTGGCGTTACGAATCCGACCGGACGTCGAATTTTACACCGGCGACAGATGGAACGACGGTTTACCTACCGCTCAGCGAAGGCATGCTGGTGGCGTTGAATTCTGCGGACGGACGTTTGCGTTGGAGAGCAGACATCGGCGGTACATTCTCTGCTTCGCCCATAGCGGATGAGCGAAGCGTCTATGCCGCAGGTCGATATGGCGGCGGGGCCGGCGAGTCTGCTCAGGCACGCGGAACACTGCGCGCTCTGAGTAAGGCCACGGGCGTAACTGTGTGGATGAAGACGTTGCCTGCGCCGCTTAGCGGCGGTTTACTAGTGAGCGAAAATACAGTGTTTGCCGGCAGCATGGATGGGAAGGTCTACGCCTTCGACAAGCACAGCGGACTAACGCTCTGGGTGAATCAATATGCCGAGGCCTTTTCGAGTCAGCCTGCAGCCGCTGGCCACTCGCTCTACATCGGAAGCGAGAAGGGATATTTGTTTTCCCTTGACCAGACGACGGGAAGTACGAAATGGAGATATCAAACGGGTGGTCCAATTCCGGGGCCCATCGCCATCGTCAACGGCACAGTCTATTTTGGCTCAGGTGACGGCTATGTCTACGCTTTACGCGATTCAAACTCAAAAGTGATTTGGCGGCGAAGGACCGGAGCGGCAGTCCAAGCCGTGGTGATTGTCGAGAATGGACTGCTCGCAGCCTCCTTCGATAACTTTGTTTATCTGTTGTCGGCGAACAAAGGTGCGTTGATTTGGCGTCGATTGCTTCCCGGCCGCATTTCAGCTCGCCCGCTCACTGCCGCCGATGGCGCGCTGTTCACGCCACTCTCGACAGATAGCGCAGTCGTCCTTGGACTTCGCGATGGCAAGCCCATCAACACTCTTTCGATCGGCGAAGAGAACAGCAGTAGCGCCGCGCCGATTACCGCAGGCGACATTGTGTTTGTCACGACCCCTCACGGATTGCTGGCATTCGCCCGCCCACCGGAAAAGCCATAGTCAGTCTTAATCGGATAGCGAGAATCAGCGCCTAAATCTCGTGGATTTCCGCGGATTGGCGTTCCGGCGAAGGCCGAATGAGCGCGGCGAGCACGCGCGAAAGAATCCCATGTACAACATACGTGGCTACGAGCAGAAGCAAAACCCAACGCGAGTATAGATAGATCATCCCGGCCAGTGCGATCATCGCGATTACCAGCCGAGCGTTGCGCCGGCCTGTCCCTACGGATTTGAAGCTGGTGAAACGCAGGGTGCTCACCATTAAGACGCTCAGCAAGGCGACCAACACCATGGTCAGCCCGGCCATCAGGTCGGCGTGTTGAGGCGCGTACCTGATCGGCGTCGGGGTAAAGTGGACAATCGCCGCGATCAGGCATCCGGCGACCGGAATTGGCAAACCAACAAAGCTCTTCTTGTCGACCTTTTGAGTACCTTCAGCCAGTGGTCTTGGTCGCGAAGCTTGAACATTGAATCTCGCCAAACGAAAGCCGCCGCAGATGACGTACATGAACGAAAGGAACCAGGCCAACTGATGAATGTTTCCCCACGATTCAAGCGCCGTTCCGTAGCCCCAGGCATACACCAGCATCGCCGGAGCTAACCCAAACGAAACAATGTCGGCCAGCGAATCTAACTGAATTCCGATCTCAGTGGTGGTCTTTGTCATCCGCGCGACGCGTCCGTCGAGAATGTCGCACAACAGAGCCCATCCGATCGCCATGGCCGCATAATCGAATTGCTGCACGGCCTGTTGGATCTGCGCTGCGCCGCCAATACCCAAAAGCCGAAAGCCATTCATCGTGGCCATGATCGAAAAAAAGCCGGCGAGAATATTCAAGGCCGTGAAGAGCGACGGTACCAGGTACACGCCCTTCTTCAAGCCCTTATGGCCTGAAGGAGCCGGTGCGGGGCTGAATGGATTCCCTGTTTGGAAACGAGGAAGGCTCATTTCGTCATTCTTCCGACTATCGTAACTCCGCCACGCACATGCATTCCTTCTTCAACCATGATTGCAACCGAAGCCGGCATAACCAGGTCGGTGCGCGAACCAAACTTTATCATCCCAAAACGCTCGCCACATTCTACCCTGTCGCCGCGCCGCTTCCAACAAACAATCCGGCGGGCCAGAATCCCGGCGATTTGGGTACACTGAACCGTGATCTCTTCGCCCCGAATTGTCAGCGTATTCTGCTCGTTTAGCAGACGCGCCTTGTCGCTCGTGGCCATCAGAAACTTGCCGCTTTTGTGGACGATTTCGGTGATTTCACCGCTGATCGGCGCACGGTTCACGTGAACGTCCAGAGGCGATAGAAAGATGCTGACCAGTGATTCCTGGTGCTCTGCATCCGCCCTTCTCACAAGGGTGACACGACCGTCCGCCGGCGCCACGATGATTCCCGGTTCGGTGGGAACCAGGCGTCGCGGGTCGCGAAAAAAGAACGCCATGAACCCCGCCACCGCCAGCAGGACCAGCGAGACCGGCCAGTAGCCGAAGAGAGCCGGGGGCACGCCCAGGACAATCGGCGCCACCACGTATGGAATTCCGTCGCGAACCACAGTGTCTCAACAAGGTCTGCCCGCATAAGCGAGGCGATTAGAACAAAACGGGGCGCAACAGTTTAATCTGTCGTCCCCGTTCATGGTCATTGGTGAATTCAGCCAGAGCGGCCTCCGGAAAAACGCCACCCGGCCTCCGGCGATATTAGTGCTCAGTGCTGACGCTCTTCTCGTGCTGGAGCATCAATGAATACATCTGATCCTTTATTGCTAGCTTCTTTTTCTTCAACGTTACTTCTTCTATTTGCTCTTCGTCGCTGGGATATGAAAGCGAAGATAACTCGCTGAGGCGTGCTTCGTAACGACCGTGTTCCCGAGCAAGCTCCCGAAACTCGGGATTGCTCGTCATCAATTCAGCCTTAACACTCTCGATTTCCATTTCGGTAATCTCCTCTCAAATTGTCCAGGGTGGAAAGAAAATTGTTCACGTGGTGAGAAGTGCCTACGGCAGCTTGTCATGGGGCGAATGTTAGCCCAATCGGCGGCGCCAAATCAAGGCTCGATGCCAAAGAAACAGACATTAGGAGGGCATCTTCCACCGGCGTCGCATAATATTGGCGGCGGCGCCCCACAACCTGAAAGCCGCAACCGCGATAAAGCCTCTGAGCGGCGCTATTTCCGTCGCGAACCTCGAGAAACGCCAGGGCCGCGCCGTTACGCTGGCCCCAGGCGAGCGCACTCCGGAGCAACTGTGCCGCAATCCCTCGACGGCGAAACTCTGGTCTTACGGCAACATTGTAAACGTGCATTTCGGGCCGGATTAGGCGCGAGACGATAAACCCGGCAACTGCATCGCCGCGATTGTCAGCGCGAGCTACCAGCATTATCACCTCTTCCGGTGATTGCAGTTCTCTGTGATAGGCGTCCCATCCCCACGGGCTAAGCCCTGAAGCTTCCTCGATTTCGACGACCGCGAGCAAATCGTGCTCGTTCATGCGAGCGATTACAATGTTCCGCTCAGGATCGGCGATTAAGGGTTTTGCCGTAGCCATCGTTCGTTGATTTCCGCGTCCGAGGCGCGGACGTAGTTTGCCACGAGTTCTTCGGCGCTTACCAGATCACCACGACGGTGTTCGACTCGCGCCAGGACCGCAACTGAATTCGCCAGGTACAAAGGTTGAGGAGCAAAGGAGCAATTCAAATCACTTTGACGAAGAATTTCGAAATGCTGATAGGCACCTTCACCCGCAAATGTGATCGCGCGCAACTTGCCGAATCTATCGCCCAGCTCGCTCGGCTTGATGTGGGCTGCGGCGTCGAGAGCCTGAACGTCGTCTCCTCGCACTGAAAAGGCCTGGGCATAAACCTCTCCGCGGCCCGCCGGCAAAACAGATACCGTCATTTCGGAGTCGCCGGCCCCGAAGCCGATTGCTGCTAGAGTGGACACTGGCGCGCAGGGTTTCTCGACACAGATAGCGAAAGCTTTGACTGTTGCCAGCCCGATCCGCAAGCCGGTGAAACTGCCCGGCCCGACCGTGACGGCAAACAAATCGACATCAGACAATCTCGCATTCCCTTCACGCAGAACGCTCTGGATGTTTTCGATTAAGTCCGTCGAGTGTGAAGACGAGGCGTCACCCAACGCCGCTCCTAAAACTTCCTCGCCGCGGGTGAGGCTTACGCTACCCGCGCGCGTTGAAGTTTCAACTGCCAGAATCAATGGTGCTCGCATATGGCCCATACATATTCCGACACCCGTACCAACGAGTGCAAATCATGGCCACCGAGTTGGGCCACATCGCACACGCTACGCGGTCAGAAGTCTGATCAGAGAGCGATTACGGCCCGAATCGGTTGCGATATTCCGGCGAGGTAATAGTAGCCTACACGGCGCGTTGTTCCTCCGGTCCTGATTCAACCGCTGGATCGCCACCAGTGCCACGCCATCGGGCCGAGCGTCATTGCCAGTTGCTCGGCTGACATATCGTGGTCATTCGCATAGCTGGCTAATAACGCACCGGAAAAAACATCCCGATGAGGCTGTTGGGGTTCGCCGCGTAATTTACATGGGAACTGAAGAAGCCGGCCTTGATCTTCAGTGAGAGTGTGCGAGACCCTGCCGATACGGGCAAAACACCTTGGATTGTTAGTGTTTGGACCATGATTTGTTGTGAGTTGTTTTCATACATCGTTGACGCAAACGTCGTGTTTGATGTCTCATCGAAAAGTTGCAACGTGGCTGAAGATCTATCTTGAAGGGGGTCTGTTACGATGACTCCTTCCATGCTTCCAAACAAAACCAGAAAACCGTTGACTGGCACGTCCATCGTAATGGTCTTAACGGTTGCAGTCTGGTTGGTGCTCACAGTAAAAGCCACCCCCTCATTAAAAACGTCCGTCTGCACGTCAAATTCCACTCCTGGGAGATTGTTAGCGCTGAGATTTCCAGTAATTTTAACGTTGCCGTTGAAGTTTCCGGCAAAACCGCCGCCGAGGGCGCTGGCCGACAACGCATCGCCGGTACCAAAGGTGGTTCCTACGAGTGCGGCGCCGGGGCCCTGGGTGGAGGCAGACAGCGCAGCGGATCCGTTGCCAGCATTACTGATCTCAAACTTTCCCGCATTGCCGGTGGTACCGGTGTTCCTGCCGTATATCGCGAAGGCGGGGTTCTCAACGTACAGCTTCGCGCCTGGGCTGGGCCCCCCGATGCTGACGTTACCCGTAGGGCTAATGCTCATGCGGCTGGTGGAACTCGTGAAAAAGTCGAGGCCAAATTGGTTACCCCCTGCCGTGCGCTTAGAGCCAATGCCCTCGCCGCTGGAGAAACCGAAGGTGATCCCTGGATTGACGGCACCATTGTTGGCGCCTGCTTGATCGACATTCAGCGCGGAGTTGACGCTGAGATTTTGTTGAGGTGCAGTCGTGCCGATGCCGACGTTGCCGCCGGCAAAGATGGCACTGTAGTTGTTAAGGGATCCCGATTGAGCATCTACAAACAATCCATAAGTGTTGGTGGTGCCGGCGAGGCCCTGATTATTAATACGCAGCCCATACTGATTAGTCGGCTTCAACGCACCAAACGCAAAGGGTGAGTTAATGGCAAAGGCAGTACCGTTGGTAACCGCGCCGCCAGTGTTGTTGTAGATGTTAACGGCATTACCACCCCAGGCCTCGGAAATGGTGACGCCTGGCGGAGGAGCAAAAAAAGCCGCGGAGACAAACCCCCGAGCCAAACCGATGCTGGCGGTGGGAGCAAAGGTCGGCGCTATGTCCATGCCCACCGGGCCGTTCCCCGAACCGTTGAAGAAGTTGCGGGCTTTGAAGCTTGCAACAAAATCCGCGTTGTTGGTGACCGCAGTTTTGACTTCAATTACCGAGTCGAGCGGAGAGGTCAGGGTCTGACTGCCCGTGGTTACAATGCGCCCGTTCGCCACATCCAGGGCTTGGCTCGGGGTTCCCCCGATGCCGATGTTGCCGGCTGACTCAGTCACGACGGAATCGCCCACCGTGCCGGCATTGTCGGTAAACTTTGCTAGCTTGTTCTGAGTGATGGTGGCCGGACTTAGCGAAGTGCCATCGGGGTTAGCGCGCGTCAGCACTCCCTTCTCATTGAGCTTCAGCGTGCTCCCGTCTGCGAACATGAAACCGTCGCGCGCGCGAATCATCCCCGCAACGTCGAGCTTCGCTGTCGGCTTGGTCGTGCCAATGCCGAGATTACCATCTTCAGTCAGACGCATCTGTTCTTTGTCGATGCCACTGAAGAAGTCGCCGATCCGAAACGTCAAAGCGCCGCGGCCTCTAATCATCTGTCCGTCGGTGCCGTCGTTGGCAATCACCGTTGGAGTCTGCGGCTCGTCCTTTCCGGCAATCGTCCAGGAAGAGTCTTCTTCCACTGGCCCTATCGCCTGCGTTTGCTGGACTGATAGCTTTGGTGAATCTGCCGGCTGCACGCTCGCCGAGTTCTCGGCAACTGTCACCGTGCCTAGCTTCTGGGTGAGCCGGCCCGAGACGCTCTTGGCCGTCACCACACAAACGTAAGAGCCAGGAGCCAGACGCTGGGCCTTCCTATCCTGCGGGTGCCAGTCAACAACGTTGCCGCCCCGGATCTCCTGATCGAAGACTTTCTCGCCACCGGGAGCGTAGACCTCGAGGTGCATCTGCACGATGGACGAAGGCGCGGTAATGCGCACTAGCTCACCGTCAGCAGAAGCTGTAATGGTCAGAGTTGATCTCTGAGCTAAGATGCCGGTGCTCTCTTGTGCTGCGGCCGTCGAAAGCAGAGCAAAGACAAGCAGGGAAGCAAAAGTCATTTGTTTCAGCGTAAACATGATGGCCTCCTTCGGATGAAGACTGGTCGTCGGAAAAACTTACTCTCTACCGACATAGTGGCGGGAAATCACAAGACATCACACCGGGAGGTGAAGAAAATGAAGGAAGTTAAGGGAGGTCAGGGAGAACAGGTACTGTCCTGGCCCGTATTATTCCTGAATTGAGTTTTCATCATGAGTCCGCGAAGCGGACGACCGATAATAGCTCACCGATTCATAGGTGGGATCGATGACGCAATCTTGATTTCAAGCCCGCTTTAGCGGGCGACAGGCTGGTCAAATGGGTGATAGCTCCAAGTGGATTTCTGCCGCCCGTTTCACGGGCTCGGCCTTCATTCTACCGATGATCCCAGCACTAAAGTGCTGGGCTACTTTCGGTCGTCCGCTCCGCGGACTCCAGACTGTGACCGCTTCATGAATGATGCGGGCTAAGTTGCTGAGGCGATTCGTCGCTTACTTCATGTCGCTCCTCTGGAGCTCTTGTCTTCGGGTTAGCCTTCGGTATCCATAAACATTCGGCTCCTGCGGGAGCTGACGCGTGGGCATGCTAGAACGGCTGGGCGGGTGTAGTGCGTCGCAAATAGCATTACACAAAAGAGTGAGTGAAGCGTGGAAACCTAGCCGCGTTCACGCGGCTTTCCCGAAGGGTTAATAGACCAGCCGTTTTACGGCTGGGTAACTTTGGCACCTGCAAGTTCAGCCCGTTTCAACGGGCTTAAGGGTCCGCTTTAGCAATGCTGAAGCAAGAACTAGAAGGACGCTGAAGCGCCCTCGTGCGGCTTGCGCCCATCTCTACCAGCCCTAAAAGGGCTGGCCTAGTAACCCTGCGGGGAAGCCGCGTGAACGCGGCTGGGTTTCGATTGGTGTGATGCTATTTGCGACGCACTACACTAGAAACCATGCGGGCAAGCCGCATGAATGCGGCTGGCGCACGCGTGAATGCTCATCGTCTCAGATTTGGTTGCGGCTCGGCTGCGCAGTGTAATCTGCGGATTGACTCGTCTCCGCGCTTCGCACTCCCGGGGTTCTACGAGAAGCTGAAGGTTACCGTGACCTGGATGTCTGCCTAACCCTTAGCTCGTTCTGTATGTTAATCTCTCGCTTGGAAGGAGCAAACCGCGTTATGGAAATAACTATTTCCGTTCCCAAAGAAGTGGAAAGCATTTTGGCGCAGAAAGCTGCCGCCCAGGGTAAGGACATCAAGGCTTTTGTGGAAAACATGGTTACGACTCAAGCGAAGCGTCCGTCTCTGGGAGAAATCCTTGCTCCTGTGCGCCAGGATTTTGCCGCCAGCGGGATGAGCGAAGACGAGCTTGATGCCCTGATTGAGAGTGAGCGGCAAGCTATGTGGGAAGAAAAGCATGGCCAGAGGTCATAGGCTTTGGCGGATCAAGCTACCAGAGCGGTTTTTGACTGCAATCTCTCGTGCAGGCGTTTCTCAATCCGGCTGGCGCCGCCGCTCGTTGTTTTGAGTTAACGCGCACCAACCAAGTGCAACTGTTCGTTTCGCGGGAAACATTATCAGAAGTAAAGGAAGTCCTATCGCGTCCTCGTATTCTCAGTCTTCTTCCTCACGCAAGCGCCGCACAAATCGAAAGCTTGCTCGAAGAAATCATTTTCAATGCGACCTCTTTTGCGCGTGGTGCCGGAGAAGTTTCGGTTTGAACGAGACCCAAAGGACGCGCCTTACTTGAATCTCGCCATCGCGGCAGCCGCCGACTACCTCGTGACTCGTGATCAAGACCTCTTGGACTTAATGACCGGACACGCAGCCGAATGCAAAAACTTTCGGCAAAGATTCCGAAACGTAAAAGTTGTTGACCCGCCGGGCATTCCTTTTGGCGATTCAGACTGCGGTCTGACCTGCCATCTTCGACTCACGCTCGGGGCTTCGCCCGATGTTCGATTCCGCCTTCGTGCTTACCGCCTGCGATTCGTCACTACCGCACCCTCGGCAAACCTTGCTGCTACGAGAAGCTGATGACTACTTTGACCTGGATGATTTGGTCTATAGCTACGGTTACGATTGGCCCGCCGGTGGTGAAATCGGTAAAGGGGTCACCAGTATAGTTCAGTAGTGGCGGTGACGTGCCGGCACAATCGTCTGCGGTCACGTTTGAGGCGCAGGTACCAAGAAACGTGCGGACCTGCATGATCTGGCCTGGGCCCCTAGCTGTGGCGGTACCATTAAGTACGAGTTTACCGGCATCATCTCCCGATGTGGGAATGCTCACCTGTAGGGTTGGGAAAAACTTGTCGCCTGGCAACCCCGCTGGTATGGTGCGTCCGACTTCGAAGATCCAGCCCGTGGTAGCAAAGGCCCCGACCGAATACAGCGCTATCTGCCACGAGCCGGCAGTTGACTTGCGTCCCAGAATCATCGGGAGTGTCGCCACTCCTACTGGCTGAAGACTATTTTCAAATTCATTGTGCGACACCAACGTTCCGTCTGGGTTGCGAACATCGATCGTCCAGTGGCCATGCACCTTGATCAATTCCTTCTGGCCGCCTTTAGATTCAGTGGCGGTAGAAGTGGTCGCTTGAGCAAGTATCGGGGCGCTCGAGGCAGGGCTGGGTTTTCGATGAGATCTGGAGATAGAAACCGTTAGAGTCACCGCGAGAGTGAGCGTGGCGGCCGCTCCCACCACCAAAGCGCCATAGTAAAAGTTCTTCCTGGTCATTTTCCTTTTCTCCTTTTCCGTTAAGACCGCACCGCTGCTTTTGAGCTACTCGTTAGCAAGCTGTGCATAATGCTTTCAACCCTGCGCGTGGATTGTTTGTCTCTTCGTTGTCTCTACATCGGTGTAACCTGCGGATTGATTCGTCTCGCGCTTCGCACTCCCGGGATTCTACGAGAAGCTGATGGCCACGGTGACCTGGATGATCTGTCCCGCATGCACAGACACGGGTGGCTTGGAAGATCCTGCCTCGAGATTAAAGAGAGTGATCCCATTCAGGTTGCTCAACGTGCCGCCGGAGCCAGGATTAGAAGCACACTGGGCTGGCGTTAGCGTTAGCGTGGCAGAGCAGTATTTGTTAATGGTTGCAACGGTGTCATAGATGGCATCCTGGCTAAGAGGCGTAGTGTAGCCACTAAGCACAAACGAAGACGACGATAGAGAAGGCGGCCCTATCGTTAGCGTTTTGAAAAGAAGTACGGTTGAAGATGGAGTGGTTATGTCGCTTCCGGGTTCTTGGATTACCATTTGAGAAAGGTCGCTGGTCAAGGAAATCGCCCACATGCCGGGTGTATTTTGACGTGCCAAGAACCGGGCCAGCGCCTTCGCGCCGCTAAAGTTGTCTAACGCATTCTCAAATTCGCGATGGGTCACCAGTGTGCCATCGGGGTTGCGAACATCGATTGTCCAGTGGCCATGCACCTTGATGCCTTCGTTCTGGCCGCCCTTAGATTTAGTGGCAGGTGAAGTGGTCGCTTTAGCGGATGTTTGCGCGGTCGCCTTGGCGGGTGTTTGCGCTTTCACCGCACGGATAAACGCCGCGGGAAATGTTGAGAGAGCCAGCGCCAGAACCAGCGCGCCGGTTGCTCGGAGCTTCCACGCTGCGTGGTAAAGATTGTTCTTAGTCATGTTCGTTTTCTCCTAATCTAAATGTCCGACAAACTTCAGTTTGTCGTATTGCGTATAGCAGGCTGCCAGCCTGCGTTTGGTCCCGATCACAGGCTAGCAGCCTGTGATACAGCGAGCGACAAACTGAAGTTTGTCGGACATCGCCAAATTCATGGGCCGAACCTTTGCCGGTATTCCGTCGAGTTGACGAAGCCGCCGACCATGTGGCGCGGGTCGCCGGTTTGATCCAATTCCTGAATCCAATTCAGGTACAACGCGTCCGGATCGCGGCGCAGATATCCGAAGTACTCCATCACCACAAACGCCTGGTTGTAATACTTCTGATAGACCTCGCCGCTCTCGGCAATCTGTCGCAACACTTGCGCTCGCGTTTGCGTTCCCGCGTTAAGCGAATCGATCAGCGCTCGCTGGTTCGCCAAAGTCACTCCCGCGGTTGCCAACAGAGTGTTAACGTATGCCGCGTTACTCAGCGAATTGTAGGCGGCCACGAACGCCGGCCGTGACGTAAAGTCGTTCGTGAACGCAACCTTCGCGGCCTCTAACTGATCGCTTGTCAGGAAGCCACTGACGCACGCGAGGTCAGGCATGAATTCCGCAAAGTCAGGCTTGCGTCCAAAGCCGGCCGAGTAGAAGCGATAGACGAAATAACCGCGCTGCTGAAACTCAAGCGATTGATAGAACGCTGCCGAGACGTGCACGCGATCGCAACTCGTATCGCCCGCCGCGCAGTTCCTGATGGTGTTCACCCAGCCGTTAAAGCCCGGCGGATCCGGCTCGCGACCGAGAAAGTCCAGGTACTGTTGCCGCACAAAGAATTCAATCGTGTCGATCGCGTTTGTCTGATCGCCGCTCGCCGTTGCCGTGAACGAAGCTTCAGTGTGCACACCCAGCAAGCTGAAGCTGCGATTAGGCGGACTGAACGTGTAGTTCGCGAGCGACGGCGTGATCGTGTAGAAGCCGTTGGTCTCGACGTTGTCGAAACGATAGCTGCCGTCGATGCCGGTGATCGTCTCGGTCGATTGCGAACTGCTCAGCCTTATCGTGACACCCGCGACGGGCGCGCCGTCGCTCGTCGTCACTCGACCGCTGATGTTGGCGGGCGCGGCTGAAGGCGTTACCGCCTCAGCAATTACGAAAGGCGAGAGCGAGTTGACCACGGCGCAGATCGTCTTGGTCGGAAAGTCATGACTCGACGTTCGATCAACCAACGTGCCGTTCTCGTTGTGCAGAACTTTCAGTTTGAGGAAAGCCGCCAGGTCGGTGACCGAGGGCACGGTGAAGCAAATTGTGATTGGCCCAGAGAAGGTCGCGGTGGTCGTAACGTCGAAAGCCAGGCTACTACCCGAGAGCGTGTAACCGCCGGGTAATTGACCAGCCGAACCGGGATCGATGGGCGTGATCGTAGTAATCCCGGCAGAGGTCACATTCGTGAAGGTGATGGTTACGCCATTTGCCTGCACAGTCACGTTCGTGCCGGTCCCTGTCAGAACCTGTGCTCCGAGCCGAGGTGTGTCATGAACGAGGATTCGTTCCTCGACACCGATCATCGCCGACGGCAACAGGGTGGGCGTATCAAGGACACGAATCTTCTCTTCAACACCGATCATCGCTGACGGCAACAGCGTCGGCGTATCAAGGACACGAATCTTCTCTTCGACACCGATCATCGCTGACGGCAACAGCGTCGGTGCATCAAGGACATTAATCTTCTCTTCGACGCCAATCATCGCCGACGGCAACAGCGTCGGCGTATCAAGGACACTAATCCGCTCGTTGACACCAATCATCGCTGACGGCAACAGGGTGGGAGCATCGTTGACGGTGATGTGCTCGGTTATGTCTATGACAGCGGGTGTCGGCGCCGGCTTGCAGTTGCCGGCGCTGTCGGCGACATAAATGGATTGGATTTCCGTAAGGTCAAGCGCGCGATTGAACAACTCGACTTCATCCATATTCCCGAGAAAACGCCTGCCCCCAAGTGTGCCCACCGGGCGGTAGCCGAGGTAGAGATCAGTCGCGGTCTGCGGCGTGAAGTTCGTCCCCAACGTTTGTTGCGCGACGATCGTTCCATTCAGGTAGATCTTCGCGACTCCGGATGTCTTATCGTAAGTTACGGCTACGTGCTGCCAGACATTGGCCGCGAGCACGCCAGGTGCAGACGAAAAGATATGGTGAGTTCCAGAAGTGTCCTTGAGATTGACAAAAAGACTGCCTGGCCCCTGGCCACCTTCTCCGAAATCCGCTGACATCCAGAGGTGTACTCCTTCAACCACGGCGCCGTCGTTCCACTCGATCACCGGGCGCGCCGTGGAAATCTCCGCCGGGTTGATCCATAGATCGAAGGTCAGACCCGTTCCGTTGCCGACATCGAGCGCAGTTGCCGCCGGCACTTTGGCGTGGTCGTCAAGGCCATCGAATGATAACGACTGTCCAACTTTGCCCGCGACAAATGATGGACTGCCAAACAGCAACGCTGGACTGCTGCCTTGAATATCATTCGCGTTTCCATCGAAGGCCCACCAGCCAACCATGTTCGCCGGCGGTGGTGCGCAGGTTATCGGAGTCGGCGAAGGTGTTGGTGTCGGCGTCGGTGTAGGAGTTGGACTCGGAGGCGGCACGGCCGGAAAACCATTCCGCACTGATTCCACGATGCTCTCCGAACCGTTTTGGTAGCCGCTGCGATAATCACCGCGCGCGCGAATGTAGTTGTTCTGTTCCGTTGATAGACTCAAACCTGTCAGGGTCCAGTTGCTCGATGTGCCGACACGCTGACCGGCACCCAAAAAGGCATAGTTAACGCCATCGGTAGACAGTTCGAAAGTAGCTCGCCAGAGCTCGGGGCTTGAGCCGCCGCGGGTCCAGGTAATGGTGGTTTGCGTCACGGCCAGGTCTTGCAGCGCGACCGTGTCGTTCGATAAGCGAGCGAAAAGATTGCGCGTCTGCCCGCCAATGTTTGTGAAATCGCCCGCCGCTAAGACACGGCCGTCCGCCTGCACCGCGATTGACCAGACTCGCCAGTTCGCGTTCGGGTTGAACTCATCCGCCGCTCCGGTGGCATCGAGCCGGGCGATGTAATTGCGCGTCTGTCCGCCGATGCTGTTGAAAACGCCGCCCACTAAGATCTTGCCGTCCGCCTGCACCGCGATTGATGTGACATCATTGTCCGCGTTCGGGTTGAACTCATCAGCCGTTCCATCAGTGTTCAGCCGGGCGATGTGGTTGCGGGTCTCTCCGCCGATGCTGAACTCACCCGTGAAAGCGCCGCCCACTAAGATTTTGCCGTCCGCCTGCACCGCGATTGAATAGACACGACCGTTCGCGTTCGGATCGAAAGCCGTGTCGAGCGTGCCGTCCGCGTTCAGCCTGGCGATGCGGTTGCGCGCGACTGGCGCACTACCGTTGGGCGCGAGCGTGGTGAAATAGCCGCCCAATAAAATCTGGCCGTTCTCCTGCACCGCGATTGAAGTGACCGGACTGATGGCTTCCGGGTCGAGACTGCTCACGTCCGGGTCGAAACCGGAGTCGAGCGTGCCGTTTGGATGCAGCCGGGCAATGCGGTGGCGCGTCACCGTCCCTGAGCCGTTGGGCGAGAGCATCATAAAATTGCCGCCCACCAGAATATTGCCATCCGCCTGCACCGTGATTGCATAGACAAAATTGTCCACCTTCGGGTCGAACGGATCTAACGGGTCAACCAATCCGGTCGTGGCATCGAGCCGGGCAAGGTAACTGCACGCCTGTCCGCCGATGCTGGTGAAACGGCCGCCCGCTAAAACACGACCGTCCGCCTGTACCGCGATTGCATAGACCTTGCCACCGATTGCGTTCGGGTCGAAAGCCGTGTCGAGCGTGCCGTCGGTGTTCAATCGGGCAATGTTGTTGCGCGGTACACCGAGAACACTCGTGAACTCGCCGCCGATGAGAATCTTGCCGTCCGGCTGAACGGCGGTGGCGAGAACAACGCTGCCAACGATGCTGAGATTATCGAGCGTCTGGTCGAGCCGGCCATCGGTTTCCAGACGGGCGATGTGGTTGCGCGTCACCGGTGCTCCGCCGTTCGGCGCGAGTTCGGTGAAAGCACCGCCCACCAAAACCTTGCCGTCCGCCTGCACCGCGACTGCATAGACAGTATTGTTCGCGTTCGGGTTGAACTCGTCAGCCGTTCCGTCCGAGTTCAGCCGGGCGATGAAATTGCGCGTCTGTCCGCCGATGCTGTTCGCTCCGCTGAAATAGCCGCCCACTAAAACACGACCGTCCGCCTGCACCACGATTGCATTGACACCACTGTTCGCGTTCGGGTCGAACGAATCAGCCTGTCCGGTCGTGGCATCGAGCCGGGCGATGCAGTTACGCGTCTGTCCGCCGATACTGTTCGCGCCGCTGAAATAACCGCCCACCAAAACACGGCCGTCCGCTTGCACCGCGATTGAACTGACATCCCCGTTCGCGTTCGGGTTGAACGAATCAGCCGTGCCGTCCAGGTTCAGTCGGGCGATGTGATTGCGCGGCTGTCCGTTGATGCCGGTGAAGCCGCCGCCCACCAAAATCTTGCCGCCCGCCTGCACTGCGATTGCACCGACGTTCCTGTTCGCGTTCGCGTTGAAAGTGGTGTCGAGCGTGCCGTTCGCGTTCAGTCGGGCGATGCAATGGCCCGCTGAAAATTCGCCGTTGGACGAGAGATGCGAAAAATCGCCGCCCACCAAGATCTTGCCGTCCGCCTGCACCGCGATTGCATTGACCTGGTCACCATCCGCGTGCGCGTTGAAATCGGTGTCGAGCGTGCCGTCCGGATTCAGCCGGGCGATTTGCTGGTGCGACTGGCCGCCGATGCTCCCGAATCCGCCGCCCACCAAAATCATGCCATTCGCCTGCACCGCGATTGCATACACAGGATTGCTCGCGTCCGGGTCGAAGGCCGTGTCCAGCGTGCCGTCCGGGTTCAGCCGGGCAATGTGGTTGCGCGTAACCGCCGCTCCGCCGTTCGGCGAGAGGGTAGTAAAGTCGCCGCCGATAAGGATCTTTCCGTCCGGTTGGACGACGACGACGCGAACCGCGCGGTTCGCGTTCGGGTCAAACCCGTCGAGCGCGGATGTCGGTGTTGACGGGGTGAACGGCAGATTTCGCCCCAGCATGCTGGCCGGGAAAAAGGAGGAATCGCTCGCGCCCCGCTGAGATGCCCGGGGCCCGCGCGCGCTTGACGGCATCTTGGAGCCTGTCGCGGATACTATTCTCCCCGGGACAGAATCTCTGTTCGCACTCCTATCGATCGATCCAGTCGCGCCAATTAGCACGCCCGTCAAGATCAAGGTGCAGACAAACAAGAGCACTAGCAGTGTGCGGCGGCGTTTTTCAGAAACGATCGAATAGGACATGGCAATCACGCCAACACCTTAACAACCTTGAAGACAAGAATGGTCGTCGGAAATACTTACCCTCTACCGACATAGTGGCGGGAAATCACAAGACATCACACTGGGAGGTGAAGAAAAATGAGTGCCTTAAGCCCGATTCATCGGGCTTCCCCGAAGGGTTATTAGACCGGCCGTTTGACGGCCGGGTTCGGTGAGCCCGGACCAGCCGAAGCGCGCTTCAGCGTGCTTCCCTGGCCCAGGCTTTAGCCACAGCAGCCAGCTGGCTAAAGCCGGCCGCCACAAGGAGGCTAAAAGCCCCCTCGTAAACCCGTGTTGCCGCGCTGCCCAGCCGTAAGACGGCTGGTCTAACAACCCCGCGGGCAAGCCGCATGAATGCGGCTGCAAGACGCTGCCCGTATTTTCATCATCCCGACGCATTTGGGTGCGGCTAACAGGCGCGCCGTGTCTCTGTGGCTAGGATTGGTTTTTCAGCAGCCTGAGCGGTTACTCTTTTCGCACGCTAAAGTAATAGTAGCCCAGCGGCTCAGCTCGCTTCTGCTCATTGATGCCGTTGAGGGTTAGTTCGTAATCACCCGTGGTGAGTAGGTTGGCCGGCAGAGTTAACACTACCGCGCGACCTCCGGGTCCCGGATGCGCCGGCAATCCAGTCAGGCTGCGAACCACTTTTCCAGAGATGGTTCGCAATTCCACCGCATAACTTTTGTATTCGTCACCACTTTCAAGCACCACGCGCAGTTGGGCCGTGCTGGTAGCAGGCGTGATAGTCAGGTGCGGGTGACTCTCAGCCCCACGCGAAGTGCCCGGTAACAGTAATAATGAAGCCACGACCGGCGGCGGAATTTGACGGCCCTCCGGCCGGTCATGCTGTGAAGGCGCAGGTTGCGGTTCGTTTTGAGCGCGCTCCTCAGTGGGCTTCGCAACGGCTTTGGCCGGTGTCGCTTGCGCTTGAATCCGCGCCTGCTCTCTGCGCGACTGGTTGAATTCTCTGACTAACCAAACGCCACCGACGATAACGATTAGCGCAATGGCGGCCAGGGAAAATCTAAATGCCAGGTGTGGGCCGCGCCGCAACAGTAAGAAGGAGTTCCACCAGGAAGTAATCGCCGCCGGCGCCACGTCAGACGATGCTGTCGCCGCGCCTTCGGCAACTACTTGGGTGAAGGCCCTGGCGAATTCTATTTGCCGACGACGGTGCGCTGAGGCGAAGAAGCGACGCTCAAACGCCGGCCGCATGGTTTCGGAAAGCTCTCCCCGCACGTACTCGTCAATCAGATCCTTCTCGCCGGCCCTGACCTGCTGCAAATAGTCCGGGTCAGAAAAGGCGCGCTCTTCCAGTTGCGTCTGCTCTGCCTCGGATAATTCCCCCAGCAGGTAGCGCGCGATCAATTCTTCATCTTGTTGAGATCGTGGTTCCATCATGCCTTCGCCGTATTGCCTTTTCCACACATAGTGGTGATTCGGACTGTTTCATCACATCACGCTACAATGTTCAGGCAATTTTCAACACACCCCTCCAGTTGCTCCCTGAGCCTGAGTGCCCGCATCCTCAGGGTATTGATGGGAATCCGCAGTCTCTCTGAGAGTCTTTGCCGGTTCTTAATCTTGTTGCTTTTTTCGCCCTCGTAGTAACCGATGATGAAGTCGCGTTGTTTTGACGAAATGCTTTCCAGGCAATGTCGCAGACAGTTAAGGCCCTGCGCGCGAGAGTCAGGCGCACTGCTTACGGCCGCGGGTAAGTTGTTAAGCGCTTGCAGCGCGCGCGCTCTCTCTTTCTGTATTTCGAGGAAAAGCAAGCGCGCCACCCCGAAAAAGTACTTCGGGAGATCGCGTATGTGCTCGCCCTCGGAAATTCTTTTCGCGACCCGGTTGATGGTTTCGTCCGCGTGATCTTCAGGGAACGGACACCCGCGCCACTCAAAGAACCTGGTTAACTTACTGCGCGTTTTCTGATAAATTGCGCCGGCGCGATCCCGGTCTGAATCAAGTGAAAGAAGCAGTCGATCGAAAGCCTCTTGGGTCAATGTCCATTTTTGACGCGGCGGTGCTGCTACGCGGAGACGCGAAGAGTTATCGGGGGAGTTCTCGCTTACATCTTCCGGCATGATCGAATTGAAATCTGTGTTTAGTCTCATTCACACCTTGCTTCAGAGACGGTGTGAAGAGTCTATAGAGTAGCGCTAGACTTAGTTCTTCGACGCGTAGCGGCGGTATGAATTTAGTCCGGCGTTTCAACGCCGGGTCAGCGCGACGTTCCGCCTCGTCGCGTCAGCGACGCCTGACAAGAGGCTCATTTCAGTCGTCGCTAACGCGACGAGGATAACCAACCAACGTTTCCCGGCGTTGAAACGCCGGGCTAAATCCATACCGCCGCTACGCGTCGAAAACCTCTCACCTCGATCCTTGTACGCGCTCTCCCTTTGCCTTTACCTTGTTCCTTCTGCCTACTTCCATTCACCCTGAATCGTAAATGCCGCCCAGTAGTGCGGCGCTGCCCAGCGGCGATCCTGCCACATTGAAACCTGCGCCGCTCTCAGGGCCGCCGCGGGCCGCAGCCCATCTCTTAGCATCCCGCGATAGAATCTCGTCATCAATTCGGCCGTCGCTCGGTCATCAATACGCCACAGACTGGCGACTACGCGCGGAGCACCCGCGTACATAAAGCCGCGCGTCAGTCCGATCAGTCCTTCCCCTTTGATCTCTTTTCCCAGGGCCGTCTGGCAGGCGCTCAACACCACCAGGTCCGCATTCAATTTCAGATTGTAGATCTCATAAAGCCGCAGAAACCCATTTTGCGGTTGACCTTTCTGATCCACCAGCGACAAAACAATACCGGACAGTTCCGGATGCCGGCTGTTAACCAATCCATGCG
>Ga0080064_1002315_pt1 | contig 32914 bp, 29 predicted proteins | sample Subgrocontami54m_FD_69260 | JGI IMG/M metagenome (GOLD analysis project Ga0080064, IMG submission 69260) | Subsurface groundwater microbial communities from S. Glens Falls, New York, USA - GMW46 contaminated, 5.4 m (SPADES assembly) (version 2) ...
GCCCCTGTCGCGCTCGACCAGGCCCTCGGGCGGGCGGCTCGTACCCGCGACCGCCCGACCGAGCTGCTCGGCCCCCTCCGCCGAGTCGATCCCGACCCGGAACGCAATGCGCTCGTGGAGTGCCCGCAACCGGCGGGCCTTATCGCCGCTGGCCCACACCGTGTAGGCCAGGAACAGATCGTCGAACCCGCCGTCGGCAAACGCCTCCGCCTCGCCAAGGGTCCCGACGGTCAGGCCGCGGGCACCGGCCGCCAGCTGGAGCGCGGCCACCCGCAGGCTCTTGTGCGTCTTGGCGTGCGGTCGAAGGGCGAGGCCAGCGTGATCGGCGATCGCCTGCATCGCGGCCACGTTCCGCTCCAGCCGATCGAGATCCACCACCGCGGCCGGGGTCTCGAGTCCGTCCGGAAGGCGGGGCGGCGCGATCAGGGTGTCGGGCACGGTCAGGGCATCGAGGGCGGTCATCGATCGCCACGATAGCGGCCGACCGGGTGGTCCGTGCAGGCGTGCACGCGATCGGCGAGGGCGTACGGTCGTCGGCCACTACCCTGTCGGTCATGGACTACGACGAGAGCGCGCTCCTGCTGGAACTCGAACCGGAGGTCGGGCGCCTGCTCGATCGCCACGAGAAGGTCGCCCAGGAATGGTTTCCCCATGAATTCATCCCCTACCGACTGGGCCGAGACTTCGACACGGAGCCCTGGACTCCCGACCAGCCCCGGTTGACCGGCGTCGCCCAGACCTCGTTCGAGATCGGGCTGCTGACCGAGGACAACCTGCCCAGCTACCACCGCCTGATCCACGGAATGTTCGGCGATGGAGACGGCGCCTGGCTCAACTGGGTGGGACGCTGGACCGCCGAGGAGGGTCGCCACGCGATCGTCCTGCGCGACTACCTGACGGTGACCCGGAACATCGATCCGGTCCTGCTCGAGCGCGGCCGGATGTCCCAGCTCAAGCAGGGCTACGACCACGACGCCCCGGACACCCTCCACGGACTGGCCTACGTGACGTTCCAGGAGCTTGCGACGCGGATCTCGCATCGCAACACCGGCCGCTACTCGGACGATCCGGTGGCGGACCGGATCATGGTCCGGATCGCCGCCGACGAGAACCTCCACATGGTCTTCTACCGGGACGTCCTGTCGGCGGCGCTGACGATCGAGCCGTCGGCCGCGGTACGGGCGATCGTCGACGAGATCCTCAAGTTCGAGATGCCGGGGGCCGGGATCCCGGGCTTCCTGCGCAAGGCGGCCCAGATCGCGCGAGCGGGGATCTACGACCTGCGGGTCCATCGCGATGAGGTCCTTATCCCGATCATCCGCCACTGGGGGCTGTTCGAGCTGACCGGGCTGGATGCCGCGGCCGAAGACGCCCGACGCCGCCTGGCCGAGCACCTCGAGAGCCTCGACCGGGCTGCCCGGAAGTTCGAGGAAAAGCTGGCCGGATCGGCCATCCCGCGGATGGTCCCGCTCAAGTAAGGCACGGTCCGCGGCGCCGGCAGCACCGCTTCAGCGCAGGGGCGGTCGGGCCAGCACCGAGAACGACAGCGGCACCCGGCCGCGCTCCTCGGGCGCGACATCGCCGTGTCCGCCCCACCAGTCGGTGGGATGCTCGGAGACCCTCTCCAGGCGCAGACCCGCGCCGAGCAGCGCGGTGAGGATCTCGCCCAGGGTCCAGGCCCGGGCGAACTTCCAGCTCTGGTCGGCGTCGGGGACGGATAGCCGGTCGATGTACTCCGGCGCCCAGCCCTTTGACGCCTCGGCGCCGGCGAAGTAATCGTAGTCGGTCAGGAACCAGTGCCCGTCGGCGTCGACGTCGAACAGCCACTCGGCCGGGTGACCCTCGAACAGGACGAACCGTCCGTCGGGTGCAAGCAGACGGCCGACCGTGGCCGCCCAGCCGTCCAGATCGGCCAGCCAGAGCAATGACCCGCGACCGGTGTAGACCAGATCGGCCGTCCCGTTGAGTTCGGCGGGAACGTCCAGGATGTCCGCCTCGATCCAGCGCGCCGGGGCGCCGGTCGCCGTGGTCAGCCGAGCGGCCAGCTCCAGCATCCGCGGGCTGAAGTCGACCCCGATGACCTCGACCGCGCCGAGGTTCCAGAGCGACAACGTGTCCCGCCCGCCGGCACACTGGAGGTGGATGGCGCGGCGGCAACCGTGCAGATCGCCGAGCAGCTCGAGCTCGGGCGCCAGGAGGTTCGTCCCGCCGGACCGGATCAGGACGATCGCCTCGTCGAGCCAGCCTTCGTAGCGCTCGGCGGCTTCGTCCCAAGCCTGGCGATTTGCGGCGTGCATCCCGCGGGGGTCCGCGAGCTCGGCAGGCGTCGGAACCCGGATGTGGGGATCCGGGGGCGCGGCCCGCGGGTCGATGTCCGTGTCGATCCTTGTCAGGACCGGGCCGCGGCGCGGTCGGAGGTCGACCCGGACCGAGACGCGGCGGTCCCCTTCCCGCCAGCCTCCGCTGCGTCCAGCCAGACCAGGTAGGGCTTCGCTCCGAGCCGCTCGAAGGTCTCCCGTGCCGCTGCCGCGGCCGCCCGCGCCTCGGCCACCTCGGGCCCGAGAAGCTGGATGCATTCGAGCTGGACCCGAGCCAGCAGGAACTTGGCGCCGTAGGCTTCGAACTGGGCAAACGCGTCGCGGTAGTGCTCGAGCGCCTCCGCCCGGTTCCCCTCCAGGGCCGCGAGCGCTGCGCGCATCGCGGCCAGCGAGGCTCGCGGGCCGGTGAAGGCCGCGTCGGGGTTGGCCTCGAGCTGCCCGACGAGCGGCCGCAGGAGGGCGGGGTCACCCAGCCGGACCGCCCCTCGATAGGCTTCGCCAAGATAGATGGCCGACAGGGAGCGCAGCTCGGCCGCCTTGAGCATCTCGGTCAGCGCCGTTCGAAAATCGCCGGCCATCAGGGCCCGCTCGGATCTCAGGGCGTCGCGCTGGGCCACGCTGGCCGGATCCGAGGATTTGGCGGCGGACTCCTCCACGACCAGCAAATCCTCGTCGGTCGGTTCGCCGCGGGCCAGCTTGATCCAGGCCATCGACGAGCGGAGTCCGGCCTCCTCGGACAGGTCCGTGGCCGACGACACGGCATCGGCGGCCTCAGCCAGCGCGTCGTCCCAGTCGCGGCCAACGATCCAGTCGCCAGTCACCCGTTGGTCCAGGATCCAGGTGGCCATCTGACGATTTCCGGCTCGACGAGCCAGCGGGTAGTTTTCGCGCTGGATCGCCATCGCCCGAGCCGGATCGTTTGCCCAGACGGTCGCGGCGAGGTTGCTTCGGGCACGCAGCTCGATCGACATCAGACCGCCCCGATGGGCGATCTCGATCGCCGCCACCATGAGCGCCTCGGCCTCGCGTGGCCGACCCACGTTGCCAAGGGCCGAGGCCTTGTTGTTGAAGGCGTCGGCGATGACGTCGTCGAGCCCGAGCCGCTCGGCCAGCGGCAGCGCCTGATCGGCGACCTCGATCGTCCGCTCGAACTCGTCGAGGCGCATCAGCGACCGCGACAGGTTGGCAAGCAGCCGGGCTCGAGCTGCCAACGGCGCATCGTCAGGCAGCCCCGCCAGCGCCTGTTCAAGGATCGCCCGCGCCTCGGTCGGTTTCTGGCCGTTGAGCAGGATCGAACCAAGGATGGCCGTCGCGAGTGCGGTCGATGCGGCGTCCCCGATGCCCTCGAACTCGGCGATCGCCCGCTTCGCGAGATCCTGCGCGTGGTCGTGATCGCTCGCGTCGGTCGCCGACTCGGCGGCTCGCTCGAGGAGCGCGCCCCGCTCCGCCGGATCGGTCGTCACCTCGACCGCCTGGCTGAGATAGCCGACCGCCTGGACGTGGGCACCGAGCGCGGCCGCCCGTTCGGCGGCACCGCTCAAGGCCAGACGAGCCTGGATCGCGACGGCCTGCGCCTCGGGGCCATCGGCCGAGGCCTGATAGGCGGCCAGATAGTGGCTCGCGAGCGCGCCAGCCAGCTCGTCCTCGCCGAGCACCTCGTAGAACCGGGCAACCGCCAGGTGGCGGGCCCGTCGCTCCGGACGAGCCAGCGTCGCGTAGGCGACCTCGCGGATGAGCGACTGGACGAACCCGTACTGGCCGCGCTCTGGGGAGCGGGGGTCAGCCTCGAGCTCGAGCAGCTCGCGCCGGACGAGCACCCGCAGACGAGTTTCGATCTCGCCCGGGTCGCGGCCGGACACCGTGGCCAACCCAGTCAGGGTGAACATCTTGCCCAGCACCGACGCATCCTGGATCAGGCTCCGGTCGGCCGGATCGAGGGCGTCGAGGCGCGAACCAATGAGCGAGCGGAGGGTTTCGGGGATGGCCAGATCGCCAAGCTCGCCGCGTGGTTGGTACACACCGTCGACCTGTTCCAACCGACCATCGGCGACCAGCGAGCGGACCGTCTCGACCGCGTACAGCGGGATCCCGTCGGCGCGGGCGAGAATCGCCGCGATCGCCGGTTCGGGCAGGCCGGGCACGAAACCGGCCAGCATCGCCCGCATCGCCGGAGCGGGCAGCGGCTCGAGGGCCATCGCCGTGAAGTGGCGTGATCCCGCACCCCAGTCCGGCCGTCGGTCGAACAGCTCGGGACGGGCCAGGGTCACGATCAGAATCGGAACGCCCTTTGACCATTCGACGAGGTGGTCAATGAAGTCGAGCAGCCCGGAGTCGGCCCACTGGAGGTCCTCGAACAGGAGTACGGTCGTGCCCTCGGCGGCAATCCGTTCGAAGAACATCCGCCACGCGGCGAACAGCGCGTCACGTCCGCCCGGTGGGGCCGGTTCGAGCCCGAGCAAGGTCAGCAGCGCCGGCTCGACCCAGCGCCGGTCGACGGCATCCGGGACGAACTCGGCGACGATTTCCGCGATCCGCTCACGGCTGGTCGCGTCATCGTCGGTCTCGGCCAGTCCGGCCCGCCGACGAACCATCTCGCCGAGGGCCCAGAAGGTGATCCCATCGCCATAGGCTGGGGAACGGCCGCGATGCCAGTAGATCGTCTCGACCACGCCGTCGATGTACTTCTCGAGCTCCCAGGCGAGCCGACTCTTGCCGATCCCCCCGGGCCCGCTGATCGACACCAGGCGGGTCTTCCGGTCGCGGCCGACCACGCTGACCAGGTCCTTGAGCAGTCGGAGCTCCTCGTCCCGGCCAACGAACGGCGGCTCGGGCATGTCGGTCCGGCCCTGCCCGCCGCGGTTGCTGACGACACGCATCGCCCGCCAGGCCGGAACCGGGCTGGCCTTGCCCTTGAGCGCCTGCTCGCCGACCGCTTCGAAGGCGATGGCCGACGACGCCGCACGCTGGGTGGACTCGCCGACGATCACCCATCCGGGCAGGGCGACACCCTGGAGCCGAGCCGCCGTGTTGACCAGGTCCCCGGCGACCATCCCCTGGTTGGTCGCGCCGAGGGTGACGGCCGCCTCGCCAGTGAGGACGCCGGCGCGGGCCTCGATCCCCGCTCCCAGCGCCTGGACCGCTCCGACCAGGTCGAGCGCGGCCCGGACCGCCCGCTCGGCGTCGTCCTCCTGGGCCGTCGGTGCGCCCCAGACCGCCATCACGGCATCGCCGATGAACTTCTCGACCGTCCCGCCATAGCGGCCGATGATGTCGCTGGCGATCTCGAAGTAGCGGGTCAGCGTGTCGCGGACGTCCTCGGCATCGCGTTCCTCCGCGAACGGGGTGAACCCGACGAGATCGGCGAACAGCACCGATACCAGGCGCCGTTCGGCGGTCGGATTGGCCGACCCGCCAGTCGCGGTCGGAGCGCCCCTCCCGGGCGAGCCGATGGCGCTGCCGGCGCCCGCTCCCTGGAGCTGGGTGGCGCATTCACCGCAGAACTTGGCGTCGGGCGCGTTGGCCGCCCCGCACGAGGGACAGGCGACGGCCAGGCGGGCGGCGCATTCCTTGCAGAACTTGCGCCCGGTCTCATTCTCGGTTCCGCAGTTGGCGCAGATCACCCAGGCTCACTCCGGCACGATCCCTAGTCCGGAGAGCGTAGCCGAAGCCTGCCGCGGGGGGAACGGGCGACCAACGCCGGTCGTCCGCCCGAATCGACCGGTGCGACGAACGATCAGGCGCGCCCGACCAGGGTGGCGCCCCAGGCGACGGCGCGGTCTTCCTCGCCGGCGGCCAGCGGACCCTCACCATGGACGATGAAGAAGCTTTCGGCCGGAGCGATCGGTCGCCCGCCGTGCGCCTTGAGCGTGCTGACGATCTTGCCCGACGCGGAACCGGTCAGCCAGCCGGGCTTGTCGTAGCGCGTATCGAACGCGGCAACCTTGGTGCCCGGCAGGTTCGGAAGGCGATCGAGGAACTGCTTGATCGCGGGGCTGGCCCCGTGGGCCTGGGTTGGTCCACCGACGACCATCAGATCGACCGTGGGGTCGACCTCCTCAGCCGCGGTCACGGGCTCCACCACCACCTGGTGGGTCGGCCCAAACCCGGTGGCGATCGAGCGAGCGATCTGCTCGGTGTTGCCGTACTTGCTGTCGTAGACGACCAGAATCTTCATGCTGAACCTCCGTCGCCGATCGTCGGCCCGAACGGCCAGCGGCGCATCGGCCGGATGTCACGAATCTCGACCTTCGGGTGGCCCGTGGGACCGGGCTGGCAGGCTCGCTGGCGGTCCGGCGGCTACTTTGTCGCGGCGATCAGCTTTGCCGCGATGGCCGGGTCCGCGGCCGACAGGTCGAACACGACGTCGCCGGAGGCGAACAGGTAGTCGAGCGGGCCATCGTCGTGGTAGTCGACCGTCGTGACCTGGCGACCGGCGATCGTGGCGGTCGAGGTGGTGATCCCAGAGCTGCTGGCGCCCAGCCAGACCTCCATGACCGTTTGGCGCAGGACGTCCGCGGTGATGCCCTTGACCTGGAAGGCGACGATGATGTCGAACGCCGGGGTGTCGCTCGGATCGAACGCCGTGGCGATGTGGAGATCGTCGCCGGTCTTGCCCAGCTTCTCGATCCCCGGGATGAGCTCTTCGAACGACTGCGTCTGGCTGATCGATCCGGTGCCCGTGGTGCTCTGAACGGTCAGGGCGACCACGCGAGCGGTGGCACTCGATCCCTGGGCTGGGTCGGCTGGAAGATTGAGCGTCTGGGGCAGGACCGCCTCGAGCGATGGGAATTCATGGGCCGGTGTCGGCGTCGGCCCATCCGTCGGGATCGGCTCATCGGTCGGCAACGCGCCGGAAGGATTGTCGGTGGCGCCCGGTTCGGACGACCCGGCGGCCGTGCCCGCCTCGGCGCTGGTCATTGCGTCGTCGATCGCGCTGGCGGTCTCCTCCAGGTCGGTCTGGCTGACCTCCTGGGTCGCAGCCAGGCTGGCGACCAACGGACCGCGCCGGACGTAGACGGACGTGGTCGAGCCTGTCGAGTCGCGGGTCGCGACCGCCTCGTCGCCGATATCGGCGAACGCGATCACCGTGCCGCCGAGGGCGAGATCGCCATTGCGCGATCGGGTGACCGCCTGGTGGCTGTCCGACCCGTAGCAGCTGACCCGGACATTGACCTGGGGTGGAGCCGACTGGCCCGAGGCCAGCGGGCCAGCCAGGGCGGCGCCGTAGCCGTCGGTGTAGAAGCCGCTCCCGGTGATCGTCCAGCCCTGGGGCAGGGCGTCGGGGGTGGGCAGGGAGGACCAGGCGATCGAGCGGCAGGTGTCGCCGGTCGCCGGTGCAGGCGTCGCCCGGGTGAGGGTGAGGTACAGCGCGATCCCGCCGAGGACCAGCGCGGCCAGGCTGATCAGCCCGACGATCACCAGGCCCTGGCTCGTCGGCGGGCTGTCCGGGGTCGAACGACGACGCCCGCGCCGACCTCCACCGGGCCCACGTTCGGCGGTCCGGTTGTCGCTCGCGGCGCTCAGATTGCGACGGTCATCGGTCATCCGCCGAGAGCGTAGCCGATGCGCCGATCCTCGGCCGCGGAGGTCAGCTGCCCTGGGCCATGCTCCAGATCGTCCAGTACTGGGTCCGCAGTCGACGGGGCTGCTCCAGGACCGTCCGGATCGCGAAGGCAATGTCCTCGGGCTTGAGGTAGTCGACCATCTCGGGCATGTCCTCCGTCCGCCCGGCGCCGATCGCGAACTCGGTCGCGGTCCCGGCCGGCCCGATCGTCGTGACCCGGATCCCCTTCGGGCGAAGCTCGCGATCGAGACCGCCGGCCAGGCCGACCTGGGCGAACTTCGTCGCGGCGTAGACCGCCTCGTCGGCGCCGCCCCGGAAACCGGCCACCGAGGCCACGATCACGATGTCGCCGCCGCCGACCTTGAGCATCTCGGGCACGGCGGCCCGGATCGGCCAGACCGTCCCGGCGATGTTCGTGTCGAGCATCGTCGCCAGCGCCTCGTCCGTCTGATCGAGGATCCCGCCGTACATCCCGATCCCGGCGTTGGCGACGATGGTGTCGAGCCGCCCGAACCGGTCGATCGCCTCGCCGACCAGTCGTCGGCTGTCATCCGGCGACCGGACATCCATCCGAACGGCCACGACCCGACCGGGGTACTCCTTCTCGAGCGCCTCGAGTCGGTCGAGACGACGCGCGCCAAGGACCACCCGAGCGCCGGCGGCCAGAAGCTCGCGGGCCGTCGCCCGCCCGATCCCGGCACTCGCGCCGGTGATCGCCACGACCCTGTCCCTGAGCTCGTCCACGAAGCCTCCTCGATGCGTCCTCGGCCCAACTCGACCATCCTAGCCGGCGCCGCTCTGCCGGGATCGGGTGACGCCCCGCGTCTTACGATGCGTTCCATCCGCCACGGGGTGTCGTTCGTGATGGCTGCTTCATCGGGGTCCCGCCACGACCGGCTCGTCGCCCGGGTCCCCGGCGGCTCGCGGTTGGCCGTCGCCCTGGCGGCCTTCGTGCTTGCCTCGTGCACCGCAAACACGTCGACGCCCGGCTCTGCGGCGAGCGTGGCGGCCTCGCCGGGTCCGCCCACGTCCTCCGGCCGCTACCTCAGCGGCCTGGATGCCACCGCGGTAACGAGGGCCGTCGCCGCGTATCACCTGACCTGCCGGCAGGAGGCCGGGGGCTTCTCGGGCAACGCGCCGACCGAGCAGGCCTGGTCGTGCCTCGGGCCGGCAGCAGACGGCAGTGATCTGATGGCCTCGCTCCAGGGACCGAGCGACGGCCACATCGAGCTCGCCACCGCCGAGGTGCTCGAATACAGGACGGTCAAGGTCGGGACGATCACGGACTTCCTTGGCGCCATGGTCGACCTGTTCGGCAACTCGGCGGCCGGGCAGGGGCGGAGCTGGCTGCTGACCGCGCTTCCGATCGCCCAGCGCGACGGGCACGTCGAGGCGGACCTCGGCGCCAATCACTACACGCTGACCTTCGAGGACAACGGGAACTCGAGCACGACCTATCTGCAGGTGGAGCCGCTCAGGTGAGCGCTGCCCCGCGCGTCGCTGGGTGAGGCGCCGCTAGGGCTCGACGATCGTCGCGCGAAGGACGGTTTGTTCGAGCCTCCGGCAAACATGACACACCGTGCCAGGTTCCGGTCGCTACCATCGGCACCCGTGACCTCTCGACCCATCGGCGCCGCGACGGCCCGGCGCTTCTTCGCCCGACGCCACCTCCTGGCCCCGCCGCGCTCGCTGCCTAGCGGTCCGGATGGCGTGATGGCGGCGGTCGAGCGGCTCGGCTCGCTCCAGTTCGACCCGCTCGAGGTGGCCGGCCGAAACCACGATCTCGTGCTCCACGCCCGCGTTGCGGGATACACCCGCGCCGTCGGTGATGGTCTCCTGTATGGCACGCGCCAGCTCTACGAGACCAACAACAAGGGCCTGTCCCTGGTCCCGACGGCCGAGCTGCCGTACTACCGGATCTTCTGGGATCGGGAGCACCGTACGCACGGCGGATCCACGTTCGACGAACACGCCCCGCTCGTCGAGGAGCTGCTCGAGCGGATCCGGACCAACGGTCCGCTCTCCTCGACCGACGTCGAGCCGCGCGCCGCCATCGAGTGGTACTGGCGACCGACGAACCAGGTCCGGGCGATCCTCGAGGCCCTGGCCGAGGCCGGCGTGCTGGCGCTCGCCCGGCGCGAGGGCAACCGACGGGTCTACGACCTGACCGAGCGCCTTTTCCCGGCGGATCTCCTCGCCCACCGACCATCCGAGGATGAGCAACTCCGGCACAAGCTCCTGTCGCGCTATCGTGCCCACGGGATGCTGGGCCGCTCGGGCTCATCCGAGGTCTGGTTGGGGACCGAGTTCAGGCATCCGGACGGGACCAGCGACCGGGGCAAGACGCGACGGCGGCTGGCCGACGGGTTGGTGGACGACGGTCGCCTCGTCCCGGTGTCGATCGATGGGCTCAAGGGCGAACGCTTCGTCCTCGGCTCCGAGATCGGGCTGCTCGACGCGGCCGCGGTCGAGGTCGGCGAGTCGTCCGAGTCGGGGAGCTCGAACGCCCTGGCGACTGCTGGCGACGGACTCACCGGCGTGACGTTGCTCGCCCCGCTCGACCCCTTCGTCTGGGACCGCGACTTCACCCGCCGGCTGTTCGACTTCGACTATGTCTGGGAGGTCTACGTGCCCGAGCGCAAGCGGCGCTGGGGTTACTACGTGCTGCCGATCCTGTTCGGCGACCGGCTGGTCGGCCGGATCGAGCCGCGGATCGACCGGAAGGCCGGGGTGGTCCGGGTGCGCGACCTATGGTGGGAAGCGGGGTTCGACCCGCTCGCCGCGGCCGACTTCGTCGACGGCCTGGCGGACGCCCTGGCGGCGCATCGGCAGTTCGCCGGGATGAACCGCGTCGTGCTGCCCCGGACCGCGCGCCATCGCGACCTCGCCCGCGAACTCCGGCCGCGTCTCGACGGCCGCTGACCGACACCGCGCCGCCTCCTTCCCACGAACGAAGCCGTCGACCCGGACGCGTTCGACCACGATGCGGACGTGCCCGGGATCGACGCCGTGCTGCGCCAGGCATCGACGAGCTTTGGGATCGAGCTCGATCGATCTGGAGTCGTCGAACGTTGGGCCGGTCTCTACCCCAGCACGCCGGATCGGCATCCGATCATCGACCGGACCGAGGCCGGGATGGTCATGGTTGGCGGGTTCGCCGGCACCGGCCTCATGCACGGCCCGGCGGCCGGTCTCCTCGCCACGCAGCTGATCGTCGACGGCGGGATCAGTTCGATCGATCCGACCGAAGTCAGTCTCGCCCGGTTCGTCAGGCTGTTGGCGTCAGTCGAAGGGACCGGGTTCTGAGCTTGATGGAGCGGGAGACGGGTCTCGAACCCGCGACATTCAGCTTGGAAGGCTGACGCTCTACCGACTGAGCTACTCCCGCCCGGTGCCGTGCTCAACTACAGCGGATAACCGTCGATTCTGCCTTTCGCGAGTTGACCACACTGCTCGAACAGCGGATAATCACGCCTGATTTGTTCGGTTCTGAGCGTGGGACAGCGTCAAAGTATGCGCTGTCCGCTTCCCCGCTGAGTTCGGGCAGAGAGGCTAACTTTTCGATGGCCAGAACGTCTCGCACGCCCCGTATCGTAGCCGAAGGTGGTCAGCGGGCAACCGGCCTGACGATCGACGCCGCGATCAGCTCGTACCACCTGAGCCTCCGAGCTGGCAACAAGAGCCCCGCGACGATCAAGACCTACCTGGCGGCGCTCGCCCGGTTCGGCCGGTTTCTGGCCGAGCGGGGCATGCCGCGGACGCTGCGGGCGATCCGGCGCGAGCACATCGAGGCGTTCATCGTCGCCCTCCAGGATGCGGGCCAACGCCCGGCGACCGTATCGATCGCCTACCGGAGCCTCCAGCCGTTTTTCAAGTGGGCCCTCGGCGAGGACGAGATCGCCGCCTCCCCGATGGAGCGGATGACGCCCCCGATCGTGCCCGAGGAACCGCCCGCCATCCTGCGCGACGAGGAGCTCAAGGCAATCCTCGACGCGTGCGCCGGCGCCGACTTCGACGCCCGGCGAGACACCGCGATCATCCGGCTCCTGCTCGACACGGGGATGCGCCGGGCCGAGCTCGCCGGGCTCAAGGTCGACGACATCGAGATGGACCAGCAGGTGGGGATCGTCATGGGCAAGGGCCGCCGACCGCGGGCCTGCCCGTTCGGCAACAAGACCGCCCAGGCGATCGACCGCTACCTGCGGCTGCGGCCGGCTCACCCGTTTGCGGAGCGACCGGAGCTCTGGCTGGCGCGCAAGGGCGTCCTCACCGATAGCGGCGTGTTGCAGGTGCTGCGGCGCCGCGGCGCGACCGCCGGGCTCCCCAAGCTCCACCCCCACCAATTCCGCCATACCTATGCCCATCTGTGGCTCGCCGACGGCGGCACCGAGGGCGACCTCATGCGCCTGGCCGGCTGGAAGAGCCGCCAGATGCTGAGCCGCTACGGCGCGTCAGCAGCGGACGAGCGGGCCCGTGACGCCTACCGGCGCAGGAGTCCAGGGGATCGGATCTGAATATCGTCAGCCAGCGCGTCACTGCCGTCGATCTGGCCAACGGACGGATCTCGACCTTCGCGAGGCCCTCTATGCCCGGCGGGCGCCCCGCGTGCGAAGTCGTCCCCAGGCCCGGCCGAGACGGGCGGCGAACGACGGGCGGGTCGCGTCGCCAGCCCTGCGCATCCGCAAGACGCACACCAGCAAGGCGAGGCCCGGAGGAGCGAGCAGCGCGAAATAGAAGATGAATGAGGACTCAGCCGCACTCAGCGTGACGACCGCTGCGACCGCCAGGACAAGGCTCGCGGCCGCGCAGACTGCGGCGAGCAGGCGCCCCAATGGCACTCCCCAGAGACACAAGATGAAACCGATCGGCAGGATGGTGTACGTCTCGGCAACGAGGACGTTGGGGACCCAGGACGCGCGATCTCCGACGCCGGGAGCGCCCAATTGGAGGCTTGAGAAGGCGCCGAAGGACAACTGCCACAGCTCGGCCGCAACGAACGCCAAGACCACCATCGGGCGAGTCATGCTCCACCCCTCCTCGACTGGGGGAATGGCGCTCGGAGACAGATCTTTGGCAGTCAGTCCGAGCCGTCGTTTGTAGCATGCGCCCGATGGCGCCTGCCGTCACCCCGTCGAACCAGGAGGGAAGGAGATGGGTCAGCGTCATCGCCCGGAGGGGGGCCGCTGGACGGGCCACGCAGACGCCGAGTGACCGCGCGCCGGTGCCTGTCTCCTGGCGGCTTCCTTGGTCACTTATACCGTTGATTGCTCATATACCACAGTGGTATAGTTGGTCCCTATGGCACAACCAGTGACCGAGCGCGACCTTCGCCAGTCCCTCGAGGCGGGCCTTCAGGAGACCCTGCCCACAGGGTGGCAGGCTACATTCTCTCCTGGACGCCCGTCGGACAATCCGGAGATCGACGGCGTTCTCGATCTCGTCGCGCCGACCGGTGAGAGAAGCCAGGCGCGGGTGGAATTCAAGGCTCGGCTGGAACCAGCGCAGCTCGTGCGAGAGTTGCCGTGGCTGACGAAGTCCGCAGCGTCGGTCGTCGTTGCGCCCCAGATCAGCGCGCGAGCCCGAAGCCTCCTGAAGGAGGCTGGCGTCAGCTGGTACGAGCCGGACGGTGACTACCGGATCGCCATCGGCGGGTTGTTCATCGAGCGGGTCATCAACCAATCCAAGCGACGGTCGGCAGGGGCCCCAGACACGCGGTTCGTCGCCGATCCGTTCGCAGGCGGAGCGCTGAGGGTAGTCCGCTGGCTCCTCATCGATTCTGGCCGATCCTGGTCCATTGCCGACATGGCGGATCGCACTGGACTCACCCTCGGCTTCGTCAGCCGAACGTTCAAGACTCTCGCTCGGGATGCCTACCTCGAGCGAGTCCGCGGTGCGACCCGGCTGACCGACCGAGGCGCTCTACTCGACGCGTGGGCAGCGTCGCCGTTGCCTAAGGATTCGGCCTTCGAGCGTGTCGCGACTGTGGAAAGCCGGGAGGCCCTCCTCCGGATGATCCCGACCCTCACCGCGCCAAGTCCGTACGCCGTCACGGCCGAAGCCGCCGCCGACAAGCTCGCGCCGTTCGCCCGATTCAGCCGCGTCGAGATGTACGTCACCGACGTCGCGGGTTGGGATCGGGCACTCGGCCTGACCTCCGTCCCGCGCGGTGGAAACGTCGTGCTGATCAAGCCGGCGGACTCTGGCGTGTTCGACGGCTCGTTCGAGCGTGACGGAGTCCTGCTGACGAGTCGACCGCAGCTGTACGTCGACCTCGTTCGCCGCGGAGGCGCGGCCGCTGAGGCCGCGGCGTTCATGCGCGAGAGAGGCGAGCTGTGGCCGCAGTAGATCCTCGGGACGATCCGGCACGGTTACCAACTGGAAACCGCGAAGTCAGGGGCATGGCCGGGTGGTAGTGTGTCGTGCAAACCTCTAGTATTATTACAGGAATGAACGACACAACTGCGGCGGAGGGGCCCGACTGGGAGGCCCTCTTTGCGACGGCCAGCGAACAGGCGGGCTACTTCACCGCAGCCCAGGGTCGCACGGCGGGTTACAGCTGGAAGCTGCTGTCGTATCACGCGAAGAATGGGCGCTTCGTGCGCGTCGCCAGGGGGCTGTACCGCCTCCGGGACTATCCCTCCTCCCCCCGGGAGGAACTCATCGCCGCGTGGCTCCGGCTGGCGCCAGACGCCGCGGTCTCGCACGAGTCGGCGCTCGAGGCTCTTGGTCTCTCCGATGTCATCCCGGACACGATTCACCTGACGGTCCCACGCGCTCGTCGAAAGCTCAGTCGAACGCCCGGCGTATCGATCCACACGACGATCCGGCCCCTGGAGGGCAGCGACGTCCTCACGCGCGACGGGGTCCGGCTCACTGCGCCGGCTCGGACGATCGTCGACGTCGCGGAGGCGGGGGCTGCCCCCGAGCAGGTGGTGCTTGCCACGCGCCAGGCGGTGGAGCGCGGACTGACGACCCCCGCCCGAGTTCGGGCTGCAGCACGGTCTCGAAGCCGTCGAGTCCGGGATCTGATCGAGACGGCACTGGCCGAGGCGGGGACATGAGATACACGTCTGCGTCGGCCTTTCGCCAGGCACTCGAGACGCGACTGGGGACCCTGAGCCGCGACGAGGGCGTCTCCATCGTCAGGCTCCGAAAGCAGGTCGCGTTCGATCGACTGCTGGCCAGGATTCTCCTTGCCGCGCCCGGCCGTTGGGTGCTCAAGGGCGGACTCGCTCTTGAGTATCGGTTCGGTACCCGCGCCCGATCGACCAGAGACATGGATCTTGCCGGCTCCGCAGATGAGGACACCGCGACAGCCGACCTACTCGCAACCCAAGATCTCGACCTTGGCGACTACTTCGGATTCACGATCGAACGCACAGCCAAGCTCGATGATCTCGTCGAGGGATCGGCGATCAGGTACCACGTTCGAGCGGACCTGGGCGGCCGCCGCTTCGAGGACTTCGTCGTCGACGTCGGCTTCGATCTGCCGCCCGGTTGGGAGACGGAGATGCTAAAGGGCACGGATCTGCTCGCGTTTGCCGGGATCGACGCGGTAGAGGCACCGTCGCTCGCGCTGGAGCTGCAGGTCGCCGAGAAGGTCCATGCCTACATACGTGCCTACGGTCCAAAGGGCATCCGCAGTACGCGAGTCAAGGACATGGTTGATATCGCCATGATCGCGTCGACGGTGAACCTGGACGCCGAGCGACTGCGTCACGCCCTGCGCGATACGTTTGGGCAGCGCGGCGACCATGATCTGCCCGTCGTGCTCCCTCCTCCACCGAGCGACTGGGACGTGCCCTTCCGACGCCTGGCTACAGAGATCGGGATGAAGGTCGATCTCAGGGGAGGCCATGCGCTCGCATCTCGCCTCCTGGACCCGATCCTCTCCGGCGAGATCGAGACCGGCATCTGGAGCGTCGCGGCCGTGGGTTGGGTTACCGATCACGCCGGTCGGGGACCGCGGTAGTCGCGCCCATTTCGTCGGTCTCAGGGGTGCCGCGGCCACGGCATCATGCGCCAGGGAGAGGCGCGACGTCCTGATCGATCACGCGCTAGAGGCGGTCGAGGGCTGACTGCTGGCGATTTCGGGTTTCGTCGACGCGTCGCATCTTGGATGCCGCAGCCTCTCGTCGGAGGTCGGCGGCGTGAGCGGTCAGGTCCGGCAGGGTGTCTTCGAGGACCAGCTTCAACCGGGGATCCTCAACGGCGGCCGTGGTGTCGAAACCGTCGATGAGGACGTCGTCAACCACGACGACGACCGCCACGTCCTCCGCGACGCCAACGTCGAACGAGACCTGCAGCTTGGCACCTCCCGAAGTCCGGCAATCGAGCCACCCGACGCGACCCATGGTCCAGCGAAAGCCGCCAGCGACAACGCTCGATCCCGGTGGCATGAGCCTGCTCAGGTCTAACAGGATTGGCGGAACCTTCATGGTCCAACCTCCAACGGGTTGCCAGTCGGAGGAGACGCCGATCGACCATCGCTCTCGAGTCGCGCGATGAAGTCTCGGGCCGAGCTAGGGTCGTTGAACCATCGACGGAGGAACGGTTCGCGACCCGAATCGGACACCAACACGCGCCATACGACCCGTCCGTTGGCGCGCTCGATCGCATCGAGGTCCGCGGTCCGCCTGACGCTCCAGCTCAAATGCTCCCGCTCGTTGACGTCCACAGACCACCCTCCCTTGACTAGCCGTTATCGGTTGCGATAATATGATGCTCACACCAGACCTGTCAAGACCGGACGGAGGACTTCCTTGAGAGACGCCGAAGCCCTTACGGAGACGATCACCTTGAGGTTGGGCCTCGGGTCGATGGAGGAACTCCGAGCTGTTGCACGCGCGAGCCAGCGAACGCCGGCGGCCCTCATCCGAGAGTGGGTCCTGGATCAGCTTGCCGCCGGCAGGAGCACGCCAGAGCCGGAAGAGCCCAACGTTCCCGTCCGTGACGTGGACGACAGCCGCGAGCGGCTCCGCGCGCGCTATCGGCCGAGTGACGTCGTCGTCCTGTTCGTCGGCGAGTCGGCTCCAGCCGGGGGATCGTTCTTCTACCAGGCCGACTCGAACCTCTTCTTGGCCACACGGGAGGCATGCGGTCTCGCGTTTCGCGGCGTGCCAGAAGGCCGTGCCTTCCTCCGCTGGTTCCAGACCCAAGGCTTCTGGCTATACGACCTCGTGGGGCAGCCCGTCAACCGGAAGCGGGGCCGTCCGAGGAAGCTCGCCGTGAGCGCTGGCGTGTCTGCACTCGCCGGACTCATCGCGGAGGTGGAACCGGATTTCGTCATCGCGGTCAAAGCGTCGATCGAGGCGGACGTCCGCCAGGCCGCCGAACGCGCCGCATTCGCGGGCAGCAGAGTCGTGGTTCTGCCTTTTCCGCTCTACCAGTGGCGAGAGGTCTACATTCGCGAGCTTGCGCGCTTCTTTGGCCACGGTCGCCGCCGGAAGGTCACTCCGGGCGCGCCTCCGCAAGCGGCCGACGTCGACGCATCGCGGGGTCTCACGTTGCACGAAGCCATGACTGTTGCACTCAGAGATGCCGGCTCCGGGCCAATCTCGGCTCGAGAACTCGCAAACGAGGTCGCGGCCCGCGGACTGTATGTCCGGCAAGATGGCGGTCGCGCCGACTATCAGCAGATCCTCGCCAGGGCGCGAAAATACCCGCAGATGTTCGCAGTCGACCGGTCAGGAGTGCACCTGAGGTAGCGGTCCGGATGCATCGTGTTCGAGAATCGCGCCGGTCTCGGCACGAGCCTGGCTGGATCATCTGCTCTCGCGACCCTTCCGGGCCGACAGATATGCGAGTCGAGTGAAGTAGGCGCGTCGAGCGGCATCGGCGCGGCGGTGGCGTTCAGCTTCGAGGAGGCGACGGTCGGGGTCGACCTGGTCGAGGAAGCGCTGGTTGAAGGCGCGGCCGGCCGCCTTCGTCGTTTCGCGCGGGTCATAGCGAGCGTGGAGCATGTAGGCGGCCATCCGGGCGCGCATCACGCGCTCCGAGGGAGTCAGCGACTCACGTCTCACCGCAGCGCCTCGGTGAAGTCCTCGTCGCCGCCGAGCCCGAGGACCTGGAGCCAGGTGTCGGTGCCGACGGGCGTGAGGCAGCGCCGGGACGTCGGATCGGCGAGGAGTGCACCGAGGGTCGTCCGCGGCACGTTCGGGTTGAGGGCGACGACGCGCGCGTCGAGGCCGCGGGTCCGCAACTCCGGCAGGACGAGTGCCCAGGCCTGGCCGGCGAGCCCCGGGTAGCCGCCCTTCTCCGTCGCGTGCCTCGCGAGCGAGCCCGACCGCTCGGCCGACGGGACGACGAACAGGACGTGCCAGCCGGTCTTGGAGCGGAGCGCCGTCTCGTACCGGCCGAGCTTGTCCCGGATGACCGGACAGCGCTCGGTGTTCTGGTCGATCTCGAGGCACAGGACCGCGGAGCCCGTGGGTGCCTGGAGGACGACGACCGCATCGGGGTAGACCTTGGGCAGGAGATCGTGGGCCATGACCTCGGCGAGCCAGGCCTGCAGGAGCGGCTCGGCCGCGCCGGCGCCGGCGTTCAGGAGCGCGCAGACCGTCTCGACGCCGTTGAGGCTGTGGCGGAGCTGCGTGCCGGCGCGCGATCGGGTGAGCGGGTCGTAGCCGAGACGACGACGTCCACGAGGGGAGATGCGGAAAGCGTAGGGAGCACCACCGCGGGAGGACGGAGGCAGGATCTCGCGTTCGAGATAGCCCGCGCGATAGAGGAGGGCGAGACGTTCCTGGGTTGTTTGGCGACGCGCGTAGGCGAGGGTGGTGAGTTGAGCGGTCGTCGCGACGTCGGCGCGGTAGAGGATGCGCAGAGCGGCGCGATCGCGCGTGGACAGGAAGCCTGGATCGACGATGACCCGACGGGGCGGTGCGGGTGCGGCGGTGAACGCCCCGATCATGGGTCTGTAGGGTCTCGGCGCGAGTCGTCCATTCCCCCGCACGAAACCGGGGGCAGGGATCCGGGCCCCGAAACCCCGATCGCAAGGCGCATCCCTGCCGCCTGATGGCGGCCGAGGGAAGGTGCGATGGACCTCGCTGGGCTGGAGGCGCGGAGTTCCTTCGGTGCGTCTACGTCGCTCGCGGGTCGGCGATCGCGCCGCGCCTCACGACGGCCGTTTGTTGACACCGAGGGGAGGCCGGGACCACGCTACGGATGTGACCGTGACGTTCGTCGGTCGGGAGGCCGAACTCGAGGCCATCCTTGACGCGGCACGGGCGTCCTTCCACGCTCGGATGCCCGAGGCGATCCTCATCGTCGGCGAGGCCGGCATGGGCAAGAGCCGCCTGTTGAGCGAAGCCGCATCCCGGCTCCAGGTTCGCAACGTGTTTCGGGTGACCGGGTACGAGCCCGAGCGAAGCGTTCCACTGGCCGCGGCGAGCGATCTGCTTCGGGACCTCGCCCCGCGCATGTCCAGCGGCGGCAAGTCCGGTCCGACTGTCGGGACTACCGGGTGGACGGCACTCGATCCCCTATTCCTTTTCGAGGCCATCCACGCGGCATTGGGAGATCGCCTCCCGGCGATCATCGTCGTCGACGACCTGCAATGGGCCGACGAGCTGTCGATCGGGTTGGTGCATTACCTGGTCCGCGCCGGGGCAGCGACGCGGCGTCCCGTCGTTCTCCTGGCCGCGGCGCGGCCGAGCTCCGCCGTGGGCATCCTGAGCGATGCCCTGCGGTCGATCCCCGGGGATGTCGCCATTCTCCGAACGATCGAACTCGGGCCGCTCGGGCAGGATGATGCCGTCGCCCTGGCGGAGCAGTTTTCCCCGAACCTCGACCAGGATGGCGCCGACAAGCTGTGGGAGGCATCCGGCGGTTCGCCGTTCTGGCTCGAGGTCCTCGCACGCGGACACATGGATGGGTCCGGGACCGAGCACGCTGTGGCCGAGCGGCTTCGTCTGGTCGATCCCGATGGGAGTGCGGTGCTCGCCGCGATGGCGGTGGCTGCACGGCCCCTGATGCCATCCGATCTCGCCGGACTCCTCGATTGGCCGATAGCGCGCCTGGAGTCGGCGGTCAGCGGGCTCCTCGACCGCGCTCTTGCGGCGCAGACGGGAGGCGCTGTCCAGGTGGTCCACGATCTCGTCCGCGACACCGTCTACGAGACGATCCCGGAAGCGCAGACCCGCCGCCTACATGGACGCCTGGCCGATCGATTCGAAGCAGAGGCGGGAGGAGATGTCCAACTGCTCGGCGCCGCCCTCGGGCACCGGCGCGCGGCGGGACGGGACGTGGGAGATCTGGCACTCCGGCTTGCGATGTCCCCTCAGCGGCGGTTACTCGGCCCGGAAGGGCTCCGCCTGCTCCTTCAGATTGCCGATGAACTGCCGGCCAGCGACGTGCAGAAGGCAAAGCTTCGCCGGGAGGCGGCTGCGCTGGCGTCGCAGCTCGCCGAGCGTGAGGTCGCCTACAGCGAATGGCTGCGCGTTGCCAACGAGGACCCGGACCCCGTGATGCGGGTTCGAGCGATGCTGAGCGCAGGCCGGGAGGCTTATGAACTTGGTCGGCTCAGTGAGGCACGCGAGGCCATTCGTCGCGTGAGGAGCGCGAACCCGCTGGGGCTCGCTCATCGCATCGGTGTTGATGCTCTCGAGGCCTCCGTCCTGATGTGGCTCGAACACAAGACGACAGAGGGCCGAGAGCTGGCAGAATCAACGGTTGATCTGGCGCGGTCTCAGCTACACAAGCGCGGAGGAGTGGACCGCCTCGATCCGGAGCTTCGCTCCGCGTCCCTTTCGGCCCTCGATGCAGCGTTCGACGCTGCAACCCAGCAGCCGGACACGGAACGCTCCCTGGTGATCGCCGACGAGATGTTCGAGGTCGCACGCGGATTCGACGATGAGGCCCAGCTCGAGGCTGTCCTCGATGCCGGCTTCGCCCTACGTTCCCTCGGCCGGATCGACGCGGCCGGACAACGACTTCGCCGGGGCTGGCAGGATGCGACACGTTCCCTGCGACCGGCGATCGGAGTGGAACTCGGCCACGCGCTGGCCCGGACGCTTTTCGACCTCGGGCAGCTCGACGACGCCGAGGCCATCGCCGCGGAGGCAACGGCGCTACAGCGTCGAATCGCGGGTTTCGGGACCCGGCGGCGCGGGCCACGCATGCCGCTGGAGCTCGGGATCGTGCGCGGCGACTGGCGGGCCGGCGTGCGCGCTCTCGCCGCCGAAGGCCGAATGGAGCCGGATCCCCATTACCGCCTGGCGTACGAGCAGATCCTTGCCGTGGCGCTCGCTCGTCTTGGCGGGCCGCGCAGTAGGGACGCGGCCCAGGCGCACCTGGCGAAGGCCGAGCGTGACGCCGCGGAGGCGGGTTGTCCGCGCTGCACAGGGGAGCTTCAGCTCCGGCGAGCCGAGGTCCTTGCCCGGATCGGCGACGCTGCGGGGGCGCGTGAGGCGCTCGAGGCATCTCGCGGTTCCGGCGTCCTAAAGGAGCACCACGTGCTGAACCTCTTTGCTGAGGGACTGACCGCGGCGGCCGAGGGCGACCTTAAGCGGAGCGCGCCGATCCTGTCCGAGGCGGCGAGGATCGCCGAGGAGATGGGTCGGCGCATCGAGGCTCTCTGGATCCGCCTCGATCTCGCCCGAGTTCTCGGCCAGTCAGACGCAGGCTCGGCTCGCAGCCTCTTCGATGAGGTGAACGGCACGGCAAGGCGATTCGGGGCCACCACGCTCCAGGGACTGGCCGAGCAGGGCCTGCGTAGCCTCGGCACGCGGACCTGGCGGCGATCGCGAATCGCGGGCGTGGGCGATCGCGAGCTGCTGACACCTCGCGAGCGCGAGGTTGCTCAGCTCGTTGCCGACGGTTCGACCAACCCCGAGATCGCGGAGCGCTTGTTCCTGTCGCGCAAGACGGTCGAGCGGCATGTTTCCAACGTCCTAGCCAAGCTCGGAGCCCGTAACCGAACCGAGCTGGCGGCGCGGCTGCCCGGGGCATCTAGCCGCCGATCGAGCGTCACTCCCGCACCCTGAGCCGCAGTCCGGTCCTCGACCGTGACTAGAAATGGGTGAGTTCCCGGATGAACGAGCCTGCGCGGCGACCTATGTTCGATCTGTTCAGAGCACAGGCAGCTGTGCCGCCGGACTCCAAGCTCGGCTCGTAGTCCGACATCCACATACGTAGGGAGGACACTCCGTTGACGACAGCGAATCGAACCTGGGGTCTCACCGTTGCAACCATCCGCGTCGCGCCGCTCATCCTGGCGACTCTCCTTGCCACCAGCTTCCTGGCGGGAGTCCTCGTGATGTCGCTGTTGACGACGACCCGCGCAGCGCAGCAATCCGCGATCCAGCCATTGGCGACCTTCGATGCGGTCAAGTTCCGGGCCGGGGAGCGCTCCGCGATCCAGCCATTGGCGACCTTCGATGCGGTCAAGTTCCGGGCCGGGGAGCGCTCCGCGATCCAGCCATTGGCGACCTTCGATGCGGTCGAGTTCCGGGCCGGGGAGCGCTCCGCGATCCAGCCATTGGCGACCTTCGATGCGGTCAAGTTCCGGGCCGGGGAGCGCGACCTGCAGCCCTAGCCCGCCCTACTTCCGATCGAGTCCTGTAGCGAGGACCATCGGCCCTTTCAATAGCGTTCGTTACCGGCAGAGCGGACCTCCGTTCTGCCGGTTCGACGTCCGGGACTGCCGTCCGCCGCCGCTCGCGCGGCACCACTTGACCTCGGACCTTCGCCTCAAGCGCGCGGAGGCGACGCGCAACCCGGCGTCGCGAACGGGACGTCCGGCCGCACCCACGCCGGCCAAACCAGACGGGCGACCTCCAGCGCGGCTTCGCCCGCGGCTACGAAGCCCGAACAGCTGACGCGAAGAGCGCAAACCTGCCGCCGCCAGCCTCCCGGCATCCAGTTCTGCCCACGAAGGAGATCACGATGAGGCTGCGACTGTGGCTCGGCTCCCGGGCGCTACTTATGCGCTGTTGGGGTGGAGCGCCTAACTGCGCTGGAATCGGGCGATCCATACGGAATTCTGAGTTCAGAGCACAGCGCTCGACACCGCGAGACTTGGAAGGCTGACGCTCTACCGACTGAGCTACTCCCGCCCGGGCGTCGCCGACGGATCGGCGGACTGCGCGATCAACGCTCCCACGGGATCACGGCCGGACGAGAGGGCGGCGTACCCTGAGGACGATGACTCCACACCCAGCATCGTCCGGTGACACCTCGCGCCTGCCAGCCCTGGGACCGCGCGGAGAAGGCTGGGTCGTGGCCCAGGTCGTTCTCATCGGCGCGATCGGCGTCGCCGGGTTGGCCGCGCTGGCGAGTGCCGCTTCGTGGACGCCGTGGGGCCTTGGCGTGTCGGCGGCGGGGATGCTCGTCATCGCGGCCGGTCTGGCGATCGGCGGAGCTGCCTATGCGGGACTCCGTTCGACGGCCAGCTTCAGTCCGTTCCCACGACCACTCGATGACGGAGGCCTGATCGAGTCCGGGATCTACCGGCGGATCCGCCACCCGATGTACGTTGGCGTCGTGCTCGGCGCCCTGGGCTGGGGTCTCATGGCGGGCTCGGTCGTGGCTGTCGTGCTTGCGTTCGCCCTGGCAGGCCTGCTCGACGCCAAGGCGCGGCGCGAGGAGATCTGGCTCCTCGACCGCCACCCTGACTATCGCGAGTACCGGTCGCGGACGCGGCGGTTCATCCCGGGCGTGTACTGAGCGGGTGCGGGCCGAGGGCGAATCCAGGCAGCACCTGACCGATCACTTGCGGATGAACTTCTGGACGCTGCGGCTGCCGCGATCGAGTCCGATCCATGACTCCGAGGACTCGGCGACGTAGAAGCTGCCCGCCGAGTCGACGGCAATGCCATGCGGCGCGCAGAAGAGCCCCGGCCCCGGGTCGTTGTGGACCCGGCCTCTGACCATGGGATGCCGAGAGGGTGCGTCGGGAAGGGCCAGGTCGACCCCGCCGGTCGCGAAGTCGTCGTCGAGATCGACCGAGTCACCCCAGCGCGCGAGGACGGTGCCCGCGCGGTCGAGGACCGTGACGCGGTTGGCCAGCTCGGCGACATGGAACGCGCCGTCGGGACCCTTGCGGACGCTCTGGGGCAGGCGGAGGCCGGTCCACTCGCCGAGATAGGCACCCGCGAGGGTGAAGAACTGGACCCGGTTGTTGTAGCGGTCGGCGGCGTACAACGTGTTGTCGGAGTCGTCGATGAAGACGCTGTGGACCGTGTTGAACTCGCCCGGCCCGTTCCCGGGGGCGCCCCAGGAGAACTTGAGCTCGCCCGCCGGGCTGAAGCAGTGGATCCTGGCATTGCCGTAGCCATCGCTGACGTAGATGTCGCCGTTGGGCGCGGCGGTGGCGTGGGTCGGCCGGTTGAACGGCTTCCCGCTGAACGCGGGGGCGTTCTGGTGGGCGCTGCCGAGGGTCATGACGAGCTTTCCGTCGTTCGTCCATTTCCGCACCGTGTGGTCGCGGCTGTCGGCGGTGTAGACGAAGCCGTCGAGCCCGACGCTGAGCCCATGCGGGAAGGTGAAGGAGTTCTGGCCGAGCTCACCCCAGGCATCCAGGAAGCGCCCCTCCCGATCGAAGATCATCACCGGGTGGGTGCCACGACAGAAGACGTACACGTTGTCGTCGCGATCGACGCCGACATCGGCGACTTCAACGAACGTCCAGCCCCTGGGGCGCTGGAAGAAGCCGTCGACCACCTCGTATCGATCGCGTCCGATCTCAACGTCCATGAGGTCCTCCGCGCAGCTGACCAGCGCTGAGGGTAGCGCCGTCCGCCCGGCTGCGAGACCCGGTTGAGGGCCACCGGGCGGCACTCGTTGCAGGGGCGCACCGGGACTATCGAGCGTTAACCCCAGGACCATTGACAGCGGCGCCTGGCTCGCGCTGTATAGCGACATCAGCCAAATCTCGGGGGCCGTCATCGCCACGCCAGCTGCCGCCGCCAGTTCCACTCCGGTTGCCGCCCCAGTCGGCACACCGGTTGTCGCCGTCCCCACCTCGGCCGCGGCCGCCGTCGCGCTCGAGCTCCGGGCCCTTGGCGTCGAGCACTTCTTCCTGATGACCGGCCGCGACAACAAGCTGTGGATCGCCCTGGAGTCGGTGGGGATCCGCCAGGTCCTCGCTCGGAGCGAGGCGGCAGCCGTCTACATGGCCGATGCCTATGCCCGCCTGCTCGGCCGGCCGACCTTCGTTTACGGTGCCTACGGCCCGGGAGCGGCCAACGTGGCCGGGAGCATGGCCGAGCCGTTCTGGTCGGGTAGCCCGGTCATCGCCCTGACATCGGCGATGCGCCGGGCGGATCGGTTCCGCAGGGAATACCAGGAGCTCGACCAGCCCGCACTGTTCGCCTCGGTGACCAAGTGGGGCGCCGAGGCTTCGATCCCGAGCCAGGTCGCCAAGCTCGTCCGCGAGGCGGCACGGCAGGCGCTCAGCGGTCCGCCCGGTCCGGTGTACCTCGGCATCCCGAGCGACCTGTTCGAGGAAACCCTGCCGGACTATCGCGAGCCTGCCCTGATCGACCATCCGGCTGAGTTGCCCCTCGCCCGCCCGGCTCCGACCGATGCGGACGCCGAAGCCGTGGTCCACGCCCTGATCGGCGCCCAGCGGCCGCTCATCCTGGCCGGCAACGGAATCCACCAGTCCGGGGCGCACGAGTCCCTCCGGAAGGTCGCCGAGCGGCTCGGGATCCCGGTCGCGACGAGCAGCTCCGGCAAAGGCAGCATCGCCGAGACGCATGAGCTGGCGCTCGGCACTGTCGGCCGCTACTCCCGCAATTACGCCAACGCCGCCGTGCGCGAGGCCGATCTGATCCTGGCGATCGGGACCCAGCTCGGCGGGCTGGTTACGGACTCGTATCGGCTGATCGGCCACGACGCGCAGCTCATCCACGTGAACGTCGACCCCGATGTCATCGGCCTGAACTTCCCGACCCACCTTGGCCTGGTCGCGGACGCACGAACCTTCCTCGACGCCGTGCTGAACGCGACCGACCGATTGGCGGCCAAGCCATCGGCCGCATCGTCCGCTCACGTGGCCCACCTGGCCCAGGAGCGTGCCGCCTGGCGCGAGCGACGGGCCGGCCTGGCCGCGCACGACGGCAGCGACGGCCGTCCGATGCGCCCCGAGGCGGTGATGGCGGTGGTTGATGAGCTCATGGCCAGCGATGCCGTGCTCGTCGCCGATACCGGCTACGCCGCAGCGTGGGCGGGTGCGCTGGCCGAGATCAAGGTCGCCGGGCATCACTTCCTGCGTGCCGACGGGTCGCTCGGCTGGGCCTTCCCCGCCGCACTCGGGGCCCAGATGGCGGCGCCAGACAAGCAGGTCATCTGCATCACCGGAGATGGCGGGTTCGGCTATCACATCGGCGAGATCGAGACCGCGCTCCGGCTCCAGCTGCCGGTCGTTGTGGTGGTCCTCAACAACCAGACCTTGGCCTTCGAGGCTCACGTGCAGACGCTGCTGTACGGCAAGGTCGTCCCGGAGGTCAACGATTTCTACGATGTCGACTACGGCCACGTGGCGCGTGCCTTCGGCGCGAACGGCTTCCGGGTAGCCACCGTGGCCGAGTTCAGGCAGGCGTTTGCCCAGGGCCTGGAGCGACGCGGCCCCACGATCATCGACGCGGTCATCGATCCCGAGGCGATCGCCCCGGTGACGCGCTACGACCGCGTGCGTATCCGAGAGCTATGACGATCAGCCCGCCAAAGGTCGTGGACATCCCCGACCAGCCCGACGTCGAGACGGTCCGCCAGCTGGCCGAGCGATGTTCCAACTGGGGTCGCTGGGGTCCCGAGGATCAACTCGGGACGCTCAACCACATCCTCCCTGGCGACATCGTGGCGGCCTCCGGCCTGGTGAGCACGGGGCGGGTCTTCTCGCTGGCCATCCCAGTCGATGAGAACGGTCCCCAGACCGGCGGCTTCGGCCGCTTCAACCCGATCCACCTGATGATCCGCGACGGTAACGCGGCGGTGACCGGCACGGTCGTGCGCGACTTCTACGGTGGACGGGACCGCTGGATCCGCGGCACCGACGACCTGCTGATCCTGCCACTTCAATCCGGCACCCAGTGGGACTCCCTGGCCCACATCGTGTTCGACAATCGGATCTACAACGGCTACGACGCGACGTCCGTCGGGAGCAAGGGCGCCATCCTCAACGACATCGCGAACGCCCGCGACCGGGTCGTCGGTCGGGGGGTGCTGCTGGACGTCGCGCGGAGTCGCGGTCGCCCCTGGCTCGAACCCGGCGAGCAGATCCATGTCGAAGATCTCGAGGCGTGCGCGCGCCGACAGGGCGTGTCGGTCGGGCGTGGTGACATCGTCCTGATCCGGACCGGACAGATCGCCCAGTGCCGAGACGCCGGAACCTGGGGCGCCTACGCCGGCGGTCCGGCGCCGGGTCTTGCCCTGGACACCGCCGCCTGGATCTTCGACCGCGAGCTGGCAGCGGTCGCCTGTGACACCTGGGGCCTCGAGGTCCTGCCCAATCAGACCGCCGATGTGTTCCAGCCGCTCCACATCATCCTGATCGTCCAGATGGGTCTGCTGGTCGGCGAGATCTTCGATCTCGAAGCCCTAGCCAACGACTGTGCGGCCGACGGAAGGTACGACTTCCTGTTCACGGCCCCCCCGCTGCCGATCACCGGCGGCGTCGGTTCGCCGGTGAACCCGCTGGCCATCAAGTAGCCGACGGGGCGCCGCGGCTCTACGACCGCGTCCTGGTGCGACCGAACCGGCCGAGCGTGCCACCAAGCCGCCGGCCGAGGATCTGTCCCACGCCGCTGACCGCGGGCAGCGGGTCGCGCCACCAGAAGAGTGCGCGATCCCCTCTCAGCCATGGCTCGAGGACCGGTCCAGCCGGACGACGGAGGTGGCTCCAGGCTCGGGCGATGGCGGTCGCATCGGGGATCTCGTACAGACCGTAGCGACCGATCCGATAGGACGCCGGGACGGGGATCGGCAGCTCCTGGGCATCGAGGTAGCTCATCCACGGGAGGTCGAGCCCGGCCTTCGCGATGTGGCCGATGAGCCAGAACGGCCGCGGATTGACCTCGATGATCTTGAATTGCCCATCGCGCTCATCGAACTTGAACTCGACGTTGAAGATGCCGCGGTAGTCCACGTCGCCGAGGAGCGTGCGCAGGGCAGGCAGGCACGGGCTGACGTCCGCCAGTGGGATCGTCACGTCCGAGCAGGTGTTGGCGAGCCGCGGTGGATCCATCCGCACCCGACGGCGCGCCACCATCGCCGTGATCGTCCCTGCGCGGTCGACGAAGCCGTCGATCAGGATGGTCTTCGACGGGTCCCCCGGGATCCACTCCTGGAGCATGAACGTGATCCCGGCAGCGCTCGCCTGCTCGACCAGGCGAACCGCGGCGGCGCGCGACTCGACGAAGAACCCCTTGGTGCCAAAGCGGCGGTTGTGGCGGTGCGACTCGGTCGGCTTGAGGAACCCGTTCGCCAGGTCGGCATCCGTGGCGAGCTCGAGGTCCGCCGGCTTGCTGATCGGCAACGTCCGCGGACGGGCAATGTCGAGACGATCCACCAGGGCTCGGAACCGATCCTTGTCGACGAACTGCTCGACCGCCGCCAGCGGCGCCAGGCTGGCCGGGAATCTCTGGCGTGTCTCCGCTGGCAGCCCGGCGACGGCCAGGGCCCACTGGTCGCTGCAGGGGATGAGGACGGCCCGCGGCAGGTCGAGCGACTGGAGGAATCCGTCGAGCGCGCCCGCGTCCGACGATTCCGGGAGCGTCCGCGCGGGCGGTCGATACCATCGCGATCGGACGATGATGTTGGACGTCTCGTCGACGACGTTGGTCGGAATCCCCCGCTTCGCGAGCACACGCAGGACCCCGAGCGCGGCGATGTGCGCGCCGAAGATCAGGACGGGAATTCGGGGAGTCGGCGGTACCGTGGCCACGGCGCCATTATGTTCGGCCCCGACTGGCCACTCCGGCCGGGTCGTCAGACGACCGGGATGATGATCACGAAGTTGCCGTCCTTCTTGGGGTAGCTCCCAAGCGGACGCTTCCAGGGCAGGAAGTCCTCGGGCAGGGCGCTGACCGGAACGCTCGCGTCGGGTTTCCGGGAATAGCCCCAGATCGTGGACAGGCGCGGGTACCAGACGTCCTCGATCCGGACCGACGTCACGGTGAAACTGTCGGTCACCGCGGGGTCGGCGGTCGCGTTGAAGCCGGACATGACCCACGAATGGGCGCCCTTCCAGACCATCAGGCCGGCTGGGCGATTGGTCAGCCGGATCTGCCTGGCGGCCAGGTGGATGGCCGCCTTGATCGACGGCTGGATGCTCACCTGGTAGCCGCCATAGCCGAGCTCGGTCAGGCCCTTGGCCCAGGCCTCCGGCTCGGCAGCGCCATCGGGCGCCGGGTCGATCGAGCGGGCCAGGCTGAACAGCCGGGCCTGGGTCGCCCGGGTCGTGTCGGCGCCGGCGTCCATGATGTTCATCGAGGTCTGCATCGCGGCCGGCAGGCACCACACGTCGCGGAGCTCCTCCACGTAGTCGCCGGCCTGGTAGAGGTCCATCGCGAACGGCCCAGGTGTCGGTGTCGGGGCCGGCGGACCGGGGCTGTGGCTCGGGCCCACCGACCCGCTCGGCAACGCCGATGTGGTCGGGAGCGGCGAACGAATGGGCACGATGCTCGGCTCGAGCGCGGGCGAGTTCTGACGAGCCCACGGCGTGACGACCGGCGCGACCGCCAGGGTGGCGCCGCCGAGCGCGTCGGAGCCCGCCCGGAGCGCACCGACGACGAGGGCGACGAGCGCCAAACCAAGCACCGCCTGGGCCGCCCGCCGCCGAACCGGCGACGGCGACCGCGACCGACGACTGCCGGACGCCGAGCTCGTGCCGGCCCCACCGGGCCCGTCGGGCGCCTCCGTCGCCACCCCGATCCGGGCGATCCGCGGGACGAGGACGACGCTCATGATCGCGACCTTGACGCCCATCCCGAGGGTGAACCCGAGCGGGATCGCGGCCAGGCCGATCGTCGGCGCCAGCCGGCCGGCCGCGAGGACCGTCGTGGCGAAGCCGGCCACCGACGCGATCGTCGGCAGGATCGTGTTCCGGGTCGCGTACAGCGCCCGGCTCAGGAGGTGGGTCAGGCTTTCGAGCGGGATCGACAACGCGAACACCGCCAGCACGGTCGAGGTTCGGGCGATGTCCTCGTCGTCGAAGGCGCCACCGCCGAGGAACAGCCGGATGACCAGCCCACCGAGGACGAGCAACCCGACTGCGGCGCACGTCGAGAGCACCGCGATCGTGGCCAGGTTGGTCGCGAAGATGCGCCCAAAGCCACGTCGATCGCCGGCCGCCGCGGCCGCCGACAGGACCGGGAAGGCGGCGATCGCGAACGACGCCCCGATCAGGCTGACCGGCACGCTCTGGAAGTTGCGGGCGAAGCTGACCGAGCTGACCGAGCCGGGAACGAGGGTCGAAGCCAGGGCGGTGAAGTACAGGAAGGTCAGCGGCTCGATCGGGTGGCTGATCATCTTTGGCGCCATCAGGCGCAGGAACGAGCCGACGCCGCGCGTCCGGAGGGCCAGGCTGGGCCGCGGCCGGAACCGCGTCCGCCAGATCCCCAGAAGCCGGATCCCGAGGTGGGCCAGCGCCCCGATGACCGCCCCGATGGCCGCCCCGTAGATCCCCATCCGCTCGGCCAGGACCACGGTCCCCAGGACGATCCCGCCGTTGTACATGAGCGGGGCGAGCCCATAGGCCAGGAACCGGCGCTCGGCCACGAGGATCTCGCCAAGCACGATCGACCCGGCGAAGATCACCGGCGTCAGGCACATCACCCGGAACAGGCCCGTGTACAGCTCGCGCTGGCTCGCGTCGAAGCCGGGCGCGATCAGGTTGACCGTCTGGGGCGCGAACACGAACAGCAGCCCCGAGGCGACGGCCATGACCGTGACCGCCAGGGTCAGGATCGTCCGTCCGAAGGCGCGCGCCGTCTCGTCCGCCTCGCCCCGGAGACCGATGAACACCGGCACGAACGGCGCAACGAGGCCACCCGCCACGAGGACATCGAGGGCCAGTTCGGGCAGCACGAACGCCGCGTTGTAGGCATCGAGCTCGGGCCCGGCCCCGAACGTCCGGGCGAACAGCCGATCGCGGACCAGACCCATCGCGTAGCCGGCAAAGGTCAGCGACGCGAGGACCAGGGCACCGGTCGGGAGGACCGTGGTCAGCGCGACCCAGGCGCGTCGAACCAGCGAGCGGCTCGGCTGCGGCTGGGGTTCGGTGGCGTCCATCGGGCATCTCCGGTCGACCGCGTCGGCGGGTCGGTCGTGCGACGGATGATGACCGAACCACGTTGCGGACCGGCCCCCGACGATGGTCACCCAACCGAAAGGTTGCCCGCCCGACACTCCCGGCATGACACCGCGAGCCGACCGCAGCGCCTCCTCCCGGTCCCGATCGCCCTGGGTCCTCCGACCGACGATCGGATCGCCGGCTGCGTCGTCCTCCCCGCAGCCGGGCCGCGTCGGCTCGCGGCGTCACTCCCCTCTATGATCGGGCCCATGTCCCGTTCGACGACCCGGCCCAGGATCCATCCCGAGCGCCGTCGGATCGTCCGCTCCGCCTGACGACGATGCGCATCCTGGTCGCTGAAGACGATCCCGGTCTGCGTGACGTCCTCGTCCTCGGTCTCGAGGATCAGGGCTACAACGTGGACCCCGTCGAGCGCGGCGATGACGCCATGGACCAGTTCAAGTGGTACGACTACGACGTCGCGATCATCGACTGGCGGATGCCCGGCGCGCCCGGGATCGAGGTCATCGCCTGGGCGCGCAAGAACGCCAAACCGACCGCGATCATCATGCTGACCGCCCGCGACACGCCGCCCGACCGGATCCAGGGCCTCGATGCGGGCGCCGACGACTATCTCGTCAAACCGTTCGACTTTGGTGAGCTGCTCGCCCGCGTCCGGGCGCTCCAGCGCCGCCCGCGGGGGGTCGATGCACCGGTCCTCAACCGGGGCCGGATCGAGCTCGACCCGGTCCGCCGCGAGGTGACCGTCGGAGGTCAGCCGCTCAGCCTGACCCCGACCGAATACCAGATCCTCGAGCTCCTGATGCGCCGCTCGCCGGCCGTGGTCGACCGCAAGGCGATCGCCGAACACGCCTGGCAGGACGAGACCGACCCACTCGGTTCGAACGCCATCGACGTCCAGCTCAGTCGCTTGCGAGCCAAGCTCCCGACCGCGGGCGTCCGGATCGTCACCGTGCGTGGGGCCGGCTACCGGCTGGAGAACGGATGACCACGGACAAGGCCGCGGAGCGGGCTCCGGGCACGTCGCCCGGCGCCGTCCGGACCAACGCGATCCGGGTCGCCCTGACCGCCTCGGCGATCGTGGCGGTCGCCTACCTCGTGATCTGCGTGGCCGTCCTGGCCATCGTCAGCAGCGGCCTGACCCGCGAGATCGACCGACGGCTGGTCGATTCGCTCGACCACATCCCCCATCTGCCGCCCGAGCCCGGCCATGGCTACGAGGCGCCGCCGGGCGGTCCGAAGTTCGGTCCAACGCTCCTGGTCTGGACGGTCCGCCCCGACGGGTCGGTCGTCTCGAACACCACCGATGCGACCCTGCCGGACGCCTACCACGCGATCATAGGGCCGATGACCGTCACGATCGGCCAGGAGGAGATCCGGATCGCCGGCGCACCGACCGACGAAGGCTACGTGGTCGTTGGTCAGACGACGGCCAGCGTCGGCCAGACCGCATCGACTCTGATCCTGGCCGAGGTGATCATCGCCCCGATCCTGTTGATCGTCGTGTTCCTCGGTGCGGTGGCGATCGGACGGCGCGTCGCGGCGCCAATCGAGCAGGCCCGGGTCCGCCAACTCGAGTTCACCGCCGACGCCTCGCATGAATTGCGCACGCCCCTGTCGGTGATCGAGGCGCATACCAGCCTGGCCCTGGCCCAATCGCGCGACGCCGAGTGGTACCGGACGGCCTTTGGCAAGGTCGACATCGAGAGCAAGCGGATGCGCCGGCTGGTCGAGGATCTCCTGTGGCTTGCCCGGTTCGACGCGACCCGCGAGCCA
>Ga0080064_1002316_pt1 | contig 32904 bp, 34 predicted proteins | sample Subgrocontami54m_FD_69260 | JGI IMG/M metagenome (GOLD analysis project Ga0080064, IMG submission 69260) | Subsurface groundwater microbial communities from S. Glens Falls, New York, USA - GMW46 contaminated, 5.4 m (SPADES assembly) (version 2) ...
AGAGAGCGAGAGATCGACAACCCCCGGCTTTCCGAACAGTCAAACAAGATTCTGAACTGTTGGAAGAACCAGTTCATAGACAAGCTTTTGGCGGAAGTGCTAGGCGGGCCGAATTTGGGGTCGACCGCGGGCGGACCGGGGACTGGGGGTAGCGGCGGTGGCACGAGGTCGACGTCGAAGACAAAGGGTGGCACAGGCGGCGAAGGGACGTCTAAAGGCGGCGGAGCCGGCGATATGCCTAAGAAGGGAAGCCGGCACCCAATCGTGCTCCTTTCAAGCCACCATCCCGACCCGTTTGATATCGGCTCATTGCTTCACCTGACTGGTCGCCACAATCCGGTTTACCAGAGACCGAAGGATGTTGCCGCGGGCATCTATTGGATTAATACCTCACGACCGCTGGCGACAGCAATCCTCGGACGTTATGGAGCGGAGTCTCCCAGGTGGCGCGAATATCATTTCCAGCGCTTCGTGGACATCATCGTGATGGAAGCACTGCACGCAATGGAGAAGAACGGAACGGAACTGACCTTTGACCTCGTTGAGAATAAGATTAATGAAGTCATCAAGGCAGTTCACGACAACGCGCTACACAATCTTGAACAATACCTGCTCTAACTCACCTAGGCCGCAGGATGGAGGAATCGGATGAGCCAGAAGGTGAGAGCGGCGACGCCCGCCGAGGCGGGGATGGTCAGCAGCCAGGCCCAGACGATGCGCTGGGCCACGCCCCAGCGCACCGCCGACAAGCGGTGTGTGGCGCCCACACCGATGATGGCGCCGGTGATGGTGTGGGTGGTCGAGACCGGGATCCCCGCCAGCGCCGTGCCGAACAGGGTGATGGCGCCGGCGGTTTCCGCGCAGAAGCCGCCCACGGGCTTGAGCTTGGTGATCTTGGAGCCCATGGTATGCACGATGCGCCATCCTCCAAAGTAGGTGCCCAGGGCGATCGCCAAGTGGGCGGAGAGGATGATCGGCCACTTGTAGGGCCCCCACTCCGCCTGCATTTGCTCCCGGGTGAGGATGCCGCCGGTGAACAATGCGCCGGCGATGATTCCCATGGTCTTCTGGGCGTCATTCCCGCCGTGGCCCAGGCTGTAGGCGGCGGCGGAGAGCAGTTGCAGGCGGCGAAACCAGTTGTCCACCGTGCGCGGGGCTTTGTTTCGGAAGATCCAGGAGACGGCGACCATCATGCCCAGGCCGATGACCAGGCCCATCAGGGGCGCGAGGATGATGAAGATCAGCGTCTTGTACCAGCCCGCCGGGATGATGACGCCGAGCGTCCAGGCTTTGGCGATGGCGGCGCCCGCATAGCCCCCGATGAGGGCGTGGGAGGAGGAGGTGGGCAGGCCCCACCACCAAGTCAGCAGATCCCAGACGATGGCCCCGATCAGGCCGGAGAGCACCACGTACTGGTTGACGTAGTGCAGGTCCACCATGCCCTTGCCGATGGTCTTGGCCACGGCCGTGCCCAGCACGAAGGCGGCGACAAAGTTGAAGAAAGCCGCCCAAAGGACCGCGATCCTGGGGGAGAGCACGCGGGTGGAAACCACGGTGGCGATGCTATTGGCGGCATCGTGGAAGCCGTTGATGAAGTCGAAGCCCAGCGCCACCGCCACCGTCAGGATGAGCAGCCACTGTTCGGGCGTCACCGGCTCGGGCTCCTGGGATGCAGCGACGTTTTCGATTCGACCAGCACAAGATCGGGCATAGGAAAGTCTCTAGCTCATGAAGTGCATCACTGTTTTTGCGACCACCCAGGCAATCCCGGCGCAAACGGGAAAGGTGAGGACCCAAGCGACGGCAATCTCCCGTCCCACTCCCCAGTGAACCGCCGACAGACGCCGCGTGGCTCCTACTCCCATGATGGCGGTGTTGATGGTGTGCGTGGTGCTCAGGGGGATGCCAAAGGCCGAGGCCAGGGTGATGGTCAGCGCAGCGGAGGTCTCGGCGGCAAAGCCATTCACGGGCTGCAGCTTGGTGAGCCGCAATCCCATGGTGCGGATGATGCGCCATCCGCCCACCGCCGTGCCTACTCCCATCGTAGCCGCGCACACAATGATGACCCAGACCGGCACCTTGAATTCGGGAAGGATCCCGGCGAGAAGCAGGCTGAGAGTGAATACCCCGATGAACTTCTGGCCGTCGTTGCTGCCGTGGCTGAAGGCCATGAAGGCGGCAGACCCCATCTGCAGCTTGCCGAACCACCGGCGCACCGTCCCGGGACGCGCCCGGAAGAAGAGGCGGTAGATCACGAACATCAGGAGCAGTCCGCCGCCAAAACCCAGGAAGGTCGATAACAGCAGCCCGATTAGCACTTTGCTCCAGCCATCCCACAGAAGCACACCGGGACCGGCCACGGCCAACCCGGCGCCCGTAAGCCCGGCCACCAGGGCGTGACTTTCGCTGGTGGGTAGGCCCCGCCACCAGGCCAGCGTGCTCCACACGATGATGCCGGTCATGGCGGCCGCGATGGTCGGCAGATTGATGGCTTCCGGCTTGACAATCCCCTTGCCGATGGTCTGCGCCACCTTGATGCCGTAGAACGCGCCGACGGTATTCAGCACCGTCGCCAGGACGACCGCATGAGAGGGACGGAGGACACGCGTCGTCACCACCGTAGCGATGGCGTTGGGGGCGTCGGTCCAGCCGTTGACAAATTCCGCGGCCAGCACCAGAGCGAGCACGAGTAGAAGGACAGGGCTGAATTCAGGCATAAAGGGATGAGGCGGAAAGAATCATGACCCGCCGCTTGCCGTTGCGCGATTCGGCACTTCTGTAGTTGGGCAATGGACTCAGGCGCTTTTGAGCACCACGCTCTCCAGCACGTTGGCCACGTCCTCGGCCTTGTCGCTGGCGCTCTCCAGCGCCTCATAGAGTTCCTTGAGTTTGATGAGGGCGATGGGGTCCTTCTCGTTTTCGAACAGGTGGGCCATGGCCTCACGGGCCACGCGGTCTGCCTCGTTCTCCAGCCGGTTGATCTCCACGCAGTAGTCGAGGACGTGGTCGTGCTTTTCCAGCAGCGAGACTGCCTTCGCAATCTGCTCGCTTTGGCGGATTACCAAGTCCGCCAAGTCCCCGGCCGCGCTGGGCGCGCTGGTGATCTTGTACATCACCAGGCGTTCGCCCGCGGCGTAGAGGAAGTCCAGCACGTCGTCCAGGGAAGCGGCCAGACGGTGGATGTCCTCGCGGTCGAAGGGAGTGATAAAGGTCTGGTTCAGCTTGGTGAGGATGGCATGGGTCATGTCGTCGCCGCGGTGCTCGATCTCCTTGAGCTGCTGCACCCGGGTTTCCACGTTCTGGAAGTCGCCCAGGATCGCCCGCAACAGCCGCGCCCCCTCGATGAGGTTGCCGGACATCTCGGCGAACATGGAGAAAAACTTGGTTTCGCGAGGGATCAGACGCACGGAGAGTTCAACTCCTTGGCGAAGATGGATGCAACATGAGGGTCGGCCGCGACCGAATCCGGCCAAAACGCGCACACACTATCTCACGCGCCCCGGAGGGCGTCAACGCGCCCGGGTTTGCGGGGGAAACAACAAAGGCGTCATCGCTGACGGCCTTCTCCCATCTCAAAACCGCTTGTGCTTAAAGCGTGGATTCGATCTCAAAGCCCCAGGCCTGCAGCAGGGACTCGGGGATGAACTTGGAGTTCTTGTTGCGCCGCGCCCACTCCCGCAGACGGGTGGAGCGCAGGTACTGCGTGGGCTCCAGCTTGAATTCCTTCACCGCCTGCTCAAAGGAGGTGACGGTCGGGATCACCGGGCCGATGGGCTCCGGCTTGCCCCAGTTAGGATTGCCACGACGCTTTGCCATTTCTAGTTGGTCCCGCCTTATGAGTATTTGCTCTAACTCTTTGATTCGGAAGAGGCAGCAAGGGATTCAGAGACTGCCTTTCGGCCCAACCGCACCCTCAAACGCCGGTCGAATCGCGACCGAAACTCCATATATTAGCAGGATTTAGAGGTCTTTTCAACAGGCAATCGTAAGCTACTGTAAACAAGTACCTTAGCCTCATGGAACTTGCCGGATTGGAAGCAAGGCAGGGGCTATTGGAGGGGAGGGCTGTTGGGGCCGGCGGGCCGATCCGTCTCGGCTCGGATGACCCCCGTCTCATCCGTGAAGAAGTGGCGATGGCCGGATTCAGGGCTCACCGGGTCTGCGAGAGCGGCGTAGGTTTCTCTGAACCCCCGTTCATCCGTGGGGCCGGGGACATAGGTGAAGCGGTATCCGGACTTCTGACCGGAGGCCAGGACGGAATCAATGAAGCCTGCAGCCTCGGGACCGGGCTGGACGTTGGGGGCTGGAGGCCCCAGTTGCGCCAAGGTCACGGAGAAGCCGCGCTCGGGGTAGGTGGAGGCGTAGGTGACCTCCGCCGTGTTGATGGTGCGCAGGGTGCCTACAGGGCTCGCCTCGCCCGATGCCATGCGGCTGCGCAGCAGGTTGGGAATGGCGATGACCGCGAGGACCGCAAAAATAAGGCCCACGATGCCCAGATTCACGCCCGCCCGCGCCATCCCCTCGCCCCGCAAGGCTCCGCCGCTGCGTCGAATCTTGGCTCCTGCCACGTAGCCCAGCACGATGGCCAGCACGGCTGCCGGAAAAAGGCAGAGCAGCGACAAAATCCCCGACACCAGGCTGGCGATGGCCATGCCGCTGGTGCGCGCGACAGCCGGTGCTCCCGGCGTTGCGGGCGTGGAGGGTGCCGGCAGAGACGTCCCTGCGGTCAAAGGCTGGCCGCACTTCTGGCAGTAACCCGCGTCGGGGGCGTTGGTCGTTCCGCGGTGAGGGCAGTTGGCCAAGGCTTCTGGGGTAGCGATTAGCAATGAGCGATTAGCAGTAAGCGATAAGCGGGGCAGGGCTGACTTGAGTTTGCTTACCGCTGATTGCTTATTGCTTACCGCTGTCCTGGTGCCCGGGGGCGGAGTCGAACCGCCACGCTCCTTTCGGAGCCCGGGATTTTAAGTTGAGGCGTTTGCGCGGCGTCTGAGCCGCGCGCCGAAATCCTGATCCCGCGAAGCGGGAGAAGGATCTCTACCACTGCTCCTGGTGCCCGGGGGCGGAGTCGAACCGCCACGCTCCTTTCGGAGCCCGGGATTTTAAGTCCCGTGCGTCTGCCAATTTCGCCACCCGGGCGGGTTTTCAAGCAGACTGTAGCACGACCAGGAGCTGGGTAGGCACAGGCCAAGTGCCCGCGCCCCCCCTGCGCGTCTTACTCTACGTAGCGGATCATGTAGGCGCCCAGTGCGATGGCGAAGACCGTCCACAGAGTGCTGGCCCAGCGGCCCTTGAGAATCCCGGCGTCTCCCAAGAGTCTTCCGCTCGCCACGCCGAAGCCCAAGATTGAAAACCACATGTGTTCGTGGAGCACGGTGTTCATAGAGGTCATCATCTGCTGCATCGCCGGGTCGTTCGTGGTGTGCGACATCGCGGTCATGTCCCCGCCGCCGTGCTTGTGGAAGAGAAGGTAGACGCCTCCCAGAGCGGCCAGGATCGCCATCGAGTATTTTGCGAGAAAGCTGGGCAGCCGGTTGGCTGCTCGCAGGAGTTCGATCACGGTCATCAGCAGAAGCAGGAGCAGGAATACTCGATGCTGCAAATCCTCACCTTGCATGCTGGCCCAGAAGCCCATGGGACCGACCGGCCAGGCTTCCGGATCGTTCCTGAAGAACAGGAACTGCACCAGCCCGAGCAGCACCATGGGCGGAGCAAAGCGCCACCAGGTTCCCGGCGGCCCTTGCAGCCCCGCGATGAGGGCCGTGAAGCCCCACAAGGCGAGGTACCAGCCCGCCACCCTGTGGTTGAAGGTGGACCACACGGTGCCATCGCACCAGGGATACGCGTCCTTGGCCACATCCTTGGGCGCCGGGTTCATGACCATCCCCGGCATGTCCATGGGTGCGGCGGGCTGCTGCTGGCTGGCGTGCTGATGGGCGGAAGGGCTGGCCTGCAACGCGTCGGCTGCCGGCGGGATCACGGCCAGCGTTGCAGCAGCCAGGGCGAGTATCGCGATGGATAGGTTTCTCTTCGTCAACAGACCGCTCCTTTCCCAAACAGGATGAACATCTTGCCCTCGGGTTACAGCTCCAGAGAGAAAACTATGGATCGGGAAGCATCTTTGTCGTTGTGCCAGTGGCGCTGCGCGGCTTATGAGCCGTGCGCCGAAGCGGCCGGCTCACTTGATGCTGAACACCATGGATCGGCCCTCCATAATCTTCAGCTTGCTGGCGCGGCCCAGGGCGACCATCACGTAGAGGGCGTTGAGCGGCGCGAAAGCAGCGCGGAAGGGCCCACCGGCTTTGGCCAGACGCTTGGAGGTGACATGGCGTCCGCGGAAGCGCCGGGAGATGAGGTCGGGCGCTTTACGGCTGACGGGGTTCACATTCAGTCCCCCGCGGGAGTTGGGCGAGACCACCAGGTACGTCCGGCTGCCCTCGAAAACGTGATAGGTTCGCCGGGCTCCCTTGGCCCGGCCCACGTAGCGCACGTCCTTGAAATAGTCCGGTATCTTCACAGTCGCCTCCCCGGGCAGCGCGCCGGCATCGCAAAGCAACGCCCCCTGCGCCAAGCATAGCAAAACCTCCTGTGGATAGTTGACGGATATCTGCGAAGTCCAATGCTTCGTGCGAAGATAGCTGGTTCGGCCCATGGACCTCGCGGCGAAATTCGCGGCTGCAGCGGCGCTCTGTGCGCTCGCCTACTACCTGATTTGCCTGTGGAGCGCGCTTGGGATCTCGCGGCAGCAAGAGGCGGTGGCGACCGGGGTGCTTCCCCCGGTCTCTATCCTCAAGCCGCTGCGCGGCGCCGATCCCGAGCTGGACGCGGCCCTGCGCAGCCACTGCACACAGGACTACCCGCAGTTCGAGGTCCTTCTGGGCGTTTCCGATTCAGCCGACCCCGCTGTGCCCATTGCTGAGCAGGTGATGCGGGAGTTCCCGGGCCGTGTCCGCTTGGTGGTTTGCCCCGAGGTACTGGGCGCGAACCGCAAAGTCAGCAACCTCATCCAGATGCTGGCCCAAACGCGCCATCCCCACCTGCTGATTAATGACAGCGACATCCAGGTTCCGCCGGATTATCTGCGCCGCATCTTCGCGAACTTCGAGGATCCTTCGGTGGGGATGGTAACCAGCCTGTATCGCGGACGCGCCAGCGGGACGCTGGGCTCGCGGCTCGAGACCCTGGGCATCTCCACCGACTTCATCCCCGGAGTGCTGGCGGCGCGGCAGCTCGAAGGCGTGCGCTTCGGGCTGGGCTGCACCTTGGCCATGAGTCGCAAAGCGCTCGACGCTATCGGCGGATTCCAGCCCATCGTGGACTACCTGGCCGACGACTACGAGCTCGGGCGCCGCATCTCAAGGAATGGGATGAAGGTCGCGCTCTCCAAGCTGGTGGTCGAGACGCACGTACCCGCCTACTCGTTCGGCGGCTTCTTCGAGCACCAGTTGCGATGGGCTCGCACCGTGCGCCACGCCCGTCCCGCTAGCTACTTGGGGATGGCGCTCAGCTTCGGGCAGACCTGGGCGCTCGCGACGCTGCTCCTGTCGCGATTCGCGCCCTGGGCTTGGGGTCTGCTGGGTATCACGGCTCTGCTGCGCTGGATGGTAGCGCTGGTGGTGGGCGCAAGCGTCCTCGGCGACCGCGAAGTGGTCCGTTCCCCCTGGCTCATCCCCCTGCGCGATTTTCTTTCGGTGCTGGTATGGCTGGGCAGCTATGCCGGACGCCGCATCCACTGGCGCGGCGACGATTTCATCCTGGAGAAGGGAAAGCTCCGGCCCGCCTAGCGCGGCTTCTCCGGCGGACGATTGGTGAGGATGACCTTGCCCCCGCTGGCCGCCAATTCCCACACCTGCTGAGGATTGATTCCCAGGAGCGCCCGTTCGCGGTGCTGTTTTTCCGTCCACAGGAAGACCCGCGCCGGCCCGTTCCACTGCTGCGCCAGCCAGGCGTGGTCCACGTGGACTCGGGGCGCATCCGGGAAGAACGAGCCGTACCACAGGTTCCCGGTGCGGTTGTTCAGGACCTGGACGGGAACCCCCGTGTAGAAGTTGACGGTCGAGCCCTTTTCATACTCGGCGTTGACGACGATCACGTCGCCCGGGCGGTAGGCGCTCTGGATGGTCATGGCCAACTGCTTGGAGGAGGTGACGGGCTCAAAGATCACCATCGCTTGCAGGATGCTGAGGAGGATCGCCACCATCATGGCGGCCAGGGCCCAGTTGCCGGCGGCCGGGGCGCCGCGGCGCCGCCACATCCAGTTCAGTGCCGTGCCCAGCAGCAAGGCGATGCCGGTGGCTACGAGCGGCACGCGGAAGGCTCCCAGCGCCGCCAGGTTCAGTTCAGACACGCGTCCGAAGAGGAAGGGAATGGTTTCGGGATTGCGCGAAAGCAGGTCGGCGACGTCAGTCCCCGGTGGCGGGGGTGCGGCGTGGTAGGCCAGCAACATCGCCGCCAGGGATCCGGCCACACCGACCGCCAGCAGGACCGCCGACGACCAGCGACCCGAGCGTCGCAACCCCTCGCTCTCCGGCGCCTCTTCCTGGCTGAGCCAGTCGCCGATCAGGAGCGCCAGAGCGGGTAGGGCGGGCGCCAGGTAGTAGTCCTGACGGCTGGAGAAGCTGAAGAACACGACGATCACCGCCGCCCACAATCCCAGCAACAGGCGCGCGCGCCCGCGGGCGTCGAGTCCCTTGCGCATCTCCCCGAGCTTGCGCGGGATGCGGCCCAGTCCCTGCAGCAGGAAGGCGCTCCAGGGCGCCATCCATAGCAGAATCACTCCCCAGAAGGCGAGCAAAGGCTCGGAGTAGTAGTCCTTGGGATAGCGGCGGCCCAGGAAGCGCAGCAGGTGTTCGTTGATGAAGTAGAACCAGGCAAAGCCGCGCGAGTCGCCCTGCACCGGGTTGGCCAGCGACGCCAGGATGTGCCAGGGCGCCGCCACTGCCAGGAAGACCAGTGTGCTCGAGATCAGGCGTATCTTCAGCAGGTGCTTTAGGTTCCCGGTCAGCAGAAGAAACAGCCCGATTGTGCCCACCGGAAAGACCAGGCCGATCAGTCCCTTGGTGAGCACGTTCAGGGCGGTCGCGGCTGCCAGTCCCCAGCACGCCAGGCGCGAGGGTTGTTCCTGTTCCAGTGTATGCAGGAAAAAGTCGAAGCTGAGGGTCAGCCACAGGCCCACCATCATGTCGGGGATGAGGATGCGGGTGCACATGAAGGGACCGAAGGCGGTGGCCAGAACGAAGCAGGAGAGGAAGCCGGCGCGGGCCCCGAAGAGGCGGCGGCCGAGAGAGAAGGTTGCGAACAGCAGGGCCAGCACGCCCAACGCGACGGGCAGCCGCGCCGTCCATTCCGTCACCCCGAACAGTTTGAAGCTGGAGGCCATGCTCCAGTACAGGACGGGAGCCTTCTCCAGGTAGCGCAGGCCGTCGACGTAGAGCGTGACCCAGTCGCCGCGCGCCACCATCTCGTGCGCCGCTTCCGCGTGGACCGAATCGGTGTCGTCCGACAGCGCCGGACGGAAGAGCGCGGGAAGGTAAATGATGGCCCACAGCAGGAAGATCACGGCGAAGGATGCGAGCTTGCGCTGCGAGCCGTGCTCTCGTGGGTCCAAGATTTTCTGCTGACCTCGTTGCGGGAAGCGAACCGTCGCGATTATACGGGAGCGCTTCTCCCGAACTGCGCAAACGCCGGGAGTTTGACGGTGCTGGGCGGGCCGGGTAGTGTTGCTGTTTTCCAGAGCCGCAACCGTGTTCTCCTCACGCACCGACTGGGACCTGACGCCGAACCGCCTGGCGGCGGAGCTTGCGCGAATGCGCGCCCGCGGCAGGGAAGTCCTCGACCTGGCGGAATCGAACCCCACGCGCTGCGGATTCAGGTACGACCGCAAGGCGATTCTTCCGGCGCTGGCCCGGCCGGCGGCGCTCGAGTATCACCCCGACCCGCGCGGGATGCGCTCCGCCCGGCAGGCGGTGGCGGAGTACTACCGCCGGCGCGGCAGCGGGGCGGCGTCGCTGCGCATCGGCCCAGAGCGGATTCTGCTCACCGCCAGCACGAGCGAAGCCTATTCGTTCGTCCTCCGCTTGTTGTGCGCGCCCGGCGATCAGGTACTGGTGCCCTCGCCCAGCTATCCGCTCTTCGAGTTCCTGGCGGGGTTGAATGACGTCGAGCTCGTTCCCTATACGCTGGTGTACGACCACGGCTGGCAGATCGACCTGCACTCGCTGCAGTCGGGCATCACTTCGCGCAGCCGGGCCGTGGTGGTGGTGAATCCCAACAATCCGACCGGGTCGTTTGTGAAGAGGCCGGAAGTCGGTGCGCTGAACGCTCTTTGCGCCAACCATGGCTTGGCGTTGGTGGCCGACGAGGTTTTCCTCGACTATGCCCACGATGGCAGAGTGCGGCCCTCCCTGGCGGCCAACCGCGACGTGCTCACCTTTGCCCTAAGCGGGCTCTCCAAGATCTCCGCCCTGCCGCAGATGAAGGCGGCATGGATGGTTGTGAATGGACCCAAGTCCGAAGTGCAGAGGGCGCTGGCGCGGCTGGAGGTCATCGCCGACACTTATCTTTCCGTCAATACCCCGGTGCAGCTCGCATTGCCGGCGCTGCTGGCGCAGCGCCGGGCCATGCAGGGGCAGATTCGCCGGCGTATGGCCGCCAACCGCCGCGAGCTGGCCAAACAGCTCGCAAGCCACCCGGCTTGCCGCGTGCTGGAGAGCGAGGGCGGCTGGTACGCCCTGCTTCGCGTCCCGGTCACGAGCTCGGACGAGCGGCTGGCCCTGGACTTGCTCCGCAAGCGGGGCGTCCTGGTGCATCCCGGGCATTTCTACGGCCTGGCCGGAGAGGGCCACCTGGTGCTCAGCCTGATCGTGCCCGAGGGCCGCTTCCGGGAGGGTCTCCGGCGGGTGATGGCAGCCGCGGGTTAGGGGAAGGTATTTTGGTGCTGGGGAGGCGGAAACCCCTTTCGGCGCACAGGCTTCCGTGATACCGTTGAGGACACAAAGCGGCGCCTCTCCGCCCCGTAAAAAGGGGAGGGTGTGCGATTGGCAGGGTGCGCATGTGTGCCCTGAAAGCCGCTGTCGGTAGTGTAGGAGCCACCTCCCCCCTGGGGTGGTCACTGGAACCCATGCCGCCTCAAGACAGCGTTACCCAGATTATCCACTCGTCGCGGGCGCAGGCCGACCTGCTGGCGGAGCTGGAGAAGTTTCGCCGGACCATCACGGTGATGTTCACCGACATCAAAGGGTCCACGGCGTACTTCGAGAAGTACGGCGACGTGGCCGGCATGATGATGGTGCACCAGTGCAACGACGCGCTGCGGCAGATCGTGGAGAGGCATACCGGGCAGGTGGTCAAGACCATCGGCGATGCCATCATGGCCACCTTCGAGGACTGCAAGGAGTCCATCGTCGCCGCCATCGAGATGCAGAAGCAACTGATCGTCTTCAACGCCCCCAGGCCCGAGCAGGACCATGTATTCATCCGCATCGGGCTGAACTACGGCAACGGCATCGTGAAGTCGAACGACGTGTTCGGCGACGTCGTCAACGTTGCTTCGCGGGTGGAGAGCGTAGCCCTGCCCGAGCAGATCGTCATCTCCGACACCCTTAACCAGCAGGTGGCGGCGCTGGGCGCCTTCAAGATCTCCCACCTGGGCCGCTTCGCGCTCAAAGGGAAGGAAGGCGACCGCGACTTGTTCGAGGTGGTGTGGGATGAAGGAGCCTCCAGCCGCCCGGCCGCCGCCCACACCGTGGTTCTGGGAGGCGAGAAGTTCTCCCTCGTCCTGCCCAAGTTCAAGCTGCAGCACATCAAGAAAGACGGCTCGGTGGGCTCCGAGCACGAACTTAAGGACGGCAAGCTGTCGGTGGGCAAGGTCGAGGGAGACCTGAAGTTCGCTTCGGACCCGCAGTTGGCGCCCCTGCACGCGCGCTTCTCCGTGGACCGCGGCCAGCTCTTCGTGGAGGACGCCAGCCAGGGCAAGGGCGTCTATGTGCGCCTGATCGCCACCTACATGCTGCAGGACGGCGATGTGGTCATGATGGGCCGGCAAACTTTCCGCTTCCACGAGAAGGCCGAGGCCCTGGCCCAGGCCGCCGCTACCGGCACCACCATCATGAACATGCAGGCCATGATCAAGGAGTCCATCGCCGAGTTCGCCGCCCTCAACCCGCAGGGGCAGGAGACCGACAGCCGCTTCCCCCTCTTCGATCAGGAGATCACCTGGGGACGCGGCAAGGGAACCTATACCTTTCCCGAAGATGGGTTCATGAGCGGGGCGCACGCCAAGGTGTATCATCGCGGGGAGAATTTCTTCCTGGAAGACAGCGGCAGCCGCAACGGCACCTTCGTCAAGGTGCGGGACAAGGCCCCCGTGCCCGTAGGGGCTACGGTGGTAATCGGCGGGCAATTGCTCAAGGTAGCGCAATAAATGGCGCAACCCACGGTCAATAAGATCGGGAAGTACGAGGTTGTGGACGTCCTGGGCAAGGGCGGCATGGGTGTGGTCTACAAGGCCACCGACCCCCGCATCGGCCGCCTGGTTGCCATCAAGATGATGACCGGGGGCTTCGCCGACAACCCTGACCTGCTCAAGCGCTTCTACCGCGAAGCCCAGTCCACGGGCATGTTGCAGCACCCCAACATCGTCATCGTGTACGACTTGGGCGATCAGGAAGGCAATCCCTATCTGGTGATGGAATACCTGCAAGGGGACCCGCTGGACAAGCTGATTGCCAGCCGCCGCGAGCTCTCCATGGTGCAGAAGCTGGATTACATCATCCAGGCCTGCAGCGGACTGAACTACGCGCACCAGAAAGGCATCGTCCACCGCGACATCAAGCCCGCCAACCTCATGGTCCTGAACGATGGGACGGTCAAGATCGTGGATTTCGGCATCGCCCGCATCGGCGACCAGTCCCTCACCCGCACCGGCCAGGTGGTGGGCACCATCACCTACATGTCGCCAGAGCAGATCAACGCTCAGGTGGTGGACGGCCGCACCGACATCTTCTCCACCGGCGTGGTGCTCTACGAACTGCTCACCTACAACCTGCCCTTCGACGGCAAGGACACCGCCTCCACGCTGCTGAAGATCATCCACGAGCCGCCGCCGCCGCTGAAGAACTTCCTGCCCGTCTATCCGCCTGAAATGGAGGAGGTGCTGCACAAGGCCCTCTCCAAGGACCGGGAGGAGCGTTACGCCACCGCCGAGGACTTCGCTTTCGACCTCTCGCGCATCCAGGAACAGCTCAAGAAGACGATGGTCAGCGAGTACGTGGAGAAGGCCAAGATCTCCATCGAAAAGCAAGAATTGAGCAAGGCCAAGGAGTTGCTGCAGCAGGTGCTGAAGGTGGACACGCAGCACCACGAGGCCAAGGATCTGATGCACGACGTGCAGCAGCGCCTGCAGAAGCAGCAGCGCGGCGAGCAGGTCAGGCAACTGCGCTCCCACGCCGAGGACGCGCTGGCCCAGAAGCTCTACGACGACGCGCTGGCCTACGCCGAGCAGGCCGTCACCCTGGACAAGGCCAATACCGAGCTCCTCAACCTCCGCGACCTGGTCCAGGAGGCCAAGAACAAGAAGAAGAAGCTGGACGACGTCCTGCGCCGCGCCGACGCCTCCTATCACGCTGGCGATCTGGAAGCGGCACAGAGGTCGGCGGAGGAAGCGCTTGCCCTCGATTCCAGCAACACCCAGGCCAGGGCGCTCCAAGCCACCGTCTCCAAAGAGCTTTCGGAGAAAGGGAAGGAGAAGCAGGTGCAGGGGCTGCTGGACGAGGCGCGCAAGAGCATTTCCGCGCGCAAGTTCACCGCTGCGTTCGACGTGCTGAAGAAGGCCGAGTCCATCGATGCCGCCAGCCCGGAGATCCATTCCCTGATGAATCTGGCTTCCTCCGGCCGTGAGCAGGAGACGCGCCGGAAGGACCTGGATCGCTTTACCAGCGAGATCAATGACGCCATCAGCCGCGACGACTACGAGGCTGCCTGCAACACCGCCAACGAAGCCCTGCTGAAGTTCCCCAACGACCCCAGCCTGCTCAAGCTCAAGACCATGGCCGAGAAGCAGCTGGAGGCCACCGGGCGGCGGAAGCTGGCCGACGAGCAGATGGCCGCGGCGCGCAAACTGCTCGATGCCGGAAAGGCCGGCGAGGCCCTGGCGCTGCTGGAGCAGGCGGTCAAGAAGGCTCCGGGCGACGCCCGCATGCAGTCGATGCTGGCCAGGGTGCGCGACGCGGCCGAGAGCGAAAAGACCGAGCAGATCAAAGCCGACTACCTCCACAAGGCCAAGGAAGCCCTGAAGAAGAAGGACTACGACGGCGCGGTCAAAGTGCTGGAGTCCGCCCAGATGGAGCTCGAAGGCTCGGCCGAGATCAACGACCTGCTGCAGTTCGCCCGCGACGAGGCCGCCAGCCAGAGCAAGCGCAGGAAGATCGAGGCGGCCGCCGACGAGGCCCAGCGCCTGTTGGACGAAATGGAATTCGAGCGCGCCGTGCAGGTGCTGGAAACCGCCATGAAGCAGACTCCCGACGAGGAGTTGCGCGGGGTGCTCACCCAAGCCCGCCAGCAGTTCGAGGAGTTCAACCGCAAGGTGGACGCCGCCATCGCCAAGGCCCAGCGCATGCTGGAAGCGCGCAAGGTGGACGATGCCGTCAAGTTCCTGGAGTCGCAGGACAAGTCCTTCGCCCGCTCCAGCCAGTTCACCGCGCTGCTGGAGAAGGCCCGCGCCGAGCACGACCAGGCCAAGGGCGTTTCCGGCGCCATCGAGAAGGCCAAGGAGGCCGCCGAGAAGGGCGACTTCGTCAACGCCATGAAGATCGCCGAGGCCTGCAAGAAGACCTACGGGGACACTCCCGAGGTCAAGCAGGCGCTGCTGGAGCTGGAGACCAAGCGTCAGGCGGTCGCGCGAAACGCGGTGGAGAAGGCCATCCGGGATGCCCGCACTCTGCTGCTATCGCGGCAGTACCGCCCGGCCCTGCAAAGCCTGGAGGCGGTGGCCGGCCTGGTGACCGCAGCCCCCGCCGACCTGCAGGCGCAGTATGAGAGCCTGAAGAAGGACGCTACATCCGGCGCCTCCCGGCAGAAGAAGGAAGCGGAGTTGGGCAAGACCATCGTCGCCGGCTCCGCCGACATGTCACAGACCGTGGTGGCCGGCTCCTACGAAAGCAGCGGCAGCCGGCCCGCCATGCCGGCGCCGCCGCCGCATCTGGATAAGACCGTCGCCATCCCTGGGCGTGCTGGCCAGCGTCCTGCGACCGTCCCCACGCCGCGGCCCGCGATGGCGCCGATCCCTCCGCGCATGGCTCCTGCCCCCGCCCCCGCGAAGAAGCCCCCATTGCTGATGATTGGCATCGTCCTGGCGTTCGTGGTGCTGGCGGTGAGTGGGTACGTGGGTTACAAGAGGATGTTCGGCACGGCTCCGGCCACGACCTACATCGAGATCAATGCCGTTCCTTGGGGGACGGTGAAGAGCGTGACGCCCGCCGGCGGGGGCAAGGCCATCGAGCTGAACGAGATGACTCCCACCCGGGTCCCGGTCGCCGAGGGAGAGTACACGGTCGTGGTCACCGGACCGAATGGCACGGAGAAGTCGGAAACCATCAAAGCAACCAATGATTCCCCGGGGACCTACACCCCGGTGTACGAGGCCATTGATGTCGACAAAATCCTCAGTTCGCACTAACGGCTGGCTGCTACTGGCGGCGCTGCTCGTGGCCGGGCCCGCCTTTGCCGGCAAGGACGACGACTATAAGGCGGCGCAGGCGGCCGCCGCTGCGGGCAAAGCGGTGGAAGCGTACCAGCTCTACTGCAAAGTGGCCCAGGAAGACCCCGGCTACAAGGGCGGGGACGCCAAGATGATGTGTGGCATCATGAAGAAGGAGGCGGACAAGGAGCTGCAGAAGAACGAGGACCGCTTCCAGGAGGGCCTGAAGGCGTTCAACGAGAAGCGCTTCGACGACGCCAAGCAGAAGTTCCAGAATGTGAGGACTGGGCCTCGCGCCGACGAGGCAAGGCAGTACATCAGCAGCAAGATTCCGGCCGCCATCGCAGCGCAGGAGAGAGAAGCATCGGCGGGCGTCGAATCCGCCGCCAGCCAGAAGTTCGACCAGGGAGTACAGGCCTACAACCGCAACGACTTCAATGGCGCCCGCAGCCTGTTCCAAAGCGTGACCGGGGGCAAGAAGGGCGACGCCGACAACTACCTGAACCGGATGAAGCAGTTTGAATCCGCCATGGCCGAGGGCGAGCGGCTGGCTGTGGCCAAGAACTACAAGGCCGCCCAGGGCTCCTACAACGAAGCCGCCACGCTCAAGGGCGACGGCCCGGGCGATCCGCGCAGCAAAGCCACGCAGATGCAGCAGCTCATGGCCTCGGTCGCCACGCCGGGCCCGGCTCCGGTTACCCCCACGCCGACGCCCGGCCCGTCGCTGCCCGCGCCTACCCCGGGGCCGCCGGCGAGGCACGAAGTGCCGGTGGTCGCCGCCGTCAAAGAGCCCTCGCGCCCAAAGGTGGACGTGGGCAAGCTTCTGGCTGAAGCCGAGGCCGCCAAAGCCAAGGGGGACATCGCCTCCGCCAAGAGCAAGTACATCGCCGTCCTGGCCGCGGACGAAAGGAACGTGCAGGCCAAGGTCGGGCTGGAAACGCTGCCCAAGGAGACGGGCCCGACCGAGCGGAAGGCCAGCGCCGAAGCCGACGTCATGCTGGCCAAGGGCATCCGCGAGTACTATCAGGGCCTGTTCGAGAAGGCCGAGGTCCACATCGACGACTACCTGAACGTGAACGGTTCCAAGACCGGCCTCAGCCACTTCTACATGGGCGCCAGCAAGCTCACCCGCTTCTACCTCAGCGGCGAGAGGGACAACGGGCTCAAGCGCGACGCCGAGGCCGCCTTTCGCCTAGCCAAGCAGAGCGCAGGGTTCAAGCCGCCCGGGGAGTCCTTCGTCTCGCCCAAGATCCTGAAGGCTTACCAGGACGTCAACCGGTAACTTCCGCGCCCGGACTCGAGCCGCAACTGTCCGGGCGTTCTTACGTCTACCGGCTACCTATGGATCAGGAAGGGATTTGTTTCCCGCTCTCGGCCGATGGTAGTCAGCGGGCCGTGGCCGGGGACCACCAGCGTCTCATCCGGCAGCGCCAGCACCCGCTGGTGGAGCGAGGCCAGGATCTTCTCCATCGACCCGCCGGGCAGGTCCGTCCGCCCGATGCTGCCGGCAAACAGCGTGTCCCCGGCGATCAGCTTCTTTTCCGGCTCAAAGTACAGGCAGACGCTGCCCTGGGTGTGCCCCGGGGTGTGCATCACGGTGGCGGCCAGCTTCCCGGCGCGCACTGTGCCGGCGTCCGCCAGGCCGGCGTCCACGGTCACGGCTCCGGGCGGCGCCATGCCCACCCAGGCCGCCTGCTCGTCCAGCATCTTCAGCAGGGCGTAGTCGCTCTGGTTGAGCAGGATGGGCGCGCCGGTGGCGCGTTTCAGCTTCATCGCCCCGCCCACGTGGTCGATGTGAGCGTGGGTGATGATGATCTGCTTCACCGTGAGTCCGTGCCGGCCGACGATGGCCAGCACCTCCTCGATCTCGTCGCCGGGGTCGATGACCAGGGCTTCGCGGCTCTCCTCGTCGCCCACTACCGAGCAGTTGCACTGCAAAGGACCGACGGCAAGGATCTCGTGGATCATGATTTTATCTTGCGTGGGATTACTTCTGTTGGGGCGGCTGCGCCGGCTGGCTCTGCGTCGGGGCAGGGTTCATCTTCTCCAGCACGGAGCCGGACTTCCCCTTGCCAGCCATGATGGTGAGCGCGACCGAGGTGATCATGAAGATGATGGCAGCGACGGTCGTGGCCCGGGTCAGCACCGTAGCTGCGCCCCGCGGCCCGAAGGCGGTCTGGCTGCCGCCGCCACCGAAGGCCGCGGCGATGTCCGCGCTCTTGCCGCTCTGCAAGAGCACCACGACGATCAGGAACACACAAACGATGATGTGCAGCACTGTAAGAAGAACAACCATGCTCGGTACCGCGCGCCTTTCTGGGTTCCCCGGAGGGGAGATGGTGCGGAAGGGGGGATTTGAACCCCCATGCCTTTCGGCGCCACCCCCTCAAGATGGTGTGTCTGCCAGTTCCACCACTTCCGCCCGGACTGCGCTTCTCCTTGAGGAAATGAAAGTGAAGAGACTCCGAGGGCAGAGACGATTATACCAGAGGCCCCCGGGAAGCCTTGGGCGCCGTTCCGCCCTCAGTAATGCACGATGGCCGCAAAGGACTTGGGATCGAGGCTGGCGCCGCCCACCAGCGCGCCGTCAATCTCCTCTTCCGACATCAGCGCGGTGGCGTTCTCCGGCTTCACGCTGCCGCCGTAGAGGATGCGCAGGTTGTCGGCGACTTCCTGGCCCAGGGACTTGGCGGCCTCGTGGCGGATCACGCCGTGCGCGTCGGCGGCCATCTTCGACGTCGCCGTCTTCCCCGTCCCAATGGCCCACACCGGTTCGTAGGCCACCACCAGCTTCGCCGCCTTCTTGCCGGAGATGCCGCGGAAGGCGCGCGTGCACTGCCGCCGCAGCACTTCCTCGGTCAGGCCGGCCTCGCGCTCCTCACTCACCTCGCCGACGCACACGATGGGGACCAGGCCGGCTTCGAGCGCGCGTTCCAGCTTGCGGCCGACCGTGTCGTCGGTCTCGGCGAAGTACTGCCGCCTCTCCGAGTGTCCCAGGATGACGTAGGTGCAGCCCACGGCGCTCAGCATCCCGGCCGAGACCTCGCCGGTGTAGGCGCCTTCCTTTTCCCAAAACATGTCCTGTGCGCCCACGCCCAGAGAGGCGCCGCGCGCCGCCTCCACTAGCGCCGGCAGGCAGACGAAGGGCGCGCACAGCGAGATCTCGTCGCGTGTGTGCCCGGCGATGAGCGGCAGAAAGTCGCGCACAAACGCCTGCGCCTCGGCCGGCGTTTTGTACATCTTCCAGTTCCCAGCGATGAGTTTCTTTCGAGCCATGGTCATGTTCATAAACTGCTTTAAGTGCCGTCCGTAAGCGCCTCTACACCCGGCAGCTTCTTACCCTCCAGAAATTCCAGCGAAGCACCGCCCCCGGTGGAGATGTGAGTGATATCCTCGGCCACCCCCGCCAGGTGCACGGCGGCCACCGAGTCGCCGCCCCCCACGATCGAGGTACACGAGGAATTCGCCCCAATGGCCTTGGCGATCTTGATCGTCCCCTCAGCAAAGGGTACCAGCTCGAAGACGCCCATGGGCCCGTTCCACACGATGGTCTTGGCGGCGGCGATCTCGGCAGCGAAGAGTGCGACCGTCTTGGGCCCGATGTCGAGTCCCATGCGGTCGTCGGGGATGGGGCCAGCCTCGGCGAGCACGGAAGTCTGGGCGTCGGCGGCCGGCTTGTCGGCGATGACGTGGTCCACCGGGAGCAGCAGCTTCAGGTGGCGCAGCCCGGCCTCGTCCAGCAGCCTGCGCGCCAGCGCGACCTTGTCCTCCTCCACCAGCGACTTGCCCACCGCGATGCCCGAGGCTTTCAGGAAGGTGAAGGCCATGCCGCCGCCGATCAGCAGCGCGTCCACCTTGCCCATCAGGTTGCGGATGACCTCGATCTTGTCGGAGACCTTGGCGCCGCCCAGGATGGCGACGAACGGCCGCTGCGGATCCTCGAGCGCCTTGCCCAGGTAGGTGAGTTCCTTCTGCATCAGGAGCCCGGCCGCGGATTTCTCCACGAAGTGCGTGATGCCCACCGTGGAGGCATGGGCGCGATGCGCCGTGCCGAAGGCGTCGTTCACGTAGTAGTCGGCGAGCCGCGCCAGCGACCGCGAGAATGCTTCGTCGTTGGCTTCTTCCTCGGGATGGAAGCGCAGGTTCTCGAGCAGCAGCACTTCGCCGGGAGTGAGAGCGGCGGCCTTTTCTTCGGCCTCCTTGCCCACACAGTCGGAAGCGAAACTTACGCTCACTTCCGCTTCCTTCGTTTCGCGGAGCAGAGCGCGCAACCGCTCGGCCACCGGCTTGAGGCTCATCTTGGGATTGGGCTTGCCCTTGGGGCGGCCCAGGTGCGAAGCCGCGATCAATCGCGCGCCATTGCGCAGCGCGAACTGAATGGTGGGCAGCGTTTCACGGATGCGCGTGTCGTCCGTGATCTTGCCGTCGTCGGAAAGCGGCACGTTGAAGTCCGCGCGCAGGAAGACGCGCTTCTTGTTGAGATCCAGTTGCGTGATGGAAAGTTTGCTCAAGTCAGCAATCAGCAATTAGCAATTAGCAATTAGCTCAAGACTAGAAATCTTGGGTCGGCTCCTTTCAAATGACCCGATGACTCAATGATCCGATTACCCAATCCCTACAGCCCCTTCGCGCCCAGGTAATGGATCAGGTCCCGCACGCGGCACGAATATCCCCACTCGTTGTCGTACCAGGCGATGACCTTCACGCAGTTGCCGGCGACCACGCGGGTCATGCCCGCGTCCACGATGGAGGAGCGCGAGTCGCCGCGGTAGTCCATGGAAACCAGCTCCGCCTCCTCGTAGCCCAGGTAGCCCTTCAGCGGCCCTGCTTCTGAGGCCTTCTTCAGCGCCCCATTCACCTCTTCCACAGTGGTCTTTTTCTCGACGAAAACCACCAGGTCCACCACCGAGACGTTGGGCGTGGGCACGCGCATGGCAAAGCCATCGAGCTTGCCCTTGAGGTCGGGAATCACCAGGTAAATGGCCTTGGCCGCGCCAGTCGAGGTGGGGATCATGGAGAGCGCCGCCGCCCGCGCCCGCCGCAGATCTTTGTGCGGGAAGTCGAGGATCACCTGGTCGTTGGTGTAGGAGTGGATGGTGGTCATCGTCCCGCACTGGATCTTGAAGGTGTCGTGCACCACCTTGGCGATGGGACCCAGGCAGTTGGTGGTGCAGGAGGCGTTGGAGATCACGTGGTGCTTGGCCGGGTCGTACGCGCCCTCGTTCACGCCCAGGACCACGGTCAGGTCTTCGCCTTTGGCCGGCGCCGAGATGATGACCTTCTTCACCGTGCCCCGCAGGTGCTTTTTGGCGTCCTCGGCGTTGGTGAAGCGCCCGGTGGATTCCACCACCACCTGCGCGCCCATGGAGGCCCAGTCCAGTTTGGCCGGGTCTTTTTCCGCGAACACGCGGATGCTCTTTCCGTCCACGCTGATCGAGTCTTTCTCCGCGCGGATGTCGTGATGGAGGTTCCCCAGGATGGAGTCGTACTTCAGCAAGTGGGCGAGGGTCTTGGGGTCGGTGAGGTCGTTGACCGCGACGAAGTCGAGCTCCCTGTCCGCGATGGCGGTGCGCAGGATGTTGCGCCCGATGCGGCCAAAGCCGTTGATGCCTACCTTGATGGCCATAAATACCTCCCGAAAATAAATGCGGAGCGAGAATACACCAGCAGTCCGCCGTCAGCAATCCGCCTTCCGCCACAAGCGCGGGAGCCAAGCCGGAACCGGGCGAACGGAAAGTGACTGCCGGCCGCTGATTGCTGAGCGCCGCCTTTCTATGTTACAAGGCCAACATGACAAAATGGGTTCGCGACCGTCAGCGTCGCCGCAAGAAGAAACCCCCGCTCGAAACCGAAGCCACTGGCCGCGTCGGCCAGCCCAAGCCCAGCGATTCCTCCCGGCCAGCCCCGCTGCAGCCCTCCTACATGGACCATTTTGATAAGCCGGCCCCAGCCGCGGGAGCGGCCCCGGAGGCAGGGAAGCCGCAAGTCGTGGTCGAAACCCAGCCGGAATCTCCCTACACGCCCCCGGCGCGGCCCGCCGGAGCCATCGGCCGCCCGCCGGGGAGGCAAGAGCCTCGCGCCCCGCGTGGCGTGGTGGTGCTGGCCATCGGGCTGCCGGGCTCGGGGAAGAGCACCTGGTTCAAGCGCCGCGGCGTCACCCCGCTCTCCAGCGACCTGCTGCGCAGCGTGCTCTTCGACGACGTCGAAGAGCAGCGCTATCAGAGCCTGGTCTTCTCCACGCTGCGCTCGCTGCTGCGCGCCCGTCTGGTGGCCAAGATGCCGTGGAATTACGTGGACGCCACCAACCTCTCGACGGGCGAGCGCAAGCAGTGGATCCAGATGTCGCGCAGCCTGGGCTACGAGGTGCATGCCATCTTCTTCGACGTCCCGCTCCAGGTCTGCCTGGAGCGCAACGGGCGCCGCGAGCGCGTGGTGGCCGAGGACGTCATGCGCCGCATGGCCGCCAAACTCAAGGCGCCTGCCTTCGAGGAAGGCTTCGCGAAGATCGTGGTGGTAAAAGTGAAGCAGAAGGCCGAAGAATAGCCGCAGAGCAGACGCGCTAGCGAAGTTCTGGAACGGCTCCCGCCTCAGCCCCTCGGCGGTGAGACCCGCTCTAGGCGTGGGCGAGCGCCCGCTCCAGGTCGGCAATGATGTCGTTGCGGTCTTCGAGGCCGACCGAGAGCCGGATGCCGCCGGGCTCGACGCCCCGGCCGCGGTTCTCCAGTTCCAACCCGTCGCCCTGGCCGCGTGCCGCATAGGACGAGTGGGTCATGGAGTAAGGATTCTCGATCAGGGTCTTGAGCTGTCCCAGGCTGACCGCCAGCGTGACGCAGTACGCCTTGTCGGCGACGTAGTTGATGAAGCGCTCGGCCACCTGATTGCCTCCGCCCCGCTGCTTCAGCGCGAAGTAGATCATGGAGCCGGGGGCGAACTTGCCGCGGTAGTCCACCATCTGCCGTTGCGCCAGCTCGCGCTGCGGAAAGGAGGCCAGGCCGGGGTAGTCCACCCGCGCCACCTTGGGATGATTCTCCAAAAACCGCGCCACGTGCGTGGCCGTGCGCTGCATATTGGCCATGCGCGCCGCCAGCGACGGCAGCCCATACACCAGGATGTTCCACGCGGCCTTGGGGGAGAGCACGCCGCCGAAGTCCTTGCGGTAGAGCATCAGCGCGTTGTGCAGCGACTGGGGCGCGATTACCGCGCCTCCCATGTCGGTGCCGAAGCCCCCGATGGCCTTGGTGAGCGAGTGCACCACGATGTGCGCGCCGTGCTCGAGGGGGCGCTGGCAGTAGGGCGTGGCGAAGGTGTTGTCCACCACGATGTGCATCCGTTCGGCGGCCTTGCGGCGGCGGTTGGCGCGGTCCACCACCGCGCGCAGCGCGGCGATGTCGATCTGTTCCAGGGTGGGGTTGACCGGCGTCTCGAAATAGACGACGCGGGTCTGGGGGCGAATGGCGCGCGCCACCGCTTTGGGGTCACGGAAATCGGCGAAATGCGCCGTTACGCCTTGCCGCGGCAGCCAGTTGGTGAGGAAGCTGTAGGTGCACCCGTAGAGCGTCTGGTGGGCCAGCACCTGGTCGCCCGCCTTCACCAGCACGCACAGGGCAGCAGTGATGGCCGCCATCCCGGTGGCAAAGCACAGGGCAAAGTCTCCGCCCTCGGCGATGGCGAGGTTCTCCTCCAGCATGCCGCGCGTGGGCTCATCCAGCCGGTCGTAGATGTAGATGGGGACGTGGCGCTTGGTGTCCACCGTGTCGCAGGCGAACTCAAAAAACCCCTTGGCGCCGCGCTGCGAGGAGCTGAGGCGGAAGGTGGCCGAAGATGTGATGGGCGGGATGACGTGGTGCGAGTAGTCCCACTTGGCCGTCTTCGACTTGCCGTGGATCAGCTGGGTGCGGATGCGGTAGCCCTCACGCGGCGGGTGCGTGCCGGCTGCCTTGCCGGCCTTTTCCGCCTGGTGGGTCTTGGAGGTCTTCGTCGAAGCTTTCATGGCTCGGCCTCAATCACTTCAGGTACTGCAGCATCTGTTTGAACTCGGCCGTGCCCGAGCCGCCCAGCAGCTCGTAGATGATCATCTCAGTGGAGGAGATGAGCGCACCCGCCGTCCGCATTCGTTCCAGGCCCACCTTCCAGTTCCACTCCGAGCGCGAGCCCACGGCGTCCGAGGCCACGTGCACCAAGTAGCCCTGCTCGAGGGCGCCCAGCGCCGTCTGCATCACGCAGATGTGGGTCTCCATGCCGCACAGCAGTACCGTGTTGCGCCGCCCGGGCAGCGCCTTGAGCGCGGAGCAGAACTGCGGGTTCGCGAAACAGCCGAACCGCAGCTTGTCAAGGGGTTCGGGCGGCGGGAGCAGGGCAGCGATCTCCGGCACCGTCTTCCCCAAGCCCTTGGCGTACTGCGTGGTGGCCAGCACGGGGATCCTCAGGATTTCAGCCAGCCGCAGCAAAAGTTGCGAGTTGCGCACCAGCCGCTCCTTCTCATGGATGGGCGGCAGCAGCTTTTCCTGGATATCGACGACTACCAGCGCCGCCCCCTCGGCGGACAGCGACTGGCGCGCGACCTCTCTCACGTCCTGGGTCATGGGGATAGGGCCGGCATGGGAAGCCTCCGGCGTCTGGGATTGCGCCCGACATTGTATACGCCCCGGTCAGCAGACTTCGCAGTAGCCGTCCGGGCCGGGCACCGGGCCCACCTCCACCTTCTCGAAGATGAAGTCGTTGCCGGCGGCGAGCGCCCGCCGGTTGAGCGTTAGCATGTCCTTCTTGTAAGTGCCCACCATCTCTTCGATGGCCGCCCACGCCGTCTTCGCGGGCAGAAAGTTGGTCTCGGCGAGCAGCGCCCCCAGCATCACGACATTCGCCACCTTGGAGGAACCCAGGCCGTCCGCCATGGCGGAGGCCGGCACGCAGGCCACATGCGCCTGCGGCGGGATGAATTCCGCCGGGAGCGCCTCGCGGTTATAGAGGATGAGCCCGCCGCTCTTCACTTCGTGAGCGAACTTGCGCAGCGAGATCTCATTCATGGCGATCAGCACGTCGGGGTGCGAGATCAGCGGCGATCCGATGCGATCCTTCGACAGGCACACGTGGCAATGCGCGCTGCCCGAGCGCATCTCCGGGCCATAGGAGGGCAGCCAGCTCACCTCCAAGCCGTCGCGCATGCCCATCTCGGCCAGGATCTGTCCCAGCAGCAAAACGCCTTGGCCGCCGAAGCCTGCGACCTTGATGTCCAACTTTTGGCCATGAAAATGGCTGGCGGTCGAGGCTTCGGTCGGCTGGGCGGACTGGGCGACACCGAGCACCTCCTCCACGGTCTGGTGTGAAGGCGATTTCTCGGCCACGGGTTCGTGCTTGCGGTCGCGGAAAACCTGGAGCGGAAAGGCGGGCACCAGCTTCTCGCCTACCCAGTGCTGCGCTTCCACCGCGTCCATCTTCCAGATGGTGGGGCAGGGCGAGAGGATTTCGACGAAGCTGAAGCCCGCGCCCTGTTGCTGCAACTCGATGGCTTTGCGCACTGCGCGGCGCGCGCGCATGATGTTTTTGTTGTCGGAGAGCGCCACGCGCTCGATGTAGACCGGAGCTTCCAGCGTCGCCAGCAATTCGCAGACCTTCAGCGGGAAGCCTTCATTCGAGGCCCGGCGCCCCCAGGGCGTGGTGGTCGAGGTCTGCCCCAGAAGCGTTGTCGGGGCCATCTGGCCGCCGGTCATGCCATAGATGGCGTTGTTGATGAAGAAGACGGTGATCTTCTCGCCGCGGTTGGCGGCGTGGACGATCTCGGCGGTGCCGATGGCGGCCAGGTCGCCGTCGCCCTGGTAGGCGATGACGATGCTATCGGGGCGCGAGCGCTTCAGGCCGGTGGCCACGGCCGGCGCCCGCCCGTGTGCCGCCTGCACGTTGCCGGTATCGAAATAGTAGTAGGCGAAGACGGAGCAGCCCACCGGGCTGACGAAGATGGTACGGTCCTGCAGGCCCATCTCGGCCAGGGTCTCCGCGATCAGCTTGTGAGCGATGCCGTGGCCGCAGCCCGGGCAGTAGTGCGTCTGGTGCTGGAGTTCGGCCTTGCGCTCGTACTTGTCGTAGAAGACCGGCGACTTTTCGTGAATGGTCTGGTAGTCCGGCAAAGTTTCCTCCTTAGCGCGGCACCAGGAGCGGCGCGAGCACCTGCTCCTGGATCTCTTCCACGGAGGGCACGTTGCCGCCCACCCGCGTGTACAGCCCGACGGGAACTTGGCCGCCGATCGCCAGCCGCACGTCCTCGGCCATCTGTCCGTTGGAAAGCTCCACGACCTGGACGCCATGGACCTTGCGGGCGGCTTCGGCCAGCGCCTCCTTGGGGAAGGGCCACAACGTGATGGGCCGGAACAGGCCCACCTTCAGCCCGGAGGAGCGCGCATGCTCCACCGCCGAGCGCAGCACGCGCGAGACGATGCCGTAGCCCACCAGCAGGACCTCGGCGTCCTCGGCCAGGTAGAGCTCGTGACGTGGTTCGAGCTGTTCGGCCACGCGATACTTGGCTCCGAGTTTTCCCTGGTGCGCTTCCAGATCGTCCGGCTCCAGGTAGATGGAGGTGATCAGGTTCTTGCGCGTGGCTGCCGTGCCCAGCACCGCCCAGTCCTTTTCCGGCGCGGTGTGCTCTTCCAACTCCAACTCGAGCGGCTCGATCATCTGCCCGGTGAAGCCGTCGGCCAGCACGATGGCCGGGTTGCGGTAGCGGTCGGCAAGGTCGAAAGCCAGCATGGTCAGCGTCGCCATCTCCTGTACCGACGCAGGAGCGACCACGAAGTTGTGGTAGTTGCCGTGCCCGCCTCCTTTGACCGTGGCGGCGTAATCGCTCTGCTCAGGCGCGATGTTGCCCAGCCCGGGACCGCCGCGCATCACGTCCACGATCACCGCCGGCAGCTCGGAGCCGGCCATGTAGGAGATGCCCTCCTGCATCAGGGACAGGCCGGGCCCGGAGGATCCGGTCATCACCCGCATCCCCGCCGAGGACGCGCCGTAAACCATGTTGATGGCGGCCACTTCGCTCTCCGCCTGCAGGAAGGTCCCGCCGATCTCCGGCAAATAGAGCGCGGCAGCCTCCGCGATCTCGCTGGCGGGGGTGATGGGATAGCCGTAGTAGGCGCGGCATCCGGCGGCGATGGCGCCCTTCATCACCGCGACGTTGCCCTTACAAAGTTGTCGCATACGCCGCCTCCTTGGGGCTCGCGGCCCGCAGACGAAAGACCGTGATTGCTCCCGGCTCCGGGCAGCAGTAGAAGCAGATGCCGCAGCCGCTGCAGCCTTCGCCGGTGTAGCTGGCCGGGTGAACGCCGTAGGCGCTCAGCTCCGGGGTCAGCCCCAGACACTTGGGCGGGCAGGACTCCACGCACAGTCCGCACCCCTTGCACTCCGCTACGTCGATGCGTACCGAGCCTCTTGCTTCCGCCATGACCTTACCTCGCAGGGGCGAGCGCGCCGTGGTGCAGCCACTTGGTGCGCTCGCAGTATTCGTAGAGTTCGTCCCGGAACTTGGGATGCGCGATGTTGATCAGTGCCTCCGCGCGCTGGCGGATGGACTTCCCGTGCAGGTACGCGGTGCCATGCTCGGTGACCACGTAGCGGACCGCGCCCCGCGAGGTGACCACGCCCGCACCCGCGGTGAGCGTGGGGACGATGCGCGACACCGTCCCATCCTTCGCGGTCGAGGGCAGGGCGATGATGGGCTTGCCGCCCTTGGAGCGCGCCGCCCCGCGGATGAAGTCCACCTGTCCGCCGATGCCGCTGTAGAAGTTGGTCCCAATCGAGTCCGAACAAATCTGCCCCGTCAGGTCGATCTGCAAGGCGGAGTTCACCGCCACCATGTGGTCGTTGCGCGCGATCAGCCAGGGATCGTTGGTGTAGGACGAGGGGTGGAACTCGAAGATGGGGTTCTCGTTGACGAAGGTGAAAAGACGCCTGCTGCCCAGCACGAAGCCCAGAATGATCTTGCGCGGCTTGAAGCTCTTCCGGTTCCCGGTGATGACGCCGGCTTCAATCAGCGGGATGGCATTGTCGGAGATCAGCTCGGTATGGATGCCCAGGTCGCGCCGGTCCATGAGGAAGGGAAGGACGGCGTCGGGGATGCCTCCGATGCCCAACTGCAAGGTCGCGCCGTCGTCGATGAGGGCAGCCACGTTGCGGGCGATGGCCCGGTGCAGGGGAGTAATCTCCGGAGGCGGCAGCTCGCACAGCGGCTGGTTGGCCTCCACGATGGCGTCCAGGTCGGTGACGTGGATGAAGCTGTCGCCATAAGTGCGCGGCATCTCGGTGTTGACCTGCGCGATGACGTAGTCAGCGACCCGGGCGGCGGTCAAGGTGGTGTCCACCCCCACCCCGAAGCTGCAGAAGCCGTGCGCCTCGGGCGGCGACACCTGGATGAGGGCCACGTTCAGCGGCATGGCGCCGGATTCGAACAGCGCCTCCACTTCGCTGAGCATGACGGGCGTGTAGTCGGAGCGACCGTCGTTCACCGCCTCCCTCACGTTCTTGCCGATGAACAGCGCGTTGTGCCGGAAGTGGCCGGCCATCTCCGGAGCGACGTAGTCCGCCCGGCCCAGTGTCAACAGGTGGACGATCTCCACGTCGTGCACCATGGGCGCGCGCTCCAGCAGCGCCGCCACCAGCGCCTCGGGCTCCGCGCAGCCCGGCTGGATGTACACCCGCATGCTGGAGCGGATGTGGCGCACCGCTTCCGCCGCCGTGGTCAGCTTGCTCCTGTATTCGGCTTCCCAGGCCATCGTGCCCCCTCTTGTTCCGCTAGCGGGCGCCCAGCAGGCTGCAGGACTTGAGCCTTTCAGCGTGCTCCTCGTATCCGGCCGCGGCGAAGACCACGGCGCGGCTGTAGAACTGATCCAATTGCAGCTGCAACTCCAGGTCCGCCTGCACCTCGGCGGCCGGTTCTGCGGGATGACGGTGCGCCCGCACGTACTCCCACAGATACTCTTTGGTGGCCAGGATCACGTGCAGGAGTTGACTGAGCGGCAGGCCCTGCTCGGCGCGCCGGTCGCCGATCTCACGGTAGCGGTGCTCCACATCCGACGGCGTGCGGCTGAAGAGCCACTCGCCAAGGTGCCGGTAGATTTCATGGACGCGCTTCCACAGCTCGGGCGCGGGCACGTGCTCCAGGTAGCCGGCGGCGCTGGGATCGCGCTCGATCTTGTTCACCAGGCCGGAGGCCATCTCCGCGGCGTCCTCCTCGATCAGTTGCACGAGGCGGTACGTGGTCATCATGGCCGGCCTCCTTGCATCGCCTTTAGTGTCGCTGGAGAAGCCGCGAGGAGGATGTGACTGGTGTCACGGAACGGGGTGATGCGCGAGCGAACGGCGCGGTTTGACCCGCGCGCCAGCCGCCGGTAATATCATGAAGACAAGCGGCTTGCTTGTTCTCGTGCCGTTTTCGCGCTGGGACTGCCCCCTCGTTCAATGGTAGGACAGCTGACTCTGGATCAGCATATCGGGGTTCGAATCCCTGGGGGGCAGCCAAACTTCTCAATGGCTTAGCAATTCCCCAAGCGCTTCGAGTTCCACGCCTCCACATTCCTATCCACATTCCAGCCACCGCGTAGAAGCAGGAGCCCCACCGGGATCTCCAGGGCATTCCGGATCAGGGCCAGGTGCATGTCATTCTTGTAAGTGCAGGCTGAACATCCACAGTTCGCCTGTCACATGGCTGGACCTATCCTGTCCGGCCGCCCTGACAAACTGCCAGGGCAAAAGGTACTGTCGGAGCGGGCCCGCCCAGGCGCTGACTCCAACGACCGCTACCTCGCCAGAGGAACCGAGCTTGTAAAGGTCCGAGAGGACTCCCCAAGGCTCTTACCGCAACCACAAGCAGCGGTGAAGGGGCAGGCGAATTCACTCATCCAACTTAGGAATTCGCGCGGCCTGCGCGCATTCGTGCGCCCCCGCGGCCGAGAGAACGCCCTTCGCCGAGGGGGTCTGCGCCCAGGAGAGCAAGGCTAGAATGGCCAGAAGTGCCAGTCCGATCACAGAAGTCCGTGGTTTCATGTTTCCTCCACAGGAAGTGGCGATGCTGGGAGTCTTCAGCGAACCCTTCTCCGTGTGTTAACAGGGAAAGATTCAGGGAAATCATCGCATTTCGAACCTGATTTCTCGGCCAGGGGACTCAGGGAGCGCGTTGCCAAGCCAGGTTGAGTGGATCCTGAACGTCCAGAACAGGGAATTAGCAGGGAACAACCCGAGGCACTTTGTCCCGGTCGTAGCCGGGACTCACCGGCGAGAAGGGGATTTGTCGACACCTATCCGCCAGTGGCAAACCCAGTTGGACTTCCCATCTGTTGACTGCTTGCGTTTCAGTTGGCGCAGTTGGCGTGGAGATGGCTTCGGGCACGCAGCCGCGCGGTGTAGTGCACCCCTCTAGAACTGGACAGGTAGTTTAGATAGTCTTCGGGGCCTCCGCCAGGAGGCAAGATGCCGAGGAAGCCAGCAGTCCAGAGAACTCCGGAAGAGAAGTACGCCATCGTGCTGGAAGGTCTGAAGTCGGGCAACGTCGCCGAGGCCTGCCGGGGCAGGCTTGTTCCTGCCGGATAACTGGCACGAACCGCATTTACACAAGCGACCGGGATCGCGCCCCGAAGCCGCCTACCAGGGGACGCATGTTCGGCTCCAGGGAAAGTGAGCCGAGATTTGCTTTGGGCCAGGACTGCGCTACGGCAATCGTATGGCCCAACCCAGGGTCACTGCCGTTCGCCCACTGCCACCTCCCACGCGGCTGAGGCGAACTGCTTGTCGAGCGGAGTTTCGGCCAGATGATTGGTGTAGTTCGATAGCGTCTTCATCCCGATGCCCAGAACCACCTCCAGCGCTTGGGGCTCCGAGTAGCCGGCCTCGAAGAATCGGCGGCGCGTGGCTTCGGACGGCCAGCCGCGGGTCACGACCATTTCCTCAACGAACCGCCGCAGCGCCTCCAGCTTGCCGTCGGCGATCGGCAGACGGCCGCGAATCGCCTCCACCACATCTCCCGGGACCTTCTGCATCGAAGCGATAGCCGTGTGCGCCGCGACGCAGTATCCGCAGTGGTTCTCAGCGCTCGCCGCCAGCAGCACAACTTGGCGCTCCACCGCTGTCAGCGAACTACCGTCAAACAACGAGGAAACCGTCAGATAGGTTTTCAATAAGGACGGGGCCTGAGCCATGACGCCCAGGAGGTTCGGAACGAATCCGAATTTCTTCCGGGCCTGTGCGATTCCTTCACGGGCGGCTTCCGGCGCGGTTTGTTCATTCAGCACTTTGAGGTTCATTGTGTTGTTCTCCTACCTCCTTTGAATCGGGTCGTGAGTCGTGACTTTGCGGCAGGTTGTTCCCCAGCCAACGGCAGAGAGTCTCACTCCGGCGCCGCTTACTTTCCAATCCGTGCCGCCAGAAATTCGTGCAGGCGTTCACTGTACCCGGCGGGGATCTCGAAGACGCGTTCGTCCCCGACAACGTAGAGCACCTTCCGGGTGGTGTCGTACAGCACGGAGCAGCGGTGGCACTGGCGGAGGTGATCTTCGATCTCAGACCGGAGACCGGGATCGATGTCGCCATCGATGAAGTTGGACAATTCCCGCAATACTTGTTCGCAAGTCACCATGGTTTTTTCCCCTTCCAGACGGCAATCCGATCCAGCCAACGCCGGCCGAACACGGGCGCCAGTTGCTCACGCATTTGAAGCCTGGCCCGGTGCAGTCGAGTCTTGACGGACGGAATACTGATGCCCAGCGCCTTGGCCGTTTCCGCAACGGTCATGTGTTCGACGTCGCGCAGGACAAACACCTCCCGGTAGATCTCAGACAAGGCATCCATGGCCTGCTTCACGGCGTCCCGGATCTCTTTGCGCTCCAGACTGTCCGAAGGGATTTCACGCCAGTCCGCGAACTGGCGGGGCATGAACTCCCCCCCGTCCGATTCCGTGTTTTCCTCTTCCAGAGAGTCGTAGAGGTGCCGGCGGTCCTTGCGCCGGCGCATCTTTGCTTCGTTTACCGCGATCAGCAGCAGCCATCCCTTGAATTTGTCGTCGTCCCGAAGCTGATCCAGGTGGACGAAGGCCTTCAGGGTCACCTCCTGCGCCACTTCCTCAGCGTCCGCTTCGTTGCGCAGGACCGAGTATGCAGTCAGGTAGACACTCCGCTCGTAGGGACGAATCAGTTCGTGAAACAACTCCTTCTCGCCCTTTCGGATGCGGTCAATCAGCCCCGATTCGTCGCGCGCGGTCTCTTGATTCGCTCTGTCTGCCAGAAGTTTCTCCCTCCCGGGGATGCGGGTCTCAACCACGCCTATTCTGCAAGATTCACAGGTTCGCTTAAGGTTACCGGGACACGGCAAGCTCGTCCAGACTAGCGGGCGAACTGGTCGAAATGCCGCTCCACTTCAACCCCCAGGCCCTGGGCCAGCCGGTTGACGAAGGACATGTAGGCCGCAGCCAGGGCGATCTCCAGGACTGCCCGCTCGGTGAAACCGGCATCGCGCAGGCGGACAACATCCTCCTGGGACATCGCCCCAGGCTCCCGCGCGAGCTTGGCAGCGTACTCCAGCATGACTCGATCCTGAGGTCGAAGAGTCCCGGCAGTCCGGAAGTCCTTGCTCAGGCCATCCACCAGGGCGCGATCCTTTGTGAGACGGAGCAGACCTGCTCCGTGGTGGGTCAGTCAATAGTGACAGCCGTTTACGCTGGAAACGACGACGGTAATCATCTCGCGCTGAGCGCGCGACAAGTCGCCGGGCGCATGCATGACCGCCGAGTAGAGCGCCAGGTGCGCGGAGAGCGTGTTCGGCGCCAGACTGTGGATCTTCAGGATGTTGGCCAGGGCGCCGGCCTGGGCGCGCTGGGACTCGTAGATGTCCTTCAGCTCTCCAGCCGCCTCCGATTCTTCGATCATCTTGATCCATGCCATATCGAGCCTCCAATCGCCGTTGGCCAGTATCTTACTGCCCTTAACGTTCCAATCCGCTCCACGCGCCTGGAATCACGTAACTCTCCCGTCGCCAACGATACGGCAGGTCGAGCAACTCACCCGGCTTTGCCGTGTACAGAAACTGGAACGCCTGGTAAAGGACGGTGAATTGTTGCGCGATGTTGGCCGGTTCGCCAAGCGGATGTCCGAAGGGCCAACGCAGGTACAGCGCGCGCGGGGGCTTCACCTTCTCCGTGACATCGCGCAGGATCGAGATGGACACCGTAGGGATTCCCGCGGCCT
>Ga0080064_1002317_pt1 | contig 32901 bp, 28 predicted proteins | sample Subgrocontami54m_FD_69260 | JGI IMG/M metagenome (GOLD analysis project Ga0080064, IMG submission 69260) | Subsurface groundwater microbial communities from S. Glens Falls, New York, USA - GMW46 contaminated, 5.4 m (SPADES assembly) (version 2) ...
ACCTTCCCGCTGGCCTACACGATCTTTATGCCGCTCCGCTGCAACCATTGCAGCGATCCGCCCTGCGTGCCGGTCTGTCCCACGGGGGCCAGTTACGTACGCGACAAAGACAATCTGGTGCTGATCGACCAGGACCAATGCATCGGATGCCATGCTTGCGTGGTCGCCTGCCCCTACCAGGTGCGCTTCATCGCCAAGGATTCGAAAGGTTACTACAAAGGCCAGGAAACGCCGTTCGAGCACGTGAAATACCAGCGGTGGCAGGCCGGAACCGCACAGAAGTGCACCTTCTGCGTGCATCGAATCGACCAGGGGCTGAATCCCGCTTGTGTCGATACCTGCCCAACCAAGGCTTTGGTGTTCGGCGATTTGAACGACCCGCACAGCGAGATTTGCAAACTGATTCAGGAACGGCCCCGCTTTCAGCCGCGCGAAGAGCTGGGGACCGATCCATCGCTCTACTACTTAACGTAAACCGGCCGGAAGACGAGTCGGGAGGGAGCAATGCCACAAGGATTCAACATGGAGCTTCGAAGCCAACAGGAGTGGTTCTGGCTGCTGGCGATCGATCTGTTCCTGGGCGGCTTGGGCGGCGGTCTTTTTCTGCTCTACGAATTCTTCCATCTGCCGCCGTTCCTTGGGTTGCTCTCGCTGGGTTTGGTGGCGGCCGGGGGAGTGGTTCTGTTGATGGAGCTGGGCCATCCACTGCGGGCGTGGCGCGCCATCTTCCGGTTGCGCACGTCGTGGATCAGCCGCGGCGTTCTGTTTGTTTCGCTATTTCTTGTTGCAGGCAGTCTTCATATAGCCCCCGCTTTTACTAATCGTTCGTGGTTTGCGGGGGCCGGCGATGACCCGGGGGCGAAAATCATAACGCTCATCGCCGGCCTCTCTGCCATGCTGATTACCGTCTATCCAGGCTTCGTTCTTTCCGCCTCACGCTCCATCCCGTTTTGGCACACCCCCTTGGTGCCGCTTCTTTTCTTCACTCACTCCATTATGGGAGCGGGCGGAATCGTTCTGCTCGCCTCTCCGTTTGTTTCGTTGAACGGCGGACTGCCCGGCGTCGAGTTACTTGAAACCGCACTCATCGTATTGAACCTGGCTCTGATTTCGCTCTATTTATTCGGCATGGACCGCGCCGGCTCCCCTGGCGGCGAATCGGTGCGGCTGTTAAGCATGGATTCGCTCGGCTGGACGTTCCGTCTGGGAGTCGTTTTGGTCGGAATGATACTGCCGTTATCGATCATTCTGTGGCTCCCTCCGGCGGCGGCCGCGGCCGGAGCCTGCATCCTCACCGGCGGCCTGTTGTTCCGGATTTGCGTGTTGAAGGCTGGAGTGTACGTCGCGCCGGCGCTGGTGGGACGGGATATGAGCAGGCTGAACCGGACCGGCTCCGACCTGGAGCGGGAGTATGCCGGAGCGGCCGCTCGCGTTCACGCCAGCCAGGGCAACCGGATCGCTCGCCATGAAAAAGAGGGCTGAGCCGATGCCGGAAGAAGCGACCATCGCGGTCCGGGTAAAGTTCATGGGCGATCTGCCAGCGCTCACCGGGCAGCGGAATATTGTCGTCCAACTTCCGGAGGGCAGCACGGCGGGCGACTTGCTTTACTCTTTGTCGAAGACTTATGGCGATCCGTTCCGGTGCCGCGTTTTCAGCGGCCCGGCGACGCTCCACCACTATATGGTGGTATTCCTGGACGGCAAGAATATGAAGGAACTCGGCGGATTTGCCGCGAAACTCGGCAATAGCGATGTGGAAGTGGTCATGCTGCCCATGTTCGAAGGAGGATAGCGATGCCAGCGGCGGAAGCATCCGTAGTGACGGAAGCAAAATGGATTCCGACGGCGTGCGGGATGTGCTACGTGGGATGCGGTCTCCGCGTGCTCGTCGAAGACGGCGTAGTCGTCAGCATCGAGGGCAATCCGGAGAACCCGCAGAACCGCGGGCGCATGTGCGCCAAAGGCAAGGCCGGAATCATGAACCTCTATAATCCCAACCGGGTGAAGGTCCCGCTGAAGCGGACCAACCCGAAAAAGGGTTTGGAGGAAGATCCCGGATGGCAAGAGATCTCCTGGGACGAAGCGCTCGACACCGTTGTCGCTGAGTTAAACCGCATCCGTGACGACCCCAAGAAATTCCTGATCCAGGGCTGGGACGCTGTAGGGGACGGCATGTTTTGGATGAAGGCGTTCGGCAGCGCCTTCGGGACTCCGCACATCATGAACGCGGCGTCCCCTACCTGCGGCAAGGTCGTCCATCCCGTGGAGTTCTTCTCCGGCGGCGGCTTTCATCAGCAGCCCGATCTGCACTACACGAACTATTGTCTGCTGGTCGGAACGCAGTTCGCCATCTCGGCGCGCGGTTCTTACAATCACATCGCGCTCGATATGGCGGAGGCACGCGCGCGCGGCATGAAGCTGGTGGTGGTCGATCCGATCGGCGGTTTCGCCGCCAGCAAAGCGAACGAGTGGATTCCCATCCTCCCCGGCACGGATGCGGCGTTTGCTCTGAGCCTGTTGCATGTGCTCTTGAACGAGCTTGGAGTCTACGACGAAAAATTTTTGAAGCACAAGACCAACGCTCCCTACCTGGTCGGCGAGGACGGGCGCTATCTACGGGACGAAACGACTCACCAGCCGCTGATCTTCGACCTGGCCGATGGCAAGATCAAAGCGCAGGACGATCCAACGCTGGTCAATCCCACGCTTCGGGGGGACTGGGTGAAGGACGCCTTGCGCGCTCAGGGCAAACCAAGCCGCACCTGCTTCGACGCTCTCTGCGAGCACGTCGCGAATTACTCGCCGGAGCGGACCGAGGCGATCACAACCATCCCGGCGGAGACTACCAGGCGCATCGCGAAGGAGTTTGGCGAGGCGGCTTCGATCGGCTCGACGATTACGCTGGAAGGCGTGGAGCTTCCGTTTCGTCCTGCCTGCGTCGATTGGGCCAAGGGGACGCAGGGCCACGCGCATGGCTTCCACCAGTGCTGGCCGTTGAAGCTGCTGAATTTGGTGGTGGGCTCCGTAAACGTTCCCGGTGGCATCCTGAGCACGGCGGCGTCGGGCAAGCATCCGCACCAGTGGTCGCCCGAAGGCGGTACCGACGGCATGCTGGAAGACGGAGGACACATCCTGCCGCTGCCGCATCCCAAGGCATTTCCGGGACGCACTCCGACGACTCCCATCCGGTTGGACCTGGGAGAGCTATTCCCGCTGGCGTCGCACTTCCATACGCTGCTGCCCGTCACCTCCGAGGATCGCGCGCCCTACGGCCTGACGTATGGCATCGAGATGCTGCTCCATACGCCGACCAACTCTTTGATGGGTTCCTTCGGCGATATCAAGCCCGTGGAGCGCTTCTATCAGTCCATGAAGTTCATCGCGGGGTTCGCCGTCGAGATCAACGAAACCAACTTGTTCGACGACATCGTTCTCCCGTTCCCCACTTATCTGGAGCGCTACGACTTCAACACCGGCTCGGCGGCGCACTCGATCCCTCCCTGCGGGCAGGAAGCATTTCACTGGCAGGTGCGGCATCCGGTGGTCGAGCTTCCCCCTGGGATGCGTCACCAGCAGGACGTGCTCGTCGAGATCGCCGACCGCGTTGGCATTCTCGGCGACCTCTACCGGCTCCTGAACCACACGTACATGCTGAAGGACGGCTACGCGCTCCAGCCCGGCCGCCGCTACCCCGCCGCCGAGATCGTCGACAACACGGCGCGCCAGTGGTTCGGCGAGGATCACAACCTCGACTGGTTCCGCGAGCACGGCGTCATCAGCCTTCCGCGAGACATCGAGGAATCCTACATCGGCCCGTATCTCAAGGCGCGGCTTCCGATCTATCTGGAACATATGTTGCAAAAGAAGGAAGAGTTGCAGGAGGTGCTCGGCCGCATGGGTTTGGAGTGGAACCTCTCGGACTATAACCCGCTCTCCGACTGGATGCCGTGTCCCTCGTTCAACGCCGTTCAAAAAGGGGACTACGACCTCATCGCCGTGCACTTCAAATTTCCCTACGTCTACGGCGGCTACGGTAACGAAAACCCCTGGGTCAACGAACTTTGCGAGCAGACCGACGCTTACCACATCCTCCTCAACGAGACGGTCGCCCACTCCAAGGGCATCGCCGACGGCGACACGGTGTGGCTCCAGTCCCCCGTCCGCAAGTGCCGCGCCAAGGTCAAGCTGACGCAGTGCATCCATCCCCGCGTCGTCGGAATCGGAGGCCATTTTGGCCACACGTCGCCGGGGATGCCCATCGCAAAAGGCAAAGGCGTCAGCTTCAACGCGCTCTTACCCAGCGACCTCGATCACATCGACAAAATCTCCACCGCGCTCGACCATTGCGTCGAGGTCAAGGTGTTCAAGTAGCGCAGAGTTTGGCCTTTTCAAACTCTGCGGCCTTTTTTGCTTTTGGTTGAGGTGTTATAACCGATATCATGTCGCGCTTGCGCCGTCTCGTATTGTCGAATCGTTTCTTCTTCGTCACCTGCCGACTCTTTCACAATCGGCGAATACTCTCGGAATCCGAATTGGACTGCTTGGCCCAGGCGATGAGCGCGCGCCGGAAGATACACGGCTTTCTGATCACCTCCTGGGTTTTGCTTCCCGGCCACTGGCACGCCATCTTGTATCCACACCATCCACTTACCATCTCCAACGTGATGGAGTCGATCAAGGTAAGCTCGACGCGGCAAATAAACCGAAGGCGGTCAGAATCAGGGCTCCTATGGCAGGGACGCTTTTTCGATCATGCCGTGCGCACCGCCAAGGAATACCATGAAACAGTGGAATATATTCACGGAAACCCGGTGAAGGCGGGTCTGGTTACCCGTCCCGAGGACTGGCCCTGGTCAAGTGCGAATGATGCTTCGGTAGCGCAGAGTTTGCGCCCTTCAAACTCTGCGGCTTTAGGTCCCGCAAAGCCAATACCAACCAAATCCGCCTTGGTCATCGATCAAGTGGTCTTACCTATGGACCCACGCGCGCGAATCTGACGAGGGCCGCAGAGTTTGAAAAGCGCAAACTCTGCGCTACCCGGCTCGCTCACATCGACAAAATCTCCACCGCGCTCGACCATTGCGTCGAGGTCAAGGTGTTCAAGTAGGGACAGGCATTCTGCCTGTCCCCCGAAGCATCGGCTCAACAGGGTCCGCCCTCCGAAGCCTTGGCGCAGGAGGGTCCTCCGGTAGCGCAGAGTTTGGTTTTTTCAAACTCTGCGGCTCGACGCGAGGAATTAACCGGGGGCGGGCCGATTTTCCGCACGTTCGCGATCCGGCCGACTGACCGGCGTCTCGGAACTGAGTGAGACTGCTAATCCCTTGCCAACTTTTGAGTTATTTTCCACAAGTCCGTTTCCATCCCCGCCGAGTCGGCGCGCCTGTTGTGTGAAATCGCTGATTTGCCCGCCGTGGTCTCTCACGTGCTTAAATTAATTTGCCCTGTCGCATACTCGCGGCGGACTTCATGTTGGGAGGTCACTATGATGCTTCAATCCAATCACAGAAGCCTGACCCCAGCATTGATTTTATTGCTGGCGTCCACCTTCATGTTGCCCGCCGAATCCGCAACCCGCCAAGAGGAGCCAGCGGTTCCGCGGTCAGCCCACCCACGGCTTCCGCTCTCTTTCGAACCCAACCAAGGCCAGGCTGGCAGGACAGTGCAGTTTCTGTCACGCGGACCTCGATCCACCCTCTTCCTGATGGATGGCGGGCGAGCGCTCCTTCGCTTTCCGAATGGCAGCCTTCGGATGAACCCGGTTGGAGCGGCGCCAATATCGCGAGCGGTTGGAATTGATCCGCTTTCCGGAACCATCAATTACCTTTTCGGCGGCGACCGCGGAAAGTGGCCCACGAATGTGGCAACGTACTCGGCGGTCAAGTTCGCGCGAGTGTATCCCGGCATTGACTTGATCTATCGTGGCGAAGGTGACCATCTCGAATACGATTTCATCGTTTCTCCCGGCGCCGACCCCGCCGCGATTTCGCTCGATTTCTCCGGCGCTGACGGAATGGAAATCGACCGCGGCGGCAATCTCGTGTTCTCTCTGCAAGGCGAAACCATCCAGCACCGCAAGCCCCACGTTTACCAACCGGAGGGGGATGCGCGCCGCGAGATTTCCGGCCGATACGTGCTGACCGGGGCCGGCCGGGTCCGCTTCGCAATCGGCGCTTACGATCGCCATTTGCCGCTGATCATCGATCCCGTAATATCGTACTCGACCTTCCTCGGTGGCTCCGGCGACGATGGCGCGTTCTCTGTTGCGCTCGATCGCGAAGGCAACATTCACCTCGCGGGCATCACCCGTTCTCTCGATTTCCCGAAAACCACTGGTTCCGTCCCCGGCCGGACTTTTCCGAGCGCAACCGACGCTACCGATGCGTTTGTAGCGAAGCTCAATCCGCAGGGGACTGCGCTTCTCTACGCGACGTATCTGGGAGGATCCGAGGGAGACACAGTCATGTCCATTGCCGTGGACGCCGCAGGCAACGCGTATCTCACCGGGGGAACCACCTCCAAGGATTTCCCAGTCACGCCTGGAGCCTTTCAGACCAAGTACGGAGGCACGGGAGGCCATTCGCTGCCGCCATTTTCGAGTCCCGTAGGCGACGGCTTTGTCGCTAAGCTAAATCCCACCGGGTCTGCTTTGGTCTACTCCAGCTACCTCGGCGGAACCGGGATCGACCAGGGTTACGGAATCGCCGTGGACGCATCCGGAACCGCCTATGTCGCCGGCGCCACGGAGTCTCCGAACTTCCCGATTACCCAGGGCGTGGTCCAATCGACTATTCGTGGTTCAACCGAAATCTTTATCGCCCGAATCAATTCCGCCGGCACCGGTCTTCTATATTCGACCTTTCTGGGCGGATCGGGTGAGGATGCCGCGTTCGCTCTCGCGCTCGATTCCTCCGGAAGCATATACATTACCGGAATTACCGGATCGGACGATTTCCCCGTCACTGCCGGTGCTTTCCAGAGCCGCCGCACTGGAGGCGTATCGGGCTTCGTCGCGAAACTGAACGGCACCGGCACCGCGTTGGCTTACTCCACCTATCTGGGCGGCAACAACAATAGCACTTATGCGTACGGTCTCGCGATCGATGGCAACGGTGGCGCCTATGTCACCGGCGTTACCACGGCAACGAACTTTCCGGCCACGTCGGCAGCAATCCAGTTGCGGGGCATCCAAGGCGGCGACGTCTTTGTGACCCAACTCAGCCCGACCGGCAGTTCTTTGGTGTATTCGAGCGTATTCGGCGGCAATGGCTCCGATACCGGCTATGCGATCGCCGTGGACAAGTCCGGGGATGCCTACGTTACCGGCGCAACCCGGCCCTATGGAAATGGGCGCTGGATCGATTTCCCCACCACGGCCGACGCCGTTCTACGATGCGGAACCGGCAATCCTGCCGCCTTTCTTGCCCGGCTCACCGCCGGCGGGACCTCCCTCAAATACTCCAGTTACCTCGGCGGCGGTCTTGGCGGCAGCATGGGAGCCGCGATCTCGCTAGACCCGCAGGGAAAAGTCTACATAGCCGGATCTACTGGCGCTGTGAACTTTCCCGTCACCAGCGGGGCGGTGCAAACCATACCCGGCGGGGGCGGCCGCACCTTTGATTCCACGAATCTTTTCCCATTTGCCGGCGACGCATTTCTCACCGAGGTCGATCTCGAAGCGCAGTCTCCCTTTGCTCTGGTGTGCGAGGCGAACACGGCCAGTCTTGCGCCGAACCTGGTCTCGCCCGGTGAAATTGTCAGTTTCTTCGGCTCGGGAATCGGCCCCGCAGTCGGTGTCGCGGCCAGCCTTGATGCTGACGGACGCGTGCCTACCTCTCTTGCCAATACCAAAGTGCTCTTTGATGGTATTCCCGCGCCACTCCTATTCGTTCGCTCCGATCAGGTCAACGCCGTGACTCCCTTCGCGCTCGCCGGCAAGACCTCCACCCAGGTGCAAATCGAGTATTCGGGTGTCATGTCGAGTGTTCTAACAATCCCCGTAACCGGGGCAAATCCCGGCATCTTCACCCTCAACTCGTCGGGCAGTGGCCAGGCTGCGGCGTTGAACCAGGACGGTTCGTTCAATACGCCGTCCACCCCCGCAAGCCCGGGCTCCGTGGTGGTTTTGTTTGCTACCGGCGCAGGAATACTGGAACCGGTTCCCGATGACGGCACCATCGTCCGGGGAACGCTGCCACAAACTCTGCCAGCATCGGCCTATATTGGTTCTTGCTCGGCGGAAGTTCTCTATTCCGGCAGCGCCCCTGAGTTGGTTGCCGGAGCCATCCAGGTCAACCTCCGTGTTCCAGATCTGGCTCCTCCTCCCGCGCCTCCGGGAATTACATGCGGCCGTGGCAATGTGAAGGTGATCCTGTTGTTTGGAGGCACGCCCAGCCAGGAGGTCGCCACCATCAGCGTGCGCTAGCACGGATTATTCTTGAAGGCTTTTTCTCTAGCCCATTTTCAGAGTTACTGTATAGCAATCCCGCTCAGCCCCGGAGGGGCGAATGAAAGTAGCCCAGGACGAAGTCCTGGGTCACGGGTCCATTACGCCGTCCAGCCCCGTAGGGGCGGCTGAACTCTTGCTATACACCAACTCGAAAAATGCTATAGCCCAGCCCTTCAGGGCTGGGTTCCCGGAAATAAGAGATCTCTAGCCCGCTTCAGCGGTATGAATCAAGCAGAATCCCCGAAGGGGATCACGGTGAATAGCCGTAGGTTTTAACCTACGGACAACAGAATTCCCGGTGCCAACTCAACCCCGTCAGGGGTTGACCAGATTGCCCAGATTGTCGGTCCCTCTACACGAATCGGGGAAACGCGCTAGCAGGCTACACTATGAAGAAAAATGCGCTAGCCCGCATTATTCATGAACTTTTGCCCTGGTAGCCCCGGAGGGGCGGCAGATTTTAGCCCAGGGCGTTAGCCCTGGGTCCGGGCTCCTCATACACGGAAAAGCCCCGGAAGGGGCGGAAGAAGACCTTGCCGGCTCTTGGATCGAAGCATCCGGTAATTTTCTGTCGCCCCTTCTGACGGGGCTCACTCGAATTGTGGTTGGCTAGCCCACGACTTGCGTCGTGGGCTAGAATCTTCCGCCCCTCCGGGGCTGTGGAACCGCTGCTTCATGAATAATCCGCGCTAGGCAACTCAACCCCGAACGGGTTTTCAAAACCGTCCAAGTCGAGGCCCCGGTCTCAGCGCGAGGTGTAATTAGAAGTGAGAGTCACACCCGGCAGAAAAAGCAGATCCTTCCTCCCGTTGGTCGTCAGGATGACATCATCCTGAAATCTTAAGTGACGATGTCATCCCGAGGAGTCTTCGACGAGGGATCTGCTTTTCATTTGAGGTAGCTGACTCTCACTTCTAATTGCACCACCCAGCGCGACAAGCCTGCCGAGAACTTCGAAGAGTAGGGTAAAATAGATAGTTTGCTTCGACAGCTAGTCGCACGAGGCAGTGTTCCGTTTGCCCAGCGCAGTGCCCGGTCCGTGGCAGCGGACTGTGTGGAGGTATGTTGACTTTGATTTTTGACGGTATCCGAATGGCAGGCGTGCGCAGGGCGGCTTCCAGCATTTACGCTTGGCTCGCTCTTGCTTTGCTTCTTTGTTCAGCACGATCGTTACCCGCGCAGGAAGCGGCAACTTTGGCTCGCGGGTCGGTGCGGGACCGCGCGGGCGCGCCGGTTGCGGGAGCCGCGATTGTAATCACAAACCGGGCGAGCGGATTGCGTCGTGACGGCCAGACGGACGACAAAGGCGCGTTCGCCGTCGCCGGGTTGCCGCCCGGGAGTTATGACGTAGAGGTCTCACGAACCGGCTTTGCGTCACAGAGCCGCCTGGCCGTGGGCATGGACGGAGCCGAGCGGCTGCCGCTGGACTTCGTGCTGGAGCGCGCTTCGGCGCAGAGTCAGGCGTCGCGCGTGAGCGAAACGCAGCTTGCCGGTTTGCCGCTGAACGGCCGCAGTTACAACCAGCTTGCAACCCTCGAGGCCGGCGTGGCCGATACGGCCGCGCAGGACTCCTCGCGCGGAGTCGGTGGTGGAAGCCTTACGGTGGCGGGAAGCCGTCCCACCTCCAACAATTTCCTGCTCGACGGAACCAACATCATGGATACCGCGAACAAGGTTCCCCAGAGCGCCAGCGGTGTGACGCTCGGTTCCGAGACCGTCTATCAGGTTCAGGTATTCAGCGGAAGTTACGGAGCCGAGTACGGCCGTGGCAGTGGCGGCACTCTGAATTCCATCACCCGCGCGGGAACCAACAACCTGCATGGAACTTTTTTCGAATATTTTCGCAACAGCAAGATGGATTCCCGCAACTTCTTCGATCCCGGCGCCAATCCTCCCCCATTCAAGCGCAACCAGTTCGGACTGATTCTCACCGGTCCGGTTAGAAAAGAAAAAACGTTTTTCCTGGGCGCAATGGAGGTCATGCGCGACCGGCTTACGCTCAGCGAGACCACCTTCCTGCCGGATGAAAAAATGCACCAAGGTATCGTTACGGACGCCGCCGGAAACGTTCTCCGCGTGGTTCCGGTAAGCCCCCGAGTCCGGCCGTATCTGGATCTGATTCCCATTCCCAATCAAGGCTCCATCGGGTCCGGCATCGGGCGCAATACCTCGTCCGTATTCTTGCCCACCAACGACTCCTACTTTTCCGTGCGCGTGGACCACAAACTGTCGAACCACGACAGCTTCTTCGTTCGCTACACCTTCGACGATGCCACCAGCACCGGTCCGGACACCCTCTACCTGTTCCGTCAAATCACTACCAGCCGCCAGCAGTACGTAACCCTGACCGAAAGCCACATCTTCAGCCTGCACACGCTCAACTCATTTCGGATCGGGTATACCAGGCCGGTCGATCTGGTGGATTCCCTTTCCTCAATCGAGATCCCCGCCGCGCTGAACTTCGTTACCGGGGCTCCCCATTTTGGACAGATCACCGTGCCGGGTATCGCTCCTTTCGGCCCCTCCTACACCATCCCGGACGGCAAGAAACTGAATACCTTCCAGTTCGCCGAGGATTTCGTGATTCAGCGCGGCGCGCATGCTCTGAAGGTCGGAGCACAAATTCACCGCTATCGCTGGGACGTCTTCAACAGCAACAGCAAGGGCGGCGTTTGGGCCTTTAATAGTCTGGAAAGCTTCGTGCAGGCAGGCCCCGAATCCACCCAGATGGAGATCAGCTTGCCGGGTTCGAACAACCAGAAGGGCTTTCGGCAAACCCAACTGGGCCTTTATGTCCAGGATGGATACCGCGTGAACGGGCAGCTCCACCTGGATCTGGGGTTGCGCTACGAGTTCAACACCATCATCCAGGAAAAGGACGGCCGCTTATTCTTCCTGCCCGACCCGGCACACGACACCGCCATGCAGCATGGCCCGATGCTGAAGGATAATCCCACTCTCTTGAACTTTTCGCCTCGCGTCGGTTTTAGCTGGTCGCCCGGGAATTCGAAAGACCTTCTCGTGAGCGGCGGCTTTGGAATCTACTTCGATCCGATGCTCGAGCACATGGTGGACACGCAGAAGAATTCCGCGCCTTACTATCAGCGCATCCTGATCCCGAATTTCGATGCCTCCAGCGTATTTCCCGACGCGGTAGCGGGAGCCACGCGCTTCTCCGCCAGCAGCCAGCCCGCCACTGTAGCGGTTTTCGACTACCATCACATGGCGAGTCCGGCGTTGCTGCGCTACAACATCGGTGTTCAGCAGACGCTTGCCGGATGGGGGTTGCGCGCCTACTACGTCGGTGCGCGGGGAAACCACTTATTTCGCGGCTATGAAACGAATCTTTACCCGTTCCCGATCCAGATGCCGGACGGCTCGCTCTTCTTCCCTCCCAACTCCGGCCCCAGGAATCCCGCTTTCGGTTCCATCACCGTGACCGGCTCCGATGCCCAGTCCTTCTACAACGCCGTCCAGTTCACCGCCAATATGAGACCCAAGGGCGGCTTTTCCTTAAACGCCAACTACACGTTCAGCAAATCCGTCGATGACGCTTCCATTCCCAACGGCACCACCAGCACCATCATCACGCGGCAATATCCGCTGATTCGCACCAGCGATCGCGGCCTCTCCGAGTTCGATATCCGCCACAGGTTGACGGTCAATTATTTCTACACGCTTCCCGTCGGCACCAGGCAGCGCTGGCTGAAGTCGGGGCCGCTGGCGCAGGTTTTCGGAGGGATAAGGGTGGGGAGCGTGATCTCCTACCGCACGGGGACGCCGTTCCATCCCTTGCTCAACGTCCGCACGCCAGGGTACTTGTTCTCGGCCAATCGCCCGAACCTGACTCCAGGGGCGAGCAACAATCCCACCAACGGCCAGTCCTCGGGCTGCGCCGGGGTTCAGCCGGGCGAAGCGCTGGGCGGTCCCAATCGTTACTTTGATCCGTGCGCCTATAGCGTTCCCGCTCCCGGTTTCCTCGGCAACGTGGGAAGAAACACGGTGATCGGACCCAGTGTGCTCAGTATGGATCTTTCGCTCCAGAAGGACATCGTGCTGGGAGGTGAGAAGCGGCTTCAGTTTCGGGCGGAGTTCTTCAACGTACCCAATCACCCCAATTTCGCGCTGCCGCCCACCGGTTCCAGCGTAGTTTTCTCGGGCGCTTCCGGCCGTCCGAACCCCACGGCAGGCCAGATCGTCCGGACCATTACCACGTCCCGCCAGATTCAGTTTGCGCTGAGACTCTCGTTCTAAGAGTTATCTCAAGAAATAATTCCTCACGCAGATCGTCAGGGCACGGCTTCAGCCGTGCCGTAAGTGCCGCATAATCAAACCCGGCTTTAGCCGCTGAGGTAAGTCTTTCGGGTTATCACACAGTCTCTTCAGCCCCTGAGGTACGTTCTTGATATTCCTTCTTGCCCACTTGTGAGACAGCCCTTTTCCCCAATCGGTGAAAACCGCTCCTGAGGTCCGCGACTCCGCAGCACCTCACCGCCCCGGCTGCATTCCCTGCGCCGTATAGACCGCCGCCGCCTCGGCCGACGAGAGGTATTCAAGAAGCGCCTTGGCGGCAGCGGCGTCCTTAGCATGGGAGGAGACGAACCCCACCAAAGTAGTCGGAGTCGAAATCTCCCGCGGCAGCGGCCCTACAATGGTGATGCCCGGCTCGCTCATTTCGCTGAGGAAGGTCAGGCCGATCTCCACCTCGCCCTTGGCCACGGCCGCCATCGCACCGGCGCCGCCCTGCGCGCGTTTGATCTTCGGTTCCATTTGCTCGGCAATGCCCAGTTTTTTGAGCGTCTCGTTGAAGCTGACCCCGGCGGCCGCCCCATTCGCCGCGTCCGGATAGGCAATCGACTTTGCCGCGAGCAGCATCCGTTTCACCGCGTCCGGCGTCGAGATGTCCGGCTTCGGCGCGCCTTGCCGCACGGCGACCCCCACGGCGACGCTAGCAAGCGGCGTCGCGCTGCTTGCGACGACATTGCCCGAGGCGAGCACTTCCGGATAGGGCGGCTGTACGATCGGCACGTCGAAAGCATCGCCGCGCACCACCTGCTGTTTTGTTCCGCCGCCCGAGCCGAACGTCGCCTTGACCTTGTGCCCCGTCTTGCGTTCAAACCCCGGGATAAGCTGCTCGACCGCCGCCCGGATGCCGCCCGGCGCTATCAGAGTGACCTCATCCTGAGCGCGTGCGCTCGACGCATTGCTCAGAACAAGGGCCACTACAAGCGCCGCGACGACACGCGATGAAAACAGATATTTCATAGCGTCCTCCGCCAAAACGAAAAACCGCGCACTTCAGGCTGCCTAATTCACCGAATTACTTTCCTCTAGAAGAGATTATTGCAGTCTACGTCCCAGACCCGGACGGGGATGCGTGGAGGCGTTGACCTAGGTTCGCGGCACCGGCCGACTCTGATCTAATCAGGCATACTGCTTTGCAATGCGCCTATCGTTGCGTTCAGGATTTCGGTGAAAACCTTGTTATTCAGGATGGCGACCCGCACGTTCGTCAGGCTGGAATGGGCGGTGAACAACTTGGTCGGTCGCGCAAAGCTGACCGTATGCAAAGACCCGTGGCTGAAACTCTCGTCGGTCAGTCGGATGGCACTTGGGTCACTATGAGGATTACTGGTGATCTGGCACAAAATCCAATCGCCACGCCCTGCCCCAGTCAGAACGACTGCGGGGCGAAGTTTCGTCCCCGAAAGGTCGGTGAATGGGAAGGCTACTACAACGATGGAAGCTGGGCTAAGTGTGACCATGCTTCATCCTCTTCCGGCGTGTCCCATTCAACCGCTAGGGCCGGCTGGCTCATCAAGGCCGTCTCCAAAGCCGTTGGCTCCGCTTCCTCATCAAGAACCGTGACCAGAGCGCGATGCAGAGCCGGGAGCGACACCGGATCCAGAAGCCGAATGTTGCCTGTCGGGTCAATCACAGCCTCATAAGTGCGAACCATCTCGATTCCTCCCGCTTAATTATCGATCCGATATATCGGATGACGCCTTCTTGCAACGGCGCCGAACGCCGGAAGAGATTTCCCTGGTTTTCATTCTACCACTCCCTCACTCCAGCGGTTGCACCCGCACCAGGTAGTTATTGTAGTCCACGTACCAGACCGTCACTGGTTTGGTCGTGGAGTCGATGACGGTTCGCCTGTCATAGGCGTAAGGCTCCGGCATCTGATACGTAGACCAATGATCGGTTTTGGGATTGTACCGAAGCATTTGCCGTCCGTGCAGCACACCGGCCCACACTTCGCCGTTCTTGTCCGGCATGGCTTCGTAGAAATCGGTGTAAGGGTGCGGAGCGATCGGCGGCCAATATTCCTCAATCCGGCCGGCCTTCGCATTCATCTCGATGAGCGCGCCGTCCGCTCCTCCCCACCAGGTATTTCCAAAGGGATCGAAGCCACCTCGTTTCGCGGTCATCATGTGCGTGCCGCTGTTCAGATTCACCCATTGTCCGGTCTCGATGTTCATCATCTCAACTGTATTGCCCCACTGCGCGGGCCCGCTGCCGCCCCAATACTTTCCGTCGTAGGAAATCGTATTGTCATAGCTGCTGGCCGCCTGAAACGGCCATTCCTTGACGATCTTGCCCGTATTTGGATCGAGCTTGGTAAGCTTGTTCGCGCGGGCATCCCACACAAAGCCTTCCGAGTCCAGTGTGAAATTTCCGAAGCTCGGCGCATTGATGGGCGTTGCGCTCGCGATGAGGACCTGCTTCACGTCTCCGGTTTTCGGGTCCAGCCGGTCGAGTTTATGCGCCCAGTTTTCCGAGATCCAGGCGATCCCGTTCTTGTCGATGACCTGGTGATGCGATCCCGGCATGGAGCCTGGGGTCAAAGGCAGCTTGTACTCGGTGAAGATTCCCGTCTTGGGGTCCATCTTGCCCACGTAACGGGTCTTATGGCTGGTGAACCAGACGTTGCCGTCCTTATCGAGCGCCGCATCGTGGAGCGCGAGCAGTTGTTGCGGCATTTCGAACTCGGTGACCACGACTCGCGTCGATTCGCCGCGGGGGCGCGGGAATATGCGTAGCGGGGCATCCTCCGAATTCGGACCGCGAACCCTGGCGAAAAATTTCACCAGCAAGTTGTATTCGGGATCCGGGTCCGACATCGCTCTGTTGCGGACCGCAATCGCAGTGCCGCTGAAATGCATCATGCGGTCCACGATCAGGGCCCACCCATGTTCGTCATAGCGATTCCTGAAAATATACTGCCAGGAGTGGCACCCGGAGCAATATTTCTGCAACGTGGCTTTTTCTTCTCCCGTGCCCGGAAGGTTCCACAGGATCTCCGCGCCGCTGAGCTGCGATTCGAGCGCCGCCGAGGCCGGCAGATTGTCCGAGTCGGCAACCCGTTCGAGCACGATCTCTTCGAGCTTCGTAGCGCCGTCGATCCTCACCGAATCGCGCCGATACGGCTTGAACGGGACGGGCGTCGCAATGCGCAGGGTGTAGGACCCCGCTTGCATCTTCGGGAATTCGAACTTGCCCGCACCGTCGGCATAGACGGTGGTCCGGACACCGTTTGGCGCGACGATCTGGACACCTACGCCCTCGGGTGAGTCGCCGCTCTTGATCCGCACGACCCCGGTGGCGCCGCCGGTGAGGCCGCTCTGCACCGGCCACTTATGCGTCTCGGCCTGATACGACGGGTTCGCCGGCGGATTTTCACCTTCCACGCAGCATTTCCCCGAGTGAAAATAAGCCCGCAGGTCCGCGATGTCGGAATCGGTCAGGCTGGTCTTAAACGCCGGCATCAGCGGACCACCCTCTTTGATCTTGGCGGTGACGCTCTCTTCGCTGACGGCCGCGCCGTTGGTCAGCTTTGGACGCGAATAGAGGTCCTGCAAGTAGGGGCCGCTCTTGGCGTATTTGTTGTGACACATCCAACATTTATAGAAGTAGATCACTTCGCCCCGCCCCGCCCCGCTATTGGCCACCACCGTGTAATTATCCAGCCGGAGCGAGCGCTGGAGATCGTCGGGCTGGATTTGCGTGTCGGCCGCCGCCGGAGCTTCGGGCGCAGCCTTGGCCGTGCCGAACCACGACATCGCGCCAGCGACAATCAGAGCCAGGCCCATGGCGAGAGAAAGCAGAATCGTGCGGAATCGACGATCTTTGCAGTCTTGTGTTGGCATATATCCACCTCAATGGAAACTAATTTTGGGGTCCGCCTGCGAGTGAGAGTATATACCTGTTTGCTGCCATCCGAGCCAACTAAAGCTACTCTTTTTTTGATTCCGTCCGATGATTCGGCTGCACCACCCACTCCCGTCTCCCTCCAATCTCTCGCCAGATCTGGCGAGAACGCCGGTCCTAGAAATCCTGACCTCAGAGCATGACATTATCCAATAGTGGCTTTGTCCCATTAACTTGAAGTCTGTTACTTGACAAAGAAAATAGGCGAGCCGATAGCCTTCTTTGTGATGTAAACAACTCCGACCCGCTTTAATCTGTTCCAGGATGTGAATCCACGCAGAGTGAAAATTTACTTGACAAAGTAACCGGCTAGGCTATAAGATCGTCGGGTTGCTTTGACGCAATGGAATCTCTGGCGGGATTCAGTCGAAAATTCGGGAGGGAAGACTAATGTCGAGGATGTGGATCGTGTCGGTATGCGTGTATTCGTTGATGGTTCTGTTTCAAAATCCTCTTCTCTTCGCGCAAGGCTGAGTGGCTGCACGCGGAAGCGCGCCCGTGCTTGGCGCGATCTGTGACGCCGGAAACGATGAAGCAGTCGGAGTGGGTGGTGCAATCTCCCAGTCACTCTCTTCGGCTTCTCGCTGGTCGATCTCCACCGGCTATCGCTGGCAAGACTCTTACCGCCACTTTGTCGGCGATGTAGAGCAGACCCAGCGGATCTTGCAGCAGACCCAGGTGGAAAACAAGATTCACCTGATGGACGTGGGAGTGAGCTACCAGTTGACGCCGCGCTGGACCCTCAGCGCCAGCGCTCCTATCATGAAAGCCGAGCGGATCAGTCATCGCACGATGGCGAAGACCCACAGCACTGGCATTGGCGACATGTCCATCGGCGCCACCGCCTGGATCTTCCGGCCTCCTTCCGAGAATCACATGAACGTCCAGGTGGGTTTCGCCCTCAAGCTCCCCACCGGAATTTCGAACATTACCAACAGGGCGGCGAATGGCACGGTCACCGCCGTGGACCAATCCATCCAGTTGGGAGACGGTGGAACGGGGTTCACCCTCAGTTACGCGGCTTACAAATCCATCCACCGGTTCACCGTGTACAGCTCCGGCAGCTATTTGTTCAATCCGATGAATACGAACGGAGTCCGAACGGGGCGCGGGCGCGCCTCCGAGGCCATCATGTCCGTGGCCGACCAATATCTCTGGCAGGGAGGCCTCGGTTATGCGGTCCCCAAGCTGCGCGGGCTTGCCTTCACGTTCGGAGGACGGATGGAGGGTGTGCCGGCGTACGATCTGCTGGGCAAGTCGGATGGCTTCCGGCGCCCCGGTTACGCCGTCTCGGTCGTGCCCGGACTCCAGTTCGAGCATGGCAAGGATATGTGGTCGCTGAACGTGGCCATTGCCGTCCGCCGCGACCGCACGGTGAGTACCTCGGACAAAATCGATCACACACACGGGGACGCGGCCTTCGCCGACTCCGTCTTCATGATGGGCTATTCGCGGAGTTTCTAACTTTTTCCGGGAAGGGGAATCATGACTCGTAAGATCCACATCCTATCTCTGAAGAAGGTTCCCCTTCTGGTTTTCTTTTTCAGCTTGGTCTTCTTGGGCGCCGGTTTAGCGGAAGAATTGGCGCCGTCTCTCGAACTCAACGACAGCACCGGCCAGCCGCAGAAGCTCGAAAGCTACCGCGGCAAGATCGTGGTGCTGAATTTCTGGGCCACCTGGTGCGGACCCTGCGCCTCCGAGATGTCTCGTTTCGTCGAGACATACAAACGTTATTCCGACAAAGGAGTAGTCGTCATAGCCGCCTCCCTCGACTTCCCGCAAACTGAAAAGAATATCCCCAAGTTCGTCCAGAAGCACAAAATGGAGTTCCCCGTGCTCGTCGGCGCCACCGTCGATCAGTTGAAGGAATTCGGAATGGGAGAAGGTCTCCCCGGAACGGCCTTCATTGATCCGGAAGGAAAAATCTTTGCCCGCATCCTCGGCGAGGCGAAAAAGAAAGATGTCTTTGCCCGCGTCGATTGGCTCCTGGGAGACCACAAGGGCAAAGAGCCAAAACCCACCCTGGGCAGAATGCTCGTAACCAAACCCAAATCCAAATAGAGCGTTACAGCTTTTTCACAATTGCGGTAGTCTTCGTTCCTCGAATCGAGACTCCTCGGGGGGCCCACATCCCGATCCCGTCTTGGCGGGAGACAGACCTGCTTTTTCATTGCTTTGCCGCCGACCGGATTTTGGTCTATGCCAACGCGAATAATAACCGCGCCCAGCCGATGTGTCACAGACGAGGCAACGCAGAACCAAAGTACCATTGAACAACGGCCAAATTTCCCCTATCGTATATTCCAGAGATTGAATTTGGAGGTTTGATGTCCCCCAACAAGCCGCATTATGCTATCCGACGCCGCAGCAGCCGCATCGGGGTGGAACTGCCCATTCAGATTTCAGGAACGGATTCGAACGGAAGGGGCTTTGCGGTGCAAACGCAAACGCAACTACTGAGCCGCCACGGGGCCAAGATTTCTCTTCAAGAGGGACTGGTTCCCGATCAGGAGATCATCATCCATTGCCCCGCGCTGAAAAAAGACGCCGAGGCGCGCGTGGTGGCGCTTTTCAGGAAAGAAAGCGGAGGGTACGTTTACGGAATTGAATTCCTGGACCCGAAAGCCGATTTTTGGAACGTTCCGTTTCCTGCCGATCCGTGGGAGAAATGACCGGTAGCCGCTCGGCCACAAGGGAGAAGCGCACCCTTGCGTGAAATGAATCCAGCTGGTGTTTCGCGCAGAACGGAAAGGTCCAGCCGGCGTTTCATTTTTCCACCGTTCCTTGACCCACCGCCCCTTCCGCTTTCTTTGGATCACCCGCGCGGTTCTCCATGACGCCCTCCTCGCCGTGGGGCGCATCGCCAGAGTTCCCCAGCAGCCGCGCGATCTCTTCGCGTCCAGCGCTTACCGCCAGGTCGAGGGCGGTCTTATTCCAGAAGCCGGGAGCGCCCGTCCCGAGGATTTCAGTGTTGGCGCCGGCGGCTCGCAGGATTCCGACGATCTCCGCGTGGTTATTGATCACCGCCAGCATCAGCGCACTGAGTCCATACTTTGCGGTCGTGTCCAGTTCCGCGCCACGGCCGACGAGAAGACGCACCAACTCCGTATGACCTTTCATCGACGCGACCATGAGCGCCGATTGCCCGTGACGGTCCTTGGAGTTGATCTCCGCCCCATCTTCCAACAGAGCCTGAGCGCTCATCGCGTCGCCCGTTTTAATGGCGCGCTCCCATTCCTTTTTCATGCAGCCCTCGGTTTTTTCCTAGCTCGCCGTGTGCTCCTCACCGTGCATTCCGAAGCGAAAGGAGCCGTTCCCGCGCCTGCTGGACGCGTATCCGATTATAGCAAGCGCTCTGGTATCTCTCTCCCGTCCTGCGGTAGAGTTCCAACCGCCAGCGACCCTTGCAATTCATATCCGGCTCCGCCTCGATGCGCGAAATCTCCTCGATCGATAACACATCCACTCCGCCGGGCAGAAAATAATGGAGCTGAATCTGATCCCCGCGCAGCTCGGCCTCATAGAACCCGCTCAACGCCGTGCCATAGATCAGCGTGATCGGTCCCGCGAACAGGAACAGGCCGGGCAAGGTCGTCCGCCACAACCGCCAGCCAGGACGCCGCAGCCGGATCTCGCGGGATACGCCGAAGCCCAGCAGGCCGAAGAGCGAGCCAAACAAGGCCAACGCGAAGTAGCTCCCGCTGCGGCTTCCGAATTCCATCATCGTTAGGGCAGCCATACCTTACGATCTCACATTTCCGCTGTCAAATGCTTCCCCTCTTGTGGTAGGAATATAGTTCCGGCCAGCACCGGAGCGGCTCCGCCGCCCAGGTCCGGCGCGGCAATCATCGGCAAAAACACCTCAGGAGGATTTCATGGCGAACACGATTACTCATTCCACCATCACCCAGGAGGCGGCGATCAAAATGATCATGGCCGCTCAGAAGAAGGCCGAGGAGATCAAACGCAACATGGTCATCGCGGTCTGCGACGAGGCCGGCCATCTCAAGGCCTTTTCGAGAATGGACGGCGCGCCGTTGCTCAGTGTCCAGATCGCCCAGGACAAAGCCTACACCGCCATCAGCTACGGCGTCGCCACGCACCAATGGTACGACTTCATAAAAAACGATCCACCGCTGCTCAACGGCATCGTCCACACGCCGCGCCTGATCGTCTTCGGCGGCGGATACCCCATCAAGATCGACGGCCAGTTGGTCGGCGGAATCGGCGTCTCGGGCGGCCATTGGAAAGAAGATATGCAGTGCGCCGAGGCGGGACTGGCCGCGCTGGGGATCACGGTGTAGCAGTGTATTCTGCCACATCCAGTTCAGGCGACCCTGACAGCACCGTCTGGGATAAAACTCTGTTGTGGCTTATAATCTAGCCAGTCGAGGGATAGGACTGCAATGACGATCCAGACCAAAATGAAGAGGGTGATTGCTCTCAACCGCAATGTGAAGAAGAATCTCCCTCGCATTTCCAGAAAACTCTCAAAGGCTGGCATAAAAGTAGACCGAGCCCTCCTAGTATCCGCTGCCAAGTATTACGAGGCGCTAGAAAAGCTTGCCAAAGAATAGACCTGCTTTCATTGGACCAGGTGCGTCCTACGTGGAAGCGATCCATGATGAGTTCGTCGCTAAATTCTGGGCGTTGGATCAACCAGTTTTTCCAGAGGAATACCGCGACGTCCGGCTCATAGAGTCGGCGGTGAACAGGCCTTTCCAGTCTGCGTTCCAGAAGGACATCCATCCCACGATCTTGGACAAAGCGGCGGCACTGTTCCATTCGCTTGTGACCAACCATCCCTTCGCAAACGGTAATAAAAGGACCGCCGTTATCGTGATGGATCATTTCATGCTGGCGAATGGCTTGGTTCTTTGCTTGACTGATTTGGAAATATATCAATTGGCGATGGAGACAGCGCAGCATAATGAGCAGGGAATAACATCAGAAGCGACGGTGGAGAAAATTACAAAAAAGATTCGGTCCGGCTCCATTCAACTAGCACAAATCAAAGGTAGTCCCCAATTGGACGAGATCAGGATCCTCGAACAAAAGAGACGATTGTTGGTAAGGAAGGCCATGACGAAATTGGATCTGGTAGACATCTTATTAGAAAAGCCCAGGAGCGGAAGCTATTCCTAATCGCTTTTCGGACCCGGTTCATTATTTCAACTGCGCCGACGCGTGCAGCTCCACCACGCTACCCTCTTCGCGCACCTCATCAACTGGAACGGAGGAATGAATCCATGAAAGCCCCATCACAACCCTTTTCCCGCCGCAGTTTTCTCTTGCAGGCGTCCCGCCTCGGCGCGTTCTACGGCGCCGCGCGGATGCTGCCGCTTCCGGCGATGGCCGAGGCGCTTGCGGGCGATCCGCGCGTGGCGGAAACGCCGCTCGTTGATAAGGGCTTTGCGATGGTGCGTCAGATCGGGAAGGGGATTTACGCGACGATCTCCGACCGGACCAAGGGTCTGACGACGCGCTCGAACGGCGGCATTATCATCGGGCGCGATGCGGCGTTTCTGATCGAAGGATTCCAGACTCCACAGGGCGCGGCGTTCCAGATGGAAGCGCTGCGGATGGTCGCGCCGCTCCCGGTTCGCGCGGCGATCAACACTCACTTTCACTACGATCATTCGCTCGGGAACTCGTTTTACGGGGCCAACGGCGTTGCGGTCTGGGCGCACGCCAAGGCGGCGTCGCGCATCATGGAAACCTACCCGCGCATGCAGGCCACCGACCGCGCGACATTCCTTGCTCCGTGGCAGAAGCGCGTGCGCGAGGCCAAGACGGACAGCGCCCGCCAGCACGCCCAGAGCGATATCGAAGGGCTGACCGGGATGTTCGATCCCGTCAACCAATTTGTCCTGTCACTGCCCAACCATCCGCTCGACCCCGCCAAAATGCCGATGAGCTTCGACCTCGGCGGACTCACCGTCGCGATCGAAACCTACCTGGGGCACACCGATACCGACATCATTATTCGCGTGCCTGAGCAAAACGTCGTCTTTACCGGCGATCTGCTTGTCAACGCCCAGTACCCCACCAACATCAATGGCGAGCCGACACCGTGGCGCGCGACACTCGCGAAGTTTGCGTCGTTCGATAAGGACACCCTTTTCGTGCCGGGCCACGGCCAGGTCTGCGGACAGGAGGGCGTCGCGCTGATGCGCTCCATCTTCGACGATATCTCAGGGCAGGCGGAGAAGTTGCATAAGGCCGGCGTGCCGCTCGATGAAGCCGTGGAGCGCTACGTCGTGCCGGCGGCGTGGAAGAATTTCCGCATGTTCTCGTGGGGCTTCTGCATCGGGAGAACCTTCGCGCAGTTCTATACCGAGTGGGGCACGCCCAGCAAGCCACTGAGCTACTGAGCGGCCCTGATTGGTATTGTCTCACTTTCCGAAGCCGTGGCCTTCGCTCAAACTGAGACACTATCCGTTCGTTTTTTGGAAAAAAGTTTGGGTTAATTTCTGATAAGACTAGCGTTAAGTCTTTTGCGCTCCGACGGCGATGAAGCAGCCGGGTGGCGAGCCCCTCAATCAGGGTAAAAGCGAGGTCTGCTAACCCAGTACTACCCCCAAAGTTGGGATGAGTTAATAGCCCCGCCGGGCTATTGTCGCCGCCACGGCCCCGGCATACCATACCACTGGCTCCCGAGGTCCGCTTGCGCGCAATTCTTCGCAAGTGATTCATTCCAGGGACATAACAAAAAGCTTCAGAGTTCAGGCTAGCCTGAACTCCGAAACATAGATCCGGAAGTATTCCTGGCTCTGCTCGGCAGGGTTCGGGGATGCGCCGGGCAACTTCATCAGGAGGAAAGATAACGAAATGAAAGCAAGAGAGTTAATGTTGTTTGCATTACTCGCCAATGCCGGTAGCGCATTTGCGTATGCTCCCCCGGCGACCTACGGCCCCGAGTCGATGGTACAGCCTCAAGGTGGGTCTGGCGACGAGGGCGGTGAGAAAAAGGGCGAGAAAAAGGGAAAGAAGGGTGGAAAGAAGGGCGGCAAGAAGGCAGACAAGGAAGAAACGAAGTAAGCGTCCTGACCCGTTCCCGGGTTTTTCACGATGAGGAATGTGGGAGTTTGGTCATCCTCTTCAGGTTGGCCGGGCACTTGCATTCCTCATCCTTTTTATATTCTACTGAAGGTTCAACTAATGCCAGCTAGTACGCCCCAATCCAGCAGCTTTCCTCCGCTCTACCTCGGATGGATGGAAGAGTTGTTGGGCAGCGCCCCGCCCGAGGAATCTCGGGCGACCTGTTCCGATTGCGCCATGTTGCAGAAGCCGGGCGACCGCCCGAGCGACCTGAATATCTTCTTCGATCCGCAGAGCAAGTGCTGCACCTATCTGCCCGATCTGCCTAACTTCCTGGTGGGACGAATCTTTCTCGATCAAACTCCTGAAATGGCCGCCGGCAGGGCCAGCGTCGAACGGAGGATGGCGACCCAGGTCGCGGTCACACCGATGGGGATCGGCCAGCCCTCCAGCTACCTGCTTTGGTACAACCACAGTAAGTCGGGGTTCGGCCGCAGCCGCACGCTGCGCTGCCCGCATTATATCGAGGAGGGCGGGCTTTGCAGCATTTGGCGGCATCGCGAGGGCACCTGCTCCACGTGGTTTTGCAAGCACGACCAGGGAGCCGCCAGCCAGCGTTTCTGGCGCGACGCCCTTCACCGTCTGCTGAAGGCCGTCGAAGCGGGTCTCTCCTATTGGTGCGTGCTTCAGCTTGATCTTGGCTCTGCGGCGCTGGAACGCGTCCTGAATCTCAGCAACAACTTCGATACCATCGAGGAGGGCGAGCTGGAAAGCAAGGTCCGCCCGGCCGACTATCGCGCTCTGTGGGGCCGCTGGTTCGGACGGGAGCGACAATTCTTTGAGGCCTGCGCCTCACGGATCGAGGGACTGAGCTGGGCGGACGTGGCGCAGATTTGCGGTCCCAAAGTGGGCATCCTCGCCCGCTTCACCCAAGACACGTACGCGCAAATTTCCCGCACCACGCCGGAACCCGCTCTCCGCTGCGGATCGTTCCGCTTGGTCTCCCTGCGCGCCGACGTCGCGAGGGTCTCCACATACAACGACTACGATCCCGTGGAGATCCCGGTTCCCCTGCTGGGACTGTTGCGCCACTTCGACGGACAACCCACCAGCGAAGCGGTTGCGACCATCAAGGAGCGGGAAGGCGTTACCCTGGATGACGCTTTGATCCGCAAGCTCACCAACTTTGGCCTGCTGGTCCGTCCCGAAGAGAGCGCCTCGGGCACAGAGCCGGCGCCGCCCCCAAGCACTGCCGCAAAGCTCGCCGGCAGCTCCGGCGACTCTCAATTGAAAACCAAGCCGCAGAAGAGCAAGAGAAAGTAGCCCCAAATTACTAGTCCTGCGTTCGCGGCTCTCTCCTACGGCCCCGAATGCACCAATTTATTGAAAACAAATCCGCATTCCAGATGCAGCGAAATCCTCGGTTGATGCATCTAATTATAAAACGGGATGCTGCACAAGGAGCGGAATGGTATCCAATTGGGCCGTAGGCGCATCCAACTTAGTATAAGGAGCGGAATCTATGAAACCCTGGCGCAAAGTGTTAGAAAACGAATGGCTTGAGACGGTTTGGGCTCTGCGTCTGGAGTGTGGTCATGTCTCATACCGCTCGGCGCAATACAGCGTCCGCGAGCTTCCCGGCCAAGTCATGTGCGAAGCCTGCAATTCCCTCATCGGCAGCCAGGTAAAAAATCCTTCGGGCAAGTTCGGAACAATTGCCAGCTATAACGGCGGTTTGTTCGACATCGCCTGGAAAAACAACGGCTCAACACGCTTGACGCTCGACGAACTCCGCGAAACGGCCGAAATCCTGTAAATCTCAAGACACTTTTTCAAGCTGCCGGAACGCCCGGTCATGTCTCAGTTTCCGAGCAGGTGCAGGCTGGAAAGCCTATACCTATGCCGAAGTCGTGGCCTTTGCTCAAACTGAGACACTACCGAACGCCCGGTCGTGCCCTTACGTTAGCAATGCGACGTTTCGAAGTGAGTTCTCATCAATTTCTTCTGGGCGCAAGCGGGATAGCTGGCGTACAATCGTCTTCGACAGTTGAGGCGAATTTCGGCAATAATCCAATCTTGTCTCTGGAGGCTAAGAATGACTCGATCGCGTTGGTCGCTTGCGTTGTTGATGGCTGCCGTTTTTACGGGTGGATTCCTTTTCCGCAGCGCACTGGCTCAGCAGAGTTCTGGCAAGGCGGCGGGCCTTCCTAGCGATATCTTTACCGATTCGTTCACCCGGGTTCCTCTCCCCAAAAAAGCAGACCTGAAGACGGATGAAGAGAGACAGTCTTTCGACAAGGTCGCCGGTCCCGAGGGACTGAAGCCCGGCCCTATTGGAGCCAACACGCTGCGTCTGTACTTTCCCGTCGTGGCGGACCGCTACCGGGATGCAGTGCGATACCTGCGGGAAAAATCCGGCATCGAGCCGCGCTTGGCGGAGCTTGCGATTCTGGTTGCGACCCGCGAGTCCAACGGCCAATATGAGTGGAACGCGCACGAGGCATCCGCCATCAAGGCGGGCATCCCGCAGCAGACCGTGGACCTTATAAAAAACAAGAAGGAAAACAAGGGGCTGTCGGATAAAGAAGAGGTCATCGTTCGCTTTGGTCGGGAGATGCTCCGCGAGCCAAAGGTTTCTTCCAAGACCTTCGCCGACGCGGAGCGGATTTTGGGCCGGAAGAACACGCTGGTCGTCGCCATAATCGTCGCGCACTATTCGTCCAGCTCCGTCTTGCTTCACGCATACGATGCGCATTGGCCGCCCGATCAGAAGCCTCCGTTTGTGGTGCCGTAGGCGGCCAGATAGTACCTGAATTTCTGGAGGACGCGTTGAATGAATACGCGACACTTGATCCTTATTTTAACCGCCGCCGCTTTAGTCGTGGTAGGAACTGCCCTGGCCTTCCAGGGCCACGACGAGAATCCCGACTTCCCCGCGATCCCCGCCGATCACAAAGCCATTCAGTATCCGGATCAACCTACGGACGATCCGGTCGCTCGTCTGGAAAAACAGATGGAGAAGGGCGAGGTGAAACTGGAATACCAGCCGCCCTGGGGATATCTGTCCAGTGTGCTGAAGCAGCTCGGAATTAACGTCGATTCGCAGCTTCTGGTTTTTTCGAAAACCAGTTCGCAGGTCACACGGATTTCTCCGGCCACGCCGCGAGCGATCTACTTCAACGACAGTGTATCGATCGGGTATGTGCAGGACGGACGCGTGCTGGAAGTCTCGTCGCTCGATCCGAAGCAGGGCACGGTCTTCTACACGCTCGATGTGCGCAAGTCCGATCATCCTTCCTTCAGCCGCCAGGACATGGCTTGTCTTCAGTGCCACATGAGTCCCGCGACGCTGAATATCCCGGGCATCATGGTCAGCTCCGTCTATCCCACCGCCGAAGATTCGCCCTACGGACGCGCCGGCGGGTTCGTCACCGATCACCGCACTCCCTTGGACGAGCGCTGGGGCGGATGGTACGTAACCGGATTGCATGGCACGTTGCGGCACAGAGGCAATGTGCCGCTCGACCGCTACGAGATGCCGTCCGATTCGGCGCGCCGCGAAAGCCAGAACCTGACGAGCCTGAAAGACAGACTCAACACGTCCAACTATCCGAGTGCCACCAGCGATATCGTCGCGCTAATGACACTCGAGCATCAGACTCACCTGACGAACCTGCTCACCCGCATCGGCTGGGAGGCGCGCGTGGCTGCGGCGGAAGGAACCCTGAAGGATTTCCAGCCTCGCCTCGACGACGACGCGAACGAAATTGCCACATACATGCTGTTCGCCGACGAAGCGCCAATTCGGGAACCGATTCAAGGCGTCTCGACGTTCACAAAAACCTTTCCGCAACGCGGGCCTCGCGATAAACAGGGCCGCTCGCTGCGCGATTTCGACCTGCAAAAGCGGCTGTTCCGGTATCCGCTCAGCTATATGGTGTATAGCGAAGCGTTCGACGCAATGCCCGACATCGCCCGCGAAAAAATATACCGGCACCTCTACGACGCGCTGACCGGAAAAGATGCCGATCCAAAGTTCGCGCGACTTTCCGCCGAGGATCGACGCACGGCCTGGGAGATTCTGCGCGACACCAAATCGAAGCTGCCCGCTTACTGGAAAACGTTTCCGTAGGACGGTTCGGTTCTCCAATTGGCCGATGGTATACTTAGAAACTATTGCAAAACCCGTTTTGAGATGTTGTAAGGGCACGGTTTCAACCGTGCCGAAGAGAGCCTCTGGAGATGCGGCTTCAGCCGCTGAGGGCCAACGACGCACCTCAGGGGCTGAAGCCCCCCTCTTTCTGGCTCGTTTTCGGCATGGCTGAAGCCATGCCCTTTCGGCGCTTCCAGGAGGTTATGCAACGTCTTTTAAAGAACGGAGGTGGTTAATGGATACGTCAAACGATCCCCGCTATAATTTCGAAGCCAATCCGTCCTTGGACGAGTTGATTGCCCAGCAAGGTAAGGGTCCCATCGCCGACGTATCTGTCTTGCACGGCGAATTCTGGCCGGAGGAAGAATCCATAGAGGACTTTCTGGAAGCTCTCTACGAATGGCGTGGACACAAAAAGGCTGACTCCGCCGCATGAGTAGTGTTGTCGTTGATACGGATGTTATCTCCTTTCTCTTCAAGAACCATCCCTTTGGTGAACTGTAAAAAGCAAATGTCGCGAGCCAAACGCGTGCAATTGAAAGTGGGAGTCGGATGGACACCGCTCTCAGCTCCGGAGGAGCGACAGATTCTAGCCCATGGCGTGAGCCATGGGTTCACCGCGGAGGCGACGATAAGCCCCGGAGGAGCGACAGAAAATCAAGAGGCAATCTGTCGCCCCTCCGGGGCTTGGTCCATTGTGGGGCGCCGGTCCCACGGCTCACGCCGTGGGCTAGGATCTGCCGCCCCTGCCGGGGCTAAAAGATCTTGACTCCGATGACTCACACTTTTAATTACACCCGGGCCAAACTCTGATCGTTAAGGAGTATCTCGTCTATGGCCGATCGAAAAAGTTTTGTGGCTGTATTGGGAACGTTGACATGTCTGAGCGCCCTGGCCTCGTTGGCTGTTGCGCAGCAACCGATTGCGCCTCTGGTAGTGAAGCCTCTGAAGGGAGGAGTTTACTGGACCGCGGGAGGGGCGGGCGGAAACACGGGCTTCATCATCGGACAGAATAGCGTCACGGTGATTGACGCCAAGACGACCCCGGAATCGGCGAAGGAGATGCTGGCGGAAATCGCCAAGATTACGCCGAAACCGGTGAAGACCGTGATTCTCACGCACAGCGATCTCGATCACGTAAACGGGCTGGCCGGTTTTCCGAAAGACGTAAAGGTCATTGCCCATGAGAACAACAAGAAAGAGCAGGAGGTCGCTCTCAAGGCGGGCGGCGTCCGGGCCCCGCCGGCCGATTATCTCCCGGCGCAGGTCACTACCAAGGAGAGAGAAAATCTCACGATTGACGGCGTGCGCCTCACGCTGATCCACGTGGGTCCTGCTCACACCAGCGGAGACTTGGCGATTTACCTCCCCAGCCAGAAGATTGTATTTGGAGGAGACCTGATTCTAAACCGCCCCGAACCGCTCCTCCATCCAGAGAAGAACAGTTCGTCGGAGGGCTGGATACGGTTTGTGAAAACCCTTGTCGCCCTGGACGCCGACACATTCGTCGCTGGGCATGGAGACTTGCAAACGAAAGCGGACGTCCAGACGAAGCTGAAAGTTGCGGAGGAAAAGCGCGCCAAAGTCAAAGCGATGGTGGCGGAAGGCAAATCCCTGGATGACATTAAGAAGTCGTTGGGCGAAGTGTCTGCACCTGCGCAACCCGGCGCGCCGCAGTTCGCGAGCTTTACCGAAGTGGTGTACCAGGAACTCACGAAGAAGTAGTTGCCGGTTATCTCCGAATTCAGTGGCCGGTCAGCATACAGTGTCAACGGTCTAGCCGGGAGCTCCGAGATGACTAAACATCGGATCACTTCGATCCTTGCCGGGATGTCGGTGCTGTTCCTTACACCCGCAGCCCTGGCGCAAACCTCTGCGCCGATTCGCGCGGCAAAAGCCATTCCGGACCTCTCCGGAGTTTGGCAGAACACGCAATTGTCTGGCCGTGCCGAAGCGGGTCCCGCAGGCGGTTCCGGGGGCGGTTTTATGGGGCCGGGAGGTATTCCTACGTTTGCTTTCTCAACCGAAGAGCCGGAGATGCTGCCGTGGGCAGCGGAGAAATATAAGGCGGCGCGAACCGGGCTCGCTCGAGGTCCGTTGGACAAAGGCAATGACAAACTCAACCCCATTTTGAGCTGTTTTCCTCCCGGCCCGACACGGATGTACACCATTCTTCCCCCATGGGAGATCCGCCAACTGCCCGATATGGTTCTGCTGCTCTTCGAGTCGGACCACTGGGTTCGCCGCGTTTACCTGGATGGGCGCGGGCATCCGGATGGATATCCGATCACGTGGATGGGCCACTCCATAGGCTGGTATGAAGGAGACACCCTCGTCGTCGACACGGTTGGAACCCACGACCAAACCTGGATCGATGGTTTTGGGCATCCGCACACCGAGGCTCTGCACATTGTCGAGCGCCTCCATCTGCTGGATCATGACAGCTTGCAGATCGATTTGACCTTCGACGATCCAAAAACCTACACCAAACCATGGGCGGGAAAGAAAATCTTCCAGCGCGCGCCGCCGGGCTTTGAACTGATGGAATCGGTTATGTGTGACGATTGGCTGGAGATGGTGAAGCCCAGCAAGTGAGGCGCGCGGGAGAGATGCATCGGGACAACAATCGTCAAAGCACGTCAGTCGAGCGGTTTGATCGGGCTGTTTTCTTGAGCGGTGAGAAATTCCAGATGAAGCGAGACAGCTTCCATTTAGACTGGAGCGGGAAGAGGAGGGCAGGGGGCCGATCTACCTGACAGGCTCTCGATCCGTACGAATCGGGCCTCCGCCAAGGGCGGCCTCCCTGCTGGACTCCAGCCGGCAAACCCATTTCATACCCGAATGGGTGCCGGTTGAAATCAAGATGCAAGCCACGGTGCGATTGTTGTGTCGTGGACAGTTTTGGAATATCGACACACCTCAAACCCACGGAAGTGAAAACCTGCCGTGGCTGCCTCTGCCTTTTGCGTTTTGCTAGCGGCGTCCGCGATCATGTTCGCGATCCCTGTCGCGATCATGTTCGCGGTAATCTCGGTACCGGTCGCGGTCCCAGCGGTGATCATGTTCGAACCGGCCGCGCCCCCCCTCCCAGAAACCCATAAAGAACTGCTGTCCGTCGTAACGAGGCTCCATCCAGCGAGCCCCATCATACGGTGGACGAGTCCAATAACCGTCATGCCACCTGTAGTGGTTTCCCGCCGGATACCAATAGCCCGGTACCCAGAAAAACCCCGGTCCTGGGCTGCGCGGCACCACGCGTATCACGCGGGGCCGTGGCGGCGGACCAATTCGGATTCCAAAAGTTACTTGAGCGCCGAAAGCCGAAATGCCAGTCAGCAGTACCAAAGCAAGCAATGTTGTTTTCATACCCACCTCCCGTTCGACTTAACTACATTTTATCACGTCGTTTGCAGGGCGGACCGGGAAGTATCACATAGCTAACTTCGGCGGGCAGGCAGCCAGTGGATCGCAACTTCATGCTCAACGGATTTGAATTCGGGATCGTCGGTCATCAGGCGGGCGTCGTTTTGCTTGGCTAGCGCATTTCTCCCAATGGTGTAGACCATCCAAGAACGGTCCTGAGCAGCCCCGGAGGGGCGGTAGAAAGTAGCCCACGGCGTAAGCCGTGGGTCGGGAACCCAACCAGGAGACTAGCCCCGGCAGGGGCGAAAGATAGCTCGCGCGATTTTCTGTCGCCCCTCCGGGGCTGGGCTTCTCATTGCCATGGTACCCAGGGCTGACGCCCTGGGCTACTATCTGCCGCCCCTCCGGGGCTTCTGTTGCGGTCTACAGGAATTAGAGAAATGCTTTAGCGCGGCGCTGAAGGCGTCTGGATTGCTCAGCTTCCTAAACTTTCTTACTCGGCCGTCGCCGCTTCTTAGCGCCAATCACTTCGTTGGAAGATTTTCGCGATATGTTCTCTAAATCTACCACCTGACCATAATCGACAAATTTGATTAGGTCTCCAGCTTTCCAATCGTATCTCTTGCGCAATTCCGCGGGAATTGTTATCGCACCTTTTTGAGATATTGTGAGAGTGTACATCTGATTAGACTTGAGCTTGAATTCCCGCCCCGTAGTGCGTCTCGACGTATTCGTTCAAAATGCGGATGAAGTCGGGGACGATGTTGTCGCCCTTCAAGGTGAGCAGCAGGCGGCCGTCAACATAGACGGGGGCTTTGGGTTCTTCGAATGTGCCGGGAAGCGAGATGCCGATGTGGGCGTGCTTCGATTCACCGGGGCCGTTGACGACGCAGCCCATCACGGCTACGTGCAGCTCTTCCACTCCCGGATGGCTTTCTTTCCAGACGGGCATTTGATCGCGGAGGTAAGTCTGAATCTGATCGGCCATCTCCTGGAAGAAGGTGCTGGTGGTGCGTCCGCAGCCGGGGCAGGCGCTGACTTGCGGCGTGAAGCTGCGGATCGCGAGAGACTGGAGAATCTGCTGTGCGACGACGACCTCTTCCGTGCGGTCGCCGTTCGGCGCGGGCGTGAGCGAGACGCGGATGGTGTCGCCGATGCCTTCCTGGAGCAGGATGCCCATGGCGGCTGTACTTGCGACGATTCCTTTGCTGCCCATGCCGGCCTCGGTCAGGCCGAGGTGCAGCGGATAATCGCAGCGTTGCGCGAGCGCTCGGTAGACGTCGATCAGGCTTTGCGGCGTCGAGACCTTGGCGCTCAGGATAATTGCTTTATGCGGCAGGCCGTATTCCTCGGCCATGCGCGCCGATTGGATGGCGCTTTCGACGATGGCCAGATGCATGACCTCGTCGGCTTCGAGCGGCTGCGTGGAGCGTGCGTTCTCGTCCATCATGCGCGTGAGCAGCGCCTGATCTAGCGAGCCCCAGTTGACGCCGATCCGCACCGGCTTCGCGTTCTCGATGGCGACGCGGATCATGGTGTGAAAATTATCGTCGTGCTTTTTGCCGATGTTGACGTTGCCGGGATTGATGCGGTACTTGGCGAGGCGGCGGGCGCACTCGGGATACTTCGTCAGCAGCAGGTGCCCGTTATAGTGGAAGTCGCCGATGATGGGAACGTTGAGTCCCTG
>Ga0080064_1002318_pt1 | contig 32880 bp, 15 predicted proteins | sample Subgrocontami54m_FD_69260 | JGI IMG/M metagenome (GOLD analysis project Ga0080064, IMG submission 69260) | Subsurface groundwater microbial communities from S. Glens Falls, New York, USA - GMW46 contaminated, 5.4 m (SPADES assembly) (version 2) ...
GTCCCTGGCAATCCGCGTCGGGCTCCCGCGCGAGCTGTTCCACCAGTCGTGTCAGGTGCGTCTCGATGCGTCCCATCTGCTCCGCCGAGTGCGCGGATTCGTTGTAGGTCAGCTCGACCTGCAAGCCGCGCTCTCGCGGGCTGGCGACGAGCGTGAAGTCAAAGTGGGTGCGCTCGAAACAATCGATCTCCGAGATCCGCGGCCGCGCGATCCCGTCGCCGCCGCGGCCGTGACGCAGTTCCTCGTCCATCGGATAATTTTCGAGCACGACCAGGTGATCGAACAGCTCGCGCAAGGCTGGTGCCTGTTGCTTGATCTCGGTCAGCGGCGCGACCTCGTGCGCGCGTCGCTCGAGCGCGTCGGCCTGGCCGCGCCGCAACATTTCGCGGAACGTGATCCCGGCGTCGAAGCGCAGCCGCACCGGCACCGCGTTGATGAACAACCCGATCATCTTCTCCACACCCGGCACTTCCTCGGGTCGGCCCGACACGATGGCGCCAAATACCACATCGCGCGTCCCGTTGTATCTTGCCAGGAGCACGCCCCACAATGTCTGCAGGAGGGTCGCGGTCGTCGCGCCGCTCGCGGCGGCCACGGCCTGCAGCGCGTTCCAGGCCTCGCCTTGCAGCAGGAACGTCGCCTTGCACCAGCGCGGTTCTCCGGCGGCCGCCGGCCGCGCCCGCGGCACCGTGGCCAGGCTGTCGTACCCGTCGAGCTGCGCGTGCCAGAACCGCTCCGCCGCCGCGGCATCCCTGGTTTGCAACCATCCAAGGTAGTTGCGATAATCCGGCGCCGCCTCGAGGTCCGGCGTCTTCGCCGCGCACCGCGCCGCGTAGCATTGCATCAGCTCTTCGTAGAGGATGCCGATGCACCACCCGTCCATCAGAATGTGGTGATGGCTCCAGACGACCTGCACGCGCCCGCCGCCGAGCACAAACAGGTGCACGCGCATCAGCGGTCCTTCGGCCAGGACAAACGGGGTCTCGCGATCCCGCGCCTTGAACTCCGCGATCGCCGCCCGCTGTTCGGCGACGGGGCGCGTTGAAAGATCCGTCCGGCCCACCGGCAGCTCCCGCTGGCGAAACACCACCTGCAGCGGCTCCACCTCGCGCTCGGGCTGCACAAACACCGAGCGCAGTGCCGGGTGCCGTGCGCCGAGATCCTGCCAGGACCGGGCGAGCGCCTCGACCGCCACGTCGCCTTCGAGCTGAAAAGCCATCTGCTCGAAATAGGCATCCGCCTGCGGTGCCTTCAGCGTCTCGTAATAAAGGCCCTGCTGCATCGGCGAGAGGGGGAAAATCTCCTCGATCGCCTGCGGGAGCCATTCGCGCCGTTCGACCATCCGATCAAAAGCCTCGAGAGTCAGCGCGCTGCACGCGAAATCCACCGGACTCGGCACCCCCGCCGCGACGCGTTCGGTTTGCGCCGCCACCTGTCCGAGAGCGTCGATGAAAAGCTGCAGCCATCGCCGCATCGCCGGTTCAGGGAAACGGCGCGCATCGTATTCCAGCGTCCAGTGCAGGGTCCCCCCCGCCGCATGGCCGGCCAGGGCCACCGGGAGTGCCAGCGGTTGACGGGAATCCTGCGCGTGCCCGCTCCGGTCTTCGGCCGGCGAGAAATCGCCGGCCGAGTCGCCGCCCAGGTCGCCGAGGAAGTTGAAGCTGATCTCCGGCAGCGGCGCGGCGCGCAGCGCAGCGTCGTCGCCGAATTCACGCAGCCAGCCAAAGCCCGCGCCCTGCCGAGGCACGCGGCGCAGCGTTTCCTTGGTTTCGCGAATCAACATCCCCAGCGACGCGGGGGCCGCGTCGAACCGCACGGGGTACACGCTCGTGAACCAGCCGACCGTCCGGCTCACGTCGAGATTCGCGAGCGCGCATTCGCGTCCGTGTCCCTCGAGCAGCACCGCGAAATCACTCCCGGGGTTCCACTGCGCGTAGGCCACGCGCAGCGCGGCCACCAGCAGCTCGATCCCACGCGTGCGGAACGCCGCGTGCGCCTCCCCCTGCAAGCGAGTTCCGACTAGTCCCGCCAGTTCCGCGGTGAGCACCGCCCGATCGGCCGCCGTGCCCGGGCCTGCGCCGTTGTCCGATGGCAGACTCGGCCATGGCCGGCTCACCACCGCGCGCCAGTGTTCGATTTCGCCGGCGAGCAAACCATCGCGCACCGCCGTGCGCACGGCGCGAGTCCACTGCCCGTAGCCCGCCGTGGGGGCGGGCGGTCGCCAGGGTTGACCGGCGTCCGCCGCGGCGTAGGCCCGTGCCAGATCCTCGAGCAGAATCCGCCAGGAAACCGCATCGACCACGAGATGGTGCGCGGTCCAGAAGAGCCGATCGCCGCCATCGAGCCGCACGATCACGGCGCGGCTCAGCGGACCACGTTCGATGTTCAACGCCGCCTGCTCTGCGCGAACCATCTCCGCGCACTGCCGGTCCGCGTCGGCACTTCCGCGCAGGTCGAGCACGCGAGACACCAATGCCGTCTCCGTGTGGGCGCGCCTTTGCCGCCAGCCGTCGCCGGAACGTTCATACTTGAACCGGAATGCCTCGTGCGCTGCTACCGTGTCGCGCAGTGCCCGCTCGAGCGCCGGCACATTCCACCGGCGCGCGTGGAGCCAGATGGCCTGGTTGAATTGGTTGGGCTGCGCGCCGAACACCCGGAAGAACCAGGACTGGATCGCCGCGAGCGGCGCCTCGGCATCCTCCGCGATTGCCAACGGCGCGGCGGGCTCCGGGCGAATCGGCTCGAGCTGCGGCGCCAGCGTGGCGATGGTCGGATGCCGGAAAAGCCAGCGCATATCCAGGCGCCAGCCGCGCTGCAGCAGCCGCGAGATGATTTGGATGCCTTTGATCGAGTCGCCGCCGAGCTGGAAATAATCGTCGTTCCGCCCGATGCGCGGCGGCCGCAGCACCTCGGTCCACGTTTCCGCCAGCAGCGTCTCGCGCGGGCCCCGCGGCGGTTCGCCCTCGCCGGCCAGCGGCAGCTTGTCCGGCGGCGGCAGCGCGCGGCGGTCGACTTTGCCGTTCGCATTCAGCGGCAGCGACTCCAGCCGCACGAAAGCGGACGGCATCAGGTAGGCCGGCAGCGCCCGGCGGAACGCCACCCGCAGCCGCTCTTCGTCGTATCCGTTGCGAGCGGACACGTACGCGATCAACTGCGGTTCGCCGCCGATCGGGGCAATCGTGGCCGCGGCGCCGGCGATGTCCGGCTGCCGGCGCAGCACTTCCTCGATTTCCTCCAGCTCGATCCGATAACCACGGAGCTTCACCTGCCCGTCGCGCCGGCCAAGATATTCCAGCGTGCCATCCGGCCGCCAGCGCGCGCGATCGCCTGTCCGGTAGATTCGCCGCGCCGAGTCCCACGGCGCCGCCGTGAACGCCGCCCGCGTGATTTCCGGCCGGTTCAGGTACCCGCGCGCGAGGCCCGGCCCGCTCACCACGAGTTCGCCCTCCACGCCGATGCCGCAGAGCTCGCCGTTGGGCTGGAGCACGAACACGTGATTGCCCGCCACGGGACGCCCGATCGTGATCGTCTCGTCGGCGGCCGACAGCTCGGCATAGGTCGTGACCACGCTGTTTTCCGTCGGCCCGTATTCGTTGAACAGTCGCACGCCCGGCAGTCGCTCGAAATGTTTCCGCACCAGCGAAGCGGGCGTGGCTTCGCCGGCCACGGTGACGAAACGCAGCCGCTGCATCGCCGCGGAGATTTCCTGCAGGTATAGCGCGTGCAGGCTCGGCGTCAGCAACAGGTTCGTCACGCCTTCGCGCGTGATCCGCCCGGCCTGCGCCGCCAGGTCGCGTTTTTCCGCGGCGCTGGCCAGCACGAGCCGGCCGCCGACGCTGAGGACCGAGAAGAGGTCGAGCAGCGAGGCGTCAAACGCATACGACGGCATCTGCAGCGTCACGTCCGCGCTCGAAAATCCGCACGCCTGCGCGCGCCACTGCACCGAGTTCGCGATGCCGCCGTGTTCGATCAGCACGCCTTTCGGCTGCCCCGTGCTGCCCGAGGTATAGATGACATAGGCGAGCGTGTGGCCCGTCACGGGCACTGCCGGCGCGTCGGCTTGCGCGGCGAGGAGTTCCGCGACAGTGACGACCTTCCCCGGCCAGTCGGGCACGGACGGCGGTTCGTCCGCGATCAACACCTGCGCCTCGCTGTCGGTCAGGAGCGCCCGGAGGCGATCGATCGGGTTTGCGGGATCGATCGGCACGTAGGCCGCGCCCGCCTTCATCACCCCCAGGATCGCCACGACCATCCATTCGCTGGATTCGAGCAGGAGCGCCACCCGATCGTCCGGCCGCACGCCGTTCCGCCCAACGAGTGCTCCCGCGACGGCGCCCGCCAGCCGATCGACCTCGGCGTAACTCAGTCGGGAATTGCCGCAGACCATCGCCACGGCGGACGGCTGGGCCCGGACCACGCGATCCCAGAGCGTCAACAGCGTGGCGGCCGGCTGCACCGAACTACCGGCATTGAACTGCCCGGTGACCAGCGCGCGCTCGGCCGCCGTCAGCAGCGGCAGTCGTCCGATCAGCTCCGCCGGCTGCGCGAGCAGCGCGTCGATGAGCTGCGAGAACCAGCCGCACCAGCGCTCGATCGTTTCGCGCTGGAAGAGCCGCGTCGCGTAATGAAACCGCACGTGCAACGCGCCGGCTTCGCGGATGACATCCACGTTGAAGTCGAACATGCCCGACCCCTCGAACTGGTCGATGGAGCGGAGCTCGAGATCGCGCGTGCGGATCGCGCGATCCTCCGCGCTCTCGTAGGCGAACATGACGTCGAACAGCGGATTGCGATCCGGGTTCGGCGGCAGCCGCAGCCGCGCGACCAGATCGCTGAACAGGTAATCGGCATGATCATACGCGCCGAGGCAGGTGCCGCGCACCTGATCCAGGAAAGCGCTGAACGACAACTCCGCCCGCGGCCGAAAACGCAGCGGCAGCGAGTTGACGAACATCCCCACCACTTCGTCGCTCTCGGTGCCGGGCCGTCCGGCCACCGGCAGACCGATGATCATGTCCTCGGCCTCCGTCAGCCGATGGAGCAGCGTGGCGAACCCGGCCATCAGCACCATGGTAAGCGAGGCGCCGTGCTTGCGGGCCAGCGCTTCGAGCCGGCGTGTGCGGGCGGCATCGATCCGCACCAGGCACTTGTCGCCGCGAAAATCCATCCCGCCGGAGCGCGGCCGATCCACCGGCAACTCGAGCACGGGGAGGTCACCCGCCAGCTGCTCCCGCCAGTACGCCTCCTGCGCCTGATAAACGGCCGACTGGCGGCGCTGCTCCATTTCAATCAGCGCGTGCCGGTACTGCCGTTTCACCGGCGCCAGCCGCGCCCCGTCGTAGAGCGCGGCAAATTCGTGCAGGAGGACGTTCATCGACAGTCCGTCGGCCGCGATGTGATGCACGTCGATCAGCAGCCACGCGCGATCCGGCCCGAGCGAGCCGAGTCCGACCCGGATCAACGGCGGTCGCTCGAGATCGAAGGGACGAATGAACGCCGCCAGCACCGCCTCCGGCGTCTGGCCGGCCGCGTCGATCGCTTCGAGGAAAAACCGCGGTTCGTCGACCACGTACTGGCGCGGCTGGCCGGAGATCAACCCGAAGGCCGTGCGGAGACTTTCGTGCCGCCGGATCGTTTCCTGAAACGCGTCCTGCAACTTGAAGCGATCGACCGACCCACGTACTTCCCAGATGCCCGAGAGATGATACGGCATCTCGGCGCCTTCGCGCTGGCCGAGCGCGTACAGCCGCTCCTGCACCGGGGAGAGCGGCAGCACGCGACGCACCGCCGCCGGGCCCGACTGAATGGCAAAGCCGCCGGCACGCATCTGGCCCACCGCCCGTCTCACCGCCGCGATCAACGTGTCGACGTCCTCGTCCGTGTGCGCGATCGAGAGGCAGCAAATCCGCTGCTCCCAGGTGTAGAAGCCCTGCTCGGTCAGCAGATAGAACAGCACCTCGAGCTCGAAGGGATCGCCGAGCGCCTCGAACCGGAACTGCGAGCCGAACCACGCCGCGCGCAACGAGACGTTTTCCGCCTCGAAAAACGCATTCAGCTCCTTGCCCAGCCGCTCGGTGCGGCGGTTGACCGTCTCGTGCAGCGCCGGCCCGTGCGCGATCATGTGGTCGAGCGCGGCATTCGCCGCCGCCAGCGCCAAGGGATGCCGGTTGTGCGTGCCACCGGTGAAAATCGTGCGGCCGGACGGCGCGGAAGCGTCACCGTATTGCCAGAACCCGCCGTCGATCCAGTCGAGGAAGCGCGCCTTGCCGGCGATCGCGCTCAAGGGCAGCCCGCCGCCGACGATTTTCCCGTAGGTCACGATGTCGGCCTGAATCCCGAACCACGCCTGCGCCCCGCCGGCATGAATCCGGAACCCGTTGATCATCTCGTCGAAGATCAGCGCGATCTCGAGCTCCTGCGTGAGCTGGCGCAGCCGGCGCAGGAAACGATGCGGCTGGAAACCGGGCCGGCGGCTCTGCACCGGCTCGACCATGACGGCCGCCAGCTCCGACGCATGCGCGCGAATCCACTCGAGCGCGTCCTCGCTGCCATAATCGAGCACGGCCGCGTTGGCCACGACGGTCCGCGGAATCCCCGGCGACAGCGGCCGCGTTCCGGCCTCGCCGCCCACCACCAGCACCTCGCTGCCGATGCCGTGGTACGCGCCCGCAAACTGCGCGATCAACGGCCGGCCGGTCGCTGCCCGCGCGAGCCGTTGCGCGAGCATGACCGCCGCCGAACCCGTCACCGCGAGGCTCACCCGCTCCGCGCCCGTCAGCTGGCAGATTTTCCGTGCGACCTCACCGGCGAGATCCGACTGCGGCCCGAGCGCGGCCGTGCGATCGACCTGGCGATGCAACGCCTCCTTGATGAAGGCCGGCCCATGCCCGAGAAAATGCACGCCCATGCCCAGCGCGAGGTCGATGTACTCGTTCCCGTCGAGGTCCCAAAGCCGGGCGCCTTCCGCCCGGTTGCAGACAATCGGATACTTGAGCTCCTTCAGGCTGCGCTTGAATTGCAGGCTGCCCTTCCAGTCGGCGAGTTCTCGCCGCCACGCCTGCGTCTGCTCCTTCGACCGTCGCGTCCGCCCCGAGAGCCGCTCCGCGAGCGCAGCCAAAAACGTCTTCTGTTGCGCCGACAGATTCTTTTCCTCCTCGAGATTCAGCCCGGCGAAATTCACCGCCATGCCGCGGTCAAGCTGGGATTCGGCGGTGCGGCTGGGATGGGCGGGAGCCGGCGCGGCGGACGCCGCGTTTGTGCCGGCCTGCGCCTTCATCGCGAGGTAACGCTCCATCAGCTCGAAATGCGCCCGCATCACCGGGTCCATCTCGGTCGTCGGCGTCGCGGTTTCCGTGGCTCGCGGCCAGGGCACCTCGGGCGGCACCTCCGGCGATTTCGGCGCCGCCTTCGCATTCGCCGCCAGGAAATCCACCAGCGGCCCGATCCGATGCAGCTCGTCGTAAAATCGTTGCATCGCGATGCTGACTTCGAACCGTCGCTCGATCGCCCGGCCCGCGCGAACGAACATCAGCGAGTCGAGCCCCATTTCGAGCAGGTTGGCGTCGCGCCCGAGGTCCGCGGTTTCCAGTCCGCTGACTTCGCTGATGATCGCCTGAACTTCGGCGAGAATTTCGTCCGCCGAAGCCAGGCGAGCGCTCGGGCCCGTGGGGGCAGCGGTGGCGGCGGCCGCGGCACTCGATGATGGCATGGCGACTGGCGGCTGGCTTTCGGGCAAATCGATCCAATGTCGCTTCCGCTGGTACGGATACAACGGCAGGGAAATGCGCGAGCACGATCGGCCCGCCTGCCCGGCCGTCCAATCGATCGCGACGCCGGCCGCCCAGAGACGGCCAGCGCTATCGAGCATCGTGCGCAGATCGTCGTGCCCGCGACGCAAGCTCGGCAGCCACTTGGCCGCAGAGGCGGACTGCTCGCGAATCATGCGGAAGCATAAGTCGAGTCCCTGCAGCGTCGGCTCGGGACCGATCTCGAGCAAGAAATCCAGTTTCCGTGCGTGCAGGAACGTCATGCTGTCGCCGAAACGGACTCGTTCCCGGAGGTGCCGCATCCAGTACTCCGGCCGCGTCACCTCGTCGCTCACCAATCCGCCCGTCACGTTCGAGATCAGCGGGACGGTCGGCCGCCGGAGCGTCAACGTCGCCGCGACTGCGCCCAGTGGTTGCAACACCGGCTCGGTCATCGGCGAGTGAAACGCCCGCGTAATCCGGGTTCGGGTCACGCGATGCCCGGCCTGTTCGAACCGCTCCTGCAGCACGCGAATCGTGTTTTCCGCGCCGGACACGAGCACGATTCCCGGGCCATTCACCGCCGCGATGGCCGAGGTGGTCGCAAAGGGTGCGACAATGTCCGCGACGGCGGATTCATCGGCAAACACCGTGAGCATCGCCCCGGGCGCCGAATGCTCCTGCATCAGCCGGCCGCGGGCAGCGACGAGTTTCAACGCGTCATCGAGGTCAAACACGCCGGCCACGCACGCCGCGGCATATTCTCCAACGCTGTGGCCGAGCGTCACGTCGGGCCGGACGCCCCACGATTCCCACAGCCGCGCGAGCGCATACTCGACCACGAAAATCCCCGCCTGCGTGAAGATCGTCTCGTCGATCTCCGCGAGCGCCTCCGTATTCCGGGTGCGGTCGAGCACGGACCGCGCGGCCGACTCGTCGACGGCTGGCGCGGGCGCTGCCGCGAAAAGGATTTCCCGCAAATCGCGGCCGAGCAGCGGCTGCAAGCGCGCGGCACACGTGTCGACGATGTCGCGAAACAGTGGCTGCACCGCGTACAGCCCGCGGCCCATGCCGGCGTATTGCGCGCCCTGGCCGGTGAACACGAAGGCCGTGCGCACGCTTTCCCGCGCGCGGCCCGTGGCGAGCCCGCGCGCCTTGCCGTGCTTGACGTAGCCGAGCAGCGCCGCGGCCGCTTCGTCCGCAGAGGACGCGACCACGCTCAGTCGTTCCGCGAAAGCGGCGCGGCCGGTCTGCGCCGTATGCGCCGCCGCCGCCAGCCCGCCCGCGGCCAGCTGTCCGAACCGCTCCGCGTAATTCGCCGCCTGCCCGCGCAGGGCCTCCGGCGTCTTCGCGCTCAACACGAGCAACTCGGCCCGCTGCCCGCCGACCGGGTCTGCCGCCTCCTGGGGCGGCGCAACCGGCGGTTCCGCGAGGATCAAATGGGCGTTGGTGCCGGCGAAGCCGAACCCGCTCACGCCAGCCACGCGCCGTCGCGCCGATCGGGGCCACGGCTGCAACGCCTCCACCACGCGCAGGGGAAAACTCGCCCAGTCGATCTTCGGGCTCGGCTGCGAGAAATTCAGGTGCGGTGGGATCGCCTCGTGCTGCAGCGCCACGATCACCTTGAACACGCTCGCCATCCCCGCCGCCGCCTCGAGGTGGCCGAAGTTCGTCTTGATCGATCCGATCGCCAACGGCCGCGCGGCCTCGCGCGCGGTCCGAAAAACTTCGCCCAGCGCATGCACCTCGATCGGATCGCCGAGCGGCGTGGCCGTCCCGTGCGTTTCGACGTAATCGACTTCCGCGGCCGAAACCTGCGCACGCTCCAGGGCCCGCCGGATCACCTTCTGCTGCGCGGGCCCGTTCGGCACCGTGAGCCCGCCCGACCCGCCGTCCTGATTGACGGCCGACCCGAGGATCACCGCCTGCACGCGATCGCCCGCCTGCTCCGCGTCGCGCAGCCGCTTCAAAAGCAGGACACCCCCACCCTCGCCGCGAGCGTAGCCTTGGGCGCGCGCATCGAAGGTGTAACACCGCCCGTCCGGCGACAGCAGGCCCGAAGCCTCGAAGTTGATCGTCAGATCCGGGCTCAGGATCCGATTCACCCCGACGGCCAGCGCGGCCTCACACTCCCCGCGGCGCAGGCTTTCCACCGCAAGGTGAATCGCCACCAGCGAGGACGAGCAGGCCGTGTCGACGACCATCGCCGGCCCGTTGATTTTCAGGAAATACGAGAGCCGTCCCGCCGCCGGGCTCAGCGTCGTGCCGGTGCCAAAGTACGGATCGATCCGCGATCGATTGCCGGGCGCAAAGAGTTTGAGCGCGTAATCGATCCCGCTCATGCCCACGAATACCCCGACGTCCCGCCCGGCGATCGTGTCGGGTTTGATGTTGGCCGACTCGAACGCGCGCCACGCGAGTTCGAGGATCAACCGCTGCTGCGGATCCAGGCTCTGCGCCTCCTTCGGCGAGATGCCGAAGAACGCCGCGTCGAAGAGGTCGATGTCGTCGAGGAACGAACCGTACCCGCCCGTTACGCCGTCGGCGCGGTCGGCCGGCGTCGGCCGAATCGCCGAGCGGCCGGCCGCGAGAAACTGCCAGAGCGACTCGGGGTCTCCGCATTCTCCCGGGAAACGACAGGCCATCCCGACGACCGCGATGGGTTCACTCGCCTGCGCCTTGAGCGCGGCATTTTCGGCCTTCAACCGACGCAATTCGGTCACCGCCTTGGCCAGCAGCTCTCGTGATTCCTCAGGCATCGCAAAGCCCCCCCAGTGTCGCCCGCACGTCGAGCGTGCCGGGCAACTCCGGAACGTTCGTGAGATCGGATTCGAGCAGCGCCATCCCGTCCGCTTCGCTCACCTCGGAAAATCCGGCGAACTTGTAGGTGACGTACATCATCCGGTTTCGCTCGGTCGGGCGAAAGTCGGCGCGCAGCCTCACGCCCGCATCGCGCGCCTCGCGCCGCAGCCACGTGATGACCGCGCCGCCGACGCCCCGGCTCATCACGCGACATGACATCAACAGCAATCGGATCGTCCACACCGCATCCGTGCAATGCAGCAGCACGACCCCGATTTTCCCGTAGCCGCCATAACGGTCGGTCAACTCCAGGACGAGCAACCGGTGCTCCGGCGACCGGCGCAGCGTCTGCAGTTCCTCGCGGGAATAAACCCGTCCGGTGGTGTTGAGCTGGTTCGTGCGCGCGACCAGTTCCTCGACCCGCTCCAAATCGTCGCCTTCGGCCGGTGCAATCACCAGGACCATCCCGAGCGAACGCAGAAACGCATCGCTCGGACCACCGAAGGATTTCTCGGCCTCCTGGCGCACCCGATCGGTCAGATACATCTCGCGCCGGTGTCGCGCCTCCTCGGTGATGGTGCCCGGATCGAATTCCGGCCGCGCGAACAGCCGGCCGACATCGTCCGGGGCGTAGGCCCGCACTTGCGGCAGCGCATTCGTGACCTCGTCACGCTCGAACGGCTCGTCATCGACAAAGGCAAAAGTGTCGAGCCCCAGATTGAGCGTCTCCGCGATCCGCCGCACGGCCTGCGATTTCGCGTCCCAGCCGATCTGCGGTTGGAGGAAAAAGTGTTCGAGTCCGAAGCGCTGCAGCTGCGCCCAGGCCGGCGCCGGCTCGTTCCGGCTCGCCACCGATTGCAGGATGCCGCGCTGGTCGAGCGCCGCCATCGCGTCGCGCACGCCCGGCCGCAGCACGAGCGCATCGCCTTCGAGCAGCACGCCGTCCCACACCGTGCGGTCGAGATCCCACACCACGCATTTGATCTTCGGCGGGGTCATGAGGTTCTTTTGCCGCGCGGAACGCCGAATTCCCGCTGTGCGTCCCGGGCGATCAGCAGTTGCTGAATCTGGTTGCTGCCCTCGATGATCTCGCCGATCCGCGCGTCGCGGAAATAGCGTTGCACCGGAAAATCGGGTCCGCAGCCGTTCGCACCGTGGATCTGCACGGCGTCGCTCGCCGCCCGCGAAGCCGCCCGCGACGCAAAATACTTCGCCGTGGTCGTTTCGACGATCGAACCCGGGTCGCCTTGCGTCCGCCGCTCGGCCGCATGCCGCCACAAGGCGCGCGACGCTTTGTAGCCGGTCACCATCTCGGCGATCATCTCCTGGATCAACTGATGTTCGCGCAGCGGCACCTCGAACTGCACGCGATCGCGCGCATACGCGACGCTCGCCCGCACGCAGGCGCGGATGAGCCCGGTGCATCCGCACGCGATGCAAAACCGGCCGACGTCGAGGGCGGAACCCGTGACGTGCGAAAAACCCGTGCGCTCCGCGCCCAGCAGATGCGCCTTGGGCACGCGCACGTCCTTCAGGACGAGCTGCCCCAATTGGGCCGCCCGCAAACCGAGCATGCCGTCGATCGGCCGCACCTCCAGGCCGGGAGCATCGCGCGGGACGAGCACCGCCGTCGGCCCCACGGCCGTGCGGCCAATGACCACGAAGACGTCGGCCAGCCCCGCCGCGGAGATCCATCTTTTCACGCCGTTGACCCGCCAGCAGTCGCCCTCGGGTTCGATCCGGGTCGCGACGTTCTTCGCGTCGCTCCCGATGGCCGGCTCGGTCAACGCAAACGCGCCGAGCTGGCGGCCCGACGCGAGCTGCGGCAGCCACTCGCGTTTCACTTCCGGCGCCGCCCAGCGGTCGACCGCGTGCGCGCACATCGCGTGCACCGTGAAGACGCTGAGCAACGAGAAACTCGCGGCCCCCACCCATTCCAGGGCGTCGCCCCAGGTCCGCGCGTCAACCTCGCCGCCGGCCGGCGTCACCACGCCCCCGAGCAAACCGAGCTCGAGCAAGCGTTGCACGGCCTCGCGCGGCAGGCGCTGTTCCCGATCCCACCCGTCAGCCCGGGGGGACACTTGCGCCTCGAGAAACTCGCGGAGCGCGGTCGACATCGTCAGGCGGCCACCACGCCGCGCTGCTCGAGCAGCCGCGCCATCGCCGTGATCGACCGGAAGTTCTTCAGATCGAGATCCTGGTTGCTCAGCTTGAGCGCGAACTCCTTTTCGACAAAGAGCACGAGCTGCATCGCCATCAGCGAATTGACCAGCCCGAGCCCGAAGATGTCGTCTTCATCGGTGAACGGGTCGTCCTGGATGAACGTCTCGAGAAAAGTGCGAATCTTGGCTTTGGCTTCGATGTTTCCCATGGAAAGGAGGATCGTGGAGTGGAGCATGCGGGAGGACTTGATGCATCCTCAAGTCGGATACTTGAAGAACCCCTGGCCCGACTTCCGCCCGAGCAGCCCGGCGTCGACCATCTTCGACAGGAGCGGACATGGCCGGAACTTCGGGTCGCCGTAGGCGCGGTGCAGTTCCTCGAGCGAGAGGAGAATTGTGTCGAGCCCGATCAGGTCCCCGGTCTCGAGCGGTCCCATCTTGTGGCCGAAACAGCTCTTGAAAATCCGGTCGACGTCCCCGGCGGGGGCGACCTGGTCGTGCACCACCCAAATCGCCTCGTTGACCGTGAGCATCAGCACGCGGTTCGAGACGAAGCCGGGGAGATCGTTGACCACGATGCCGGACTTGCCGATCTGCGCCAGGAACGCCTTGGCGCGCCCGAGCGTTTCCTCGCTCGTGTGCTGGCCGCGAATCACCTCGACGGTCGCCTTCAGCGGCACCGGGTTCATGAAGTGCATGCCGAGCACGCGGTCCGGCCGTTGGGTGGCGCCGGCGATCTTCGTGATCGAGATGCACGAGGTGTTCGCCGCAAAAATGCACGGCGGCGCACACACCGCATCCAGCCGCTGGTAAACCTCGCGCTTCACGGCCCATTTCTCGACGACGTTTTCGACCAGAAATTCCACGTCGGCGAGCCGCGCCTCGTCGGTGGTGAACTCGATCCGCGCCACCACTTCGTCCGGATCGACCGGCGCGGCGCCGCGGCCGAGCAGGCCGGCGAAGCGCACGGCGTTGCGGATCGCCTCGCGGGCCCTGGTCAGCGCCGCCGGTGAAATATCGGTCAGCACGGTGCGGATGCCGCTCTGGGCGAGGTTCTGCGCCACGCCCGTGCCCATGACGCCCGCGCCGACGACGCCGACCTTGTTGAAGCGAATGGGTTCGGTGGCGACGCTCATCGCTCGAGTTCCTCCGCCAGCAACGCCGCCAGATCCGACGCACTGAGGTCGCCGAGTTGCCCCGCGTCTCGTGCCGTCCCGGTCGTCGGGGGCGCGGAGGGCGGAGCTTTCTCCGATTCAGGGAACAGCGACTGCGCGAGGTGCGCCGCCATCGTGGCGGCGGTCGGGTAATCGAACGCGATGGTCGCGCGCAGCGTCGTGCCGAGCGACTGCTCGAGGCGGATCTTGACATCGACCGCCGTCAGCGAATCCAGCCCGATCTCGAACAGGCTCTTTTCCCGGTCGACCTCCGCCGGCGACGCGAGTCCGAGCACCGCGGCCACCGCCTCCCGAATCAACCGCTCAATCGCCTCGGCGCGCGGCGCGAGCGGCAGCAGCGAAAACTCCGCGGTCTTGCTCCGTCGGCTGCGCTCGGCCGGCGGCACGCCAAGCTGGGCAATGGACGCGGCGGAAAACAGCCGGCGATAGAGGGCCGGCACGATCGCGCCGAGCGACGCACGATAGCGCCGCGGGCTCCAACCGAAGACGGCGACGCAGGCCTCGTCGGTCGCAAGCGCTCGCGCCATCGCGCGCAAAGCCTCGGCCGGCGCCATCGGCACGAGCCCGCGATCGAGCAACCGCTGGCGATCGCGATCGGCGAGCCGCGCGGTCATGCCGGCGCCTTCCCAGGGTCCCCATTGAATGCTCGAGCCCGGAAGGCCGCGCGCGCGGCGGTGCGCCGCCAGTCCATCGAGAAAGGCATTCGCCGCCGCGTAGTTCGCCTGCGCCGGCGAACCGAGCACGGCGGCAATCGAAGAGAACAGGACGAAGCAATCCAGCGGCCGGCCCGCGGTGGCCGCATGCAGATTCCAGGCCCCGCGAATCTTCGCGGCGAAGACCGAAGTGAACGTTTCCACCTGCGCGTTTCGCAGCAATCCGTCGTGCAGGGTTCCGGCCGCATGAAACACGCCGCGCAAAGGCGCCAGCGCCTCGGCTCGCGCCACCAGCCCGTCCACGGCGGCGGCATCCGCGACATCCGTCATCACACACGCAATCTGCGCGCCGGCGGCGGTCCATGCGGCGATCCGCTGTTCGAGCGCCGCGCCCGGCGGTCTGCGCCCGCCGAGCACCAGATTCCGTGCCCCCTGCGCGATCAGCCAGTCGACGACCGCCTGCCCCAGCGCGCCCGATCCGCCCGTCACCAGGTAGCTCGCGTCCGGTCGAATCTCCACTCGTCGTTCCCCGCCGGGGACCCGCTCGAGTCGCGCGCCGAACACACCGATGGAGCGAACCGCCACGCGTGACTCGTGCGCGTCGCGTTCCGTGAGCCGCGCCAGGCCATTCGCGGACAGTTCGGCGTTCGTTTCGATCTGCACGTGCAGCGGCCGCCACTCCGGAAACTCATGCGCGAGCCCGGCCACGAATCCCGCGAACGGCGCCTGCGCCGGATTGCCGCGATCGCCATCCGCGAGGATTACCCAGCGGGGAGGATTCCCTTCGGTCCGGTTCGCCGCCGCGCGAACGCACGCGAGAAGATCGCTCCAACGAATCTCGTCCGGTGCCGTCACGCCCGCGCTCCAGCCGTAGATTACGCCGCGCCATGCCCCGGCCTGCAGGTGTCGTTCGGCAGTCGATCGGTCGCTCGCGGCGACGACCGTGACCGGCGCGCGCGCCGCCTCGAGACTGCGCCGGACTTTCCGGCAGATTTCGGAGTCATCCATCAACAGCAGCCACGCCCCCCGGGCGGTTGCGTCGGTCGACGTCGCCGCCAGGTCGAGCGGTTCCCATTCGGTCCGCAGGCACACCAGCTCGCTCGCGGAGGCGGGCGCGGCCGGCAGCTGGGTCAGCTCACGCAATTCAAAACCGGCCACCTCCGCGCAGATCCGCCCGGCCGCATCGACGACGCGGATGTCGGTGCGAATGGCGGCCTCGGCCCCGTTCGCCAGATGCCGCACGGCGCGCGCGAAGAGCGGAGCCGACGCCGGCCCGGCCCCGAGTACGAGTCGCTCGACGCGAAATGGGATCAACGTGCGCGTACCGTCCAGGGCGTGCGCCGGCACCGCCGCCTGCAACACGGAATCGACCAACCCTGGATGCCATTCGCCGCGCGCGCGCGGTTCCAGCCGCACCTCCGCCCACCCATCGGCGGCATGGATTTCGCGCACGCAGCGGAAGCTCGGGCCCAACTCCACCTGCATCGCCTCCATCACCGCGTAGTGATCCGCCACCGCTCGCGTGCCACCGGTCGACGCGGCCCGCGGCACCACGTCGCTCGATATCGTCGAGCCCGTTTCCGCCTGCACGCGTCCCGTCGCATGCACCGAGACATCGTCAGGCGCATCGACCCTGAAGCTCACGACCTCGAAGCGGAAACCGCCGGCTCCGTCTTCGTTTTCCGGCGTGAACACCGTCTGCACCGTTCTCGGTTGGGTGGGCTCGACCACCAGGGCGGTCACAAACAGCACCTCGCTCAACGCCACGATCGTGGCGTCGCCGTCGGGATGGGTACCGCGCAACAAGTCGTTCGCCTGGGCGGAAACCTGGGCCAGAAACAGCGCGGCGGGCGCGACCATGCGATCGTGCACGCGGTGCTCGGTGAGCCACGGCAGACGCTCGAGATCGAATTGGGTCTCGTAAACGGTTTCGCGGATTCGCGGCGACCGCCATCGCCGGCCCAGCAGCGGATCGGGCGGCGTTTCGTCACCCGGCGCAACCCCCGTGGGTGGCGCGGCGAGCAAATCCGAGCCCTCGATCCAATAGGAGCGATGCTGCCACGGGTAGGTGGGAAGCGGCACGCGCCGGGCCGGCCGCGCGCGCCGGCCTTCTGTCCAGCGGATCGGATATCCCCGCGAAAAAAGTTTCGCCAGCATGCCGAGCAGGTCCGGTTCGCGTTCTTCTCGGGCCCCGATCGATTTCATCCCTTCGCGCACCGCGGGCGTCGCGCCCAGTTCGACGCTCATCGCAAACTCGGAGAGGTTCGCTTCCGTTCGCGTTTCCGCCTCGAGCGGCGCCACCCGGTGCTGACCGTTCGCACTCGTGTCCGCCGCGCCGCGAGCCTTTGCGGACCATCGCGCTGACGCGAGCACGCGGCCCAGCCCATCCGCCAGCGACAGGCTGCCCGCGCGAACTGCGACCACGATCTCGCCGATGCCGCGACCCACCACGCGCGTGGCTTCGACGCCATACGAGCCGAGCCATTCCGCCAGCGCATACTCGAAGGCAAACAGCGCCGCCGCTCGAATCTCGCCGCCATCCGCGATCGCGTGACCATTGGCGGACTTCGCCGGAGCGCTGATCAGCAGGTGGAGCATGGCGGTGCCCGTGGCGGCATCGAGCGCGGCGACGCACCGCTCGAGCGCGGCGCGAAAGACCGGCTCATCCGCGTGGAGTTGGCCGGCGACGCCGGCCATCGCCTCGGCGTCATCCGAAAACACGAAGGCCAGCCCGTGTTGCTCGAAATCGATCGCTGGCGCCATCTCGTCCTGGGCCGCGGCGAACGCGTCCAACTGTTGCCAGAGTTCCTCGCGTGATTCGCCGACAAAGGCCGCCCGCCACGGCAGCGGCGCGCGACCGACCTGCGCCGTGTACGCCACGTCCGCGAGCGAACACTCCGGCGTCGCCCGGAGGAAATCCGCGTACCGCCGCGCCAGCTGTCGCAGCGCAGCGGGATGCCGCGCCGAAAGCGGCAGCAGAAACCGTCCGGGGTCCGCGCGCGCCGGCGCCCGATCGGGCGGCTCCTCGAGAATCGCGTGCACGTTCGTGCCGCCGATGCCGAGCGAGTTGACCCCGGCGCGGCGCGGGCCGCCCCGCGGCTGCCACGGCATGGTGTGCCGGTTCACGAAAAACGGCGTCTGCGCGAAATCGATCCGCGGATTCGGTTTCTCGAAGTGCAGCGTGCCGGGAATCTGCCGGTGGCGCAGCGCGAGCGCCGTCTTGATCAACCCCGCGATGCCCGAGGCGATTTGCAGGTGGCCCACGTTCGTCTTCACCGAGCCGAGCGCGCAGTAACCCTTGTCCGGCGTCTGCCGCGCGAAGGCGCGCGCCAGCGCATCGACTTCGATTGGGTCGCCCAGCGGCGTGCCCGTGCCGTGGCCCTCGAGGAACGTGATGGTGCCGGCGTCGACGCCGGCGCGGGCCAGCGCCTCGGCACAGACGTCCTCCTCGCCGCTCGCGCTGGGCGCGGTGAACCCGACCTTCCCCGCGCCATCATTGTTGCTGGCGGTGGCCTTCACCACGGCGTAGATGTGATCGCCGTCCGCCACCGCCGCGGCCAGCGGCTTGAGCAGCACCGCGCCGGCGCCGTTGCCGAAAATCGTCCCCTCCGCCTTCTCGTCGTAGGCCCGGCAATGGCCGTCGGGCGAGTTGAGCATGCCGGCGCTGTAGAGGTGCCCGGCGTGCTGTGGGAGCTTGATGGATACGCCGCCCGCCAGCGCCATCGTGCAATCGCCGAGCCGCAGCGCATTGCACGCCTGATGCAGCGTGAGCAGCGTGCTCGAACACGCCGTCTGCACGTTCACGCTCGGGCCGCGCAGGTTCAACTTGTAGGACACCCGGGTCGGCAGGTAGTCCTTGTCATTTGTGATCATGATGTTGAACCCGCTCATCGAGTCGACGGTCAACATCCGGCCGCCATTCTCCTCTTCGAGAAACGCGCGATTGGCCAGCAGGTGATTCGCGAGATAGGTGTTCAGCCCCGCCGCCGCGAACACGCCCACCTTGCCCGCATATCCGGTGGGATCGTAGCCGGCATCCTCGAATGCCTCCCAGCACACCTCGAGGAACACGCGCTGCTGCGGATCGATCAGCCGCGCCTCCTTGGCACTGTAACGGAAAAACTCCGCGTCGAAGGCATCCGGCGCCTCGAGCATCGGCGCGGCCTTCACGTAGTTCGGGTCGCGCACGACTTCCGGCCGCACGCCGGCCCGCAGCGCGTCCTCCGCGGTGAAGAAATGGATCGCCTCCCGTTCCTCCGCGAGCAACCGCCAGAATTCGGCGGGCGACGATGCCCCGGGGAAACGGAGGCCGAGGCCGATGATCGCGATATCGCGTGACGCGCCATCGGGCGTCGCGGGGCTCCGCGCCGGCGCCGGCATTTCGCCCCGGCCGGCTTCCGCGGCGAAATGCGCGGCCATCGTGCGCACCGTCGGACAATTGAACAGTTCCACGACCGGGACCGGCCGGCCGATCAGCTCCTGCAAGCGCGCCTGGACCTGCACGACGAGCAGCGAGTGCCCGCCGAGTTCGAAGAACGTATCGTCGTAGCCGACCGACTCCAGTCCCAGCACCTCCTGCCAAATCCGCGCGATGGCCGCGGCGAGATCCCCCCGCGACCGGGCAGCCGCCGGCTGGCCGCGCGGCGCCGGCCGGCCGAACGCCACGATGCGATCACGATAGGCGCCGGACTCGAACGCCTGCTTCAGTTTCGCCCGCTGGATTTTTCCGATCTCCGTCTTGGGCAGCTCCGCGGGCGGCAGCGCCAGCACGAACGCCGGCGGCACGCCCGCCTCCTGGATCAATTTGCTGCGAATCGCCCGGGCGATCGGTTCGAGGGCGGCGCGGTCCCCGGATTCCGGCGAGAAAAACAACGCGAGCTGATCGGTCTGCGCCTCCGCGGCGCGCACGGAGCAGGCCGCGGTGAAGGTCTTGCGCACGCCCGCCACCTGCTCCGCGACGCTCTCGATCTCATGGCAATGAAAGTTCACCCCGTTGATGATGATGACGTCCTTCCGCCGGCCGGAAATGTGCAGGCAACCGCTCCGGAGATAGGCGAGGTCTCCGGTCGTGAACCAGCCGTCACGGAACACCTCGGCGTTTTCCGCCGCATTGCGATAGTATCCACTGAAGAGCGACGGTCCGCGCAGCTGGAGCAGCCCGGTCTCGCCGTCACGGAGCACTGCGCCCTGATCGTCGACGATACGCATTTCCGCCCCGGCGATGCAGGGCCCCAGATCGACGAACGACTGCTCGTCCGTGGTGTGCTCGAGCGTGAAGCCGCGCGACCAGGTGATGCCGGAGCACGTTTCCGACATGCCGAACGCCGGGCGGAGCGCATCGACCGGCAGCCCATGCCGCTGCAGCAGCCGGATGAAATTCCGCGCGGTGCGCGCCACGACGGGCTCGCCCGCGTTCACGAGAAACCGCATGCAACGCAAATCCCACGTGCGCCGGGCGAGCGTCTCGGCGCGATCGAGCAGGAGGCTGAACGCGAAATTAGGCGCCCAGGAAATGGTCGCACGGTGCCGATCGATCAGATCAAGCCAGCGCAGCGGATCCTGCAGGATGTAGCCGGTCGGCACGTGGATCTGCGTGCAGCCCAGCTCCACCGCCATCGTGCCGAGAAACGAAACCGCGCCCGCGTGATCGAGCGCCATCCAGTTGAGCGTGACCTCGGTTTCGTCGAATCCGCACGCTTGAATGGTCCCCGCCGCCATCGCGAGCAGGTTGCGATGCGTGAGTGGCACACCCTTCGGCTGCCCGGTGCTGCCGGACGTGAGCAACAGGACCGCGACATCGGAGGCGGTGCGCGGCATCGGAGCTGGGGCCGCGGGATGGGCGCGCAGCGCCTCGAGATCGAGCACGCTCCAGTCCGGTGCGCCCAGCTTCGGCGAGAGTGTGCGCAAGCCATCGAGGGCGGCACCGGTGGCGAGCACCGCGCACCGTTCGAGCAGCCTGGCGGCGTTGAGCAGCTTCTGCAGAGCGCTCGTCGCATGGGAGAAGGTCGGCGCAACTGCGACTGGTGCGGGCACCGCTCCCGCCACGATGCAACCCCAAAGCCCTGCAATGAAATCTTCGCTGCGTTCCAGCTGCAGCAGCACGAAATCGCCGGGCGCTACGCCGGCCGCTCGCAGTCCAGTTGCGATTCGCAACGCTTCATCGAGCAGTTCGCCGTAGGACTGCCGGACTTCCTCGCCTGACGCACGCACGTGCACCAAACCGCCCCGCCCAGTGCGGGCCGCCTGCTCCAGGCGGTCAGCCAACGTCGCATCGCTGGCGAAACGGTCGTCCAGGGCGGGACCCGTTACCATGGCCATCGAGTCTGAGGTGGGAATAGTTTCCAAACGGAACACCAGCATAAGACTTGCGCTTGCCTGGGCCAGCAAAGTTTTCCCGATTGCCACCCGGCCGGGCGATCTAAATAGGTCGCATTCTGCCGCTCAATCCGTGAAGGCCAGCCCAGAATCACCCAACTTCCACGTCGTCGCGAATCACGACGGCGATCGCTCGATTTGGCCCGACTACCGCCGCGCCGAGCTGCCCCCCGGCTGGCGCACCGCGGGGTTTTCCGGCTCGCGCGAGGCCTGCCTCCAGCACATCGCGCGCGAAAAGCGTCCGCCGGCCGCCCATGCCTCGGTGCGAACCGGGCCGGAGCGAGCGGCGAGCCGTGCGACCGCGGTGCCGTTTGGCCGGCCGGACGCTGGGGTGCGGCTCTTCGTCTTTCCGCACGCCGGGTCAGGGGCTTCCTACTATCATTTTCTCGCCCGCGCGCTCAAAGACGATCCGATCGAGGTGCACATCGTCCAATATCCCGGCCGCGAGATGCGCGTGAAGGAGCCGGCACTCACGAGCATGGCCGCGATGCTCGAGTCACTCGGCGCCGACCTCTGCCCTCGGCTGGCGGAAAAACCGTGCGCGCTGTTCGGCCACAGCATGGGCGCGCTGATCGCATTTGAATTCGCGCGCCGCCTCCGCGCGGCGGGAGAGCCGGCGCCGCAACACCTCTTTCTCTCCGGGCGGCAGGCGCCGCAGGTTCCCGGGCACGTGCTGCAAGTCGAGCGTCTCGACGACGAGGCGTTCCTCGATGCCGTCGGCCGCCGCTACCACGCCCTGCCACCGGAAGTCCTCGCGCACCGCGAAATCCTCGAGCTCGTGCTGCCGAGTCTGCGGGCCGATTTCACGCTGATGGAGCGCTATGCCTATCAGCCGGCGCCGCCCCTCGCGGTGCCCATCACCCTGCTCAACGGCGCGGCGGATCCGTGGGTCAGCGCCGACTCGCTCGCGGCGTGGCGCACGCAGTCGACGTACCCCTTGCAATCGCACACGCTGCCCGGCGGCCACTTTTACCTGCCCGGGGCCGACCAGCAAATTCGGGCGCTGCTGCTGCCGATGCTCGGCCGGCCCGCGAAGAGCGGCGGCGCGTAAGCCGCGTTACGAGACGAGCTGGCCGTACTCCATTTTCAACACGCGGTCGGCCACGTGGAAGTAGTGATCGTCGTGCGTCACCGCGAGGATGGTCTTGCCCTGCTCCTTCATTTCGCGGAGCAGCGTTTCGTAGAAGAACCGGCGGAAAACCGGATCCTGATCGGCGGCCCATTCGTCGAAGACGTAGATCGGCCGGTCATCGAGATAGGCGAGAATCAGGGCGAGCCGCTTCTTCTGGCCGGTGGACAGGTTCAGATTCGTGATCCGGCGATCCGCGAGGCCGGTGATGCCGGCGAGTTCCATCCGCTGCAGCAACCGATCCACGACCGCCGGATCGTAGGCGTGGTGGCCGAGCACGCGGGGGAAGATGTGGAAATCGGTGAAGATCGGCGCGAACAGATTCCGATACGCGCCCATCGTGCCCTCGGTGACGCGCTGTTCGTTGAAGTACCGTTCGCCCTGGAGCGGCTGGTAGAGTCCGGTCACCAGTTTCAGGAAAGTCGACTTGCCGCTGCCGTTGCCGCCGACGACGAACACCACTTCGCCGCGCTTGAGCTGGAAGGAAAATGGCTGCAACGCAAACGGCCGCGTACCGTTCCGCGGGTACTGAAAGGCGAGGTGCTCGCAGCGGATCGTTTCGAACGGACCCAAGTCGACCGGCGCCTGGGCCGCGAGGATTTCCAGTTCACTCTGCTTCGAATCGACGTCGGCCTCGAGCCGCTGGATGTTTTCGATCGAGGCCTGCGCTTTCGCGAGCGCGGGAATCGCCACCACCACGTCACCAATCGGACCCGCGGCAAACAGGACCACCGCGATCACCGGCACGACGATGGCGATGTCGCCGGGAGTCAGATTGGGCAGCAGGAAGAGCACGCCGCCCACCGTGAAAAACAGAAAGGTCTGTCCGATCAGCACGCCCTGGTTCATCGCCCAGCCCGCCTTGATGCGAAGTTCGGCGGTGGACGAGACGAGCTTCAGCAGCTCCTCGCCGAAGAAATCCTCGCTCTTGGCCCGGTTGAGCTTGAAGTCCTTGAAGCCGTGCAGGAGGCCGGTGAGGTTCTCGAAGAACTCGTTTTCCCGCAGCGCCGCCTCGCGCATTTGCGCGTTCACCTGGTGGCTCCGCTGCAGGTAGGCAAACACGGCGATCGCGATGAACGCGGCGGTGATGATCAGGGCCATCACCGAAAGGATGCCGATGTACGCGATGACAAATCCGAGCATCACGACTGCGGACGTCGCATTGATAATGGCCCCCGAGGAGACGGAAATCGCGACGGCGTCGGTGGAGAGGGTCGCGTAGATTCGCCCGCGATCCATCCCTTCGAACACGAGCAGCGGCGTGTTGCGAATCTTTCGCATGATGCGCAGGCGGACCTCGCGGACGATGCCCTCGACAATCGAAGTCGTGCGGTTGAGCACGTAACCCTTGGTGATCCAGAAGGTCACCATGCAGACGGCGAACATCAGGAACTCGCGAATGTTGAGCGTGCCGGGCTGCAGCTTCTTCGCCGTGCCGATCGCGATCGAAACCACGTAGCCGTTGACCAGCCCGGCGATCACGGCGACCGCCACCAATGGCCACCGAAACTCCTTCGATTCGGCGCGGATGAACTGGAAGAAGGTCCGCATCAGTCGCTCGGGCGCCGCCGCGCGGGATCGCCGGAGGCGTCAGAATTCATAACCAATATTCGTGAAGAACCGATCCTTGTCCGCGACCGTGCCCGGCGGCGGATCGCTCTCGTGCCGGCGGTCGTAACTCATATTGAGCGAAAACCCGGCGCTCAGCTGCTGGCGCAGGCCCACGAAGAACTGGTAGCGATACTCGTCGGTGTTGTGCGCCACCGCATAGCCGAGGAAGGTCTGGCGGAGCGAGAGGGTTTTGGTGATGCGATACCGGATCACTTCGTAGCCGGCGACATTGGCCCGGGCCACCGCCTCGGCGCCCGGCAGCTCCCACCGCCGCCACTCGTAGTTCACGCCGACGCCGCCCAGCAGGCTGAAGCGATCCGTCTTGAAAAAATTGTACGCCGGCACGCCCACGACATCGACGCGATAGTCGATCCCCTGCGCCTGATCCCGGCGCCAATCGGCCTGGCTCAGCCAGTCCCACCGCGGGCCGAGGTGCCGGATCCAGCGCACGCCATGCTCGTAGGTGTGCTTCGCATACTGGCCGTTGAACACCTGGTCCTCGTACGCATCATGGGTCTGGAATTCGTTGTCGCCCGACTTCCAACCAAAGTTCGCCTCGAACATGTAGCTGCGCGTCTTCACGACCGAGTTCAGCGCCTCCACGCCGAATTCCACGCCGCCGGTGAACGCGGCCGGCAGTTTCAGCTTCTTGCGCACCCACGACGGCGATGGCTCGGCGGGTGGGGCCGCGGCCGCGCCACTGGCGACGGGCGCGGCCGGGGCCGCCGACGCGGCGGGCGCGTTCTCGCGCATCACCTCGACGCCCGCGGCCGCGACCGTGATCCGGCCGAGGGCCTTCGATTCGAAGACGATCGTGGTGGGCGTCTGCTCGACGACGCGTCCCACCAGCGTTTCGCCGGTTGGCGTGCGCAGCGTGTCGGCGGCCAGGCTTCCGGCCAGCAGCGGAACGATTGCCATGCAGCCCAAGATTCTGGCGAGTCTGGTCCGGGGTCCGTCCGCCCCGCCTTGGCGGGTGGCCGCCCGTCGCGAATTCGCGATGCGTGAAGTGGTGTTCATTTCGTGGAAAATTGCGTGCGGGAGAATGGCAGCGGAATTTTCTGCAATTCGGCGTCCGGCGCCGCGTTGAGCGCCTGCCAGGCCTCCAAATAAAATTTGATCGCGTCGCCGACATCCTCGAGGAAGACCGCGTCGTTGATCAGTGGCATCATGTAGCCCGGACCGTTGTGGATGGCGGCCGAGACAAACGCGTCCGACTGCGCGCAGGTGTTGCCGAGGTTGCTGAAATTGCTGAGCGCGCCGGTGATCTCGGGGATCAGCAGGAAGTTGACGAAGAATTCGGCCGTGGTCGGATGGGCCGCGTTCGCCGGGATGCACAGCGAATTGAAGTTCACAATCGAAGGTCCGCGCGGAATCACGAACCGCACATTGCTGTTCTCGCGCAAGGCCCGGGCCGCGTCCCCATTGGTCGCGACGGCGAGGATGGTTTCCTCCGAGACCAGGGAATCCGCCAGCCGCCGCGCCCGCAGCATGAGCCCCGTCTGTTTCTTCGTCGTGATGAGAAAGTCCCGCGCGCGGGCAATCTCCGCCGGGTCCCGCGTATTAGCCGAAAGATTGAGCATCAACAGCGCGGTGCCCATCGTGTGTCGCATCTCATCGAGCGTCGCGACGCGCCCGCGCGCGAACTTGTTGCCCGTCTCCGCGGCGAACTCCGGCCACGTCAACGGCAGGCCGGAGACATATTTCATGTTCATCGCGACGCCGACCGCCGTCTCATACAGCGGGAGCGAATACTTCAGGCCCGGATCGTGTTTCAACGAAAAGTATTCCGAGTCGATATACCGTATATTCGGAATCGCCTCGCGGTTGATCGGTCGTGCTCGTTTTTCGCGGATCCACTGCTGCACGAGATACGTGGCGACGATGACGACATCATACCTTCCCGTGCGCGTGCGTTCATCGATCACTTCGCTCTCCCGGACGGCCTCGAGGCGGATCTTTACATGGTAAAGCTCTTCGAACTTTTTCAGAATTTCGGGGGCCAGGTGATGCGGTGCGGCGAGAACATGCAATTCAGCCGCGAGCCCCTGCGGGGGCGGAGGGTAGTCGATGAGCTGCCACTTCGCCGTCACGTCCAGCTCGGTGAGCGGAATGCGCGGACCGCACCCGCCGGCGAAGACCCCCAGCAACGCCAGCCAGAGTGCGGGCAGGAACCGGGCCCGGCGTGCGTCCCGGAGCGAGGATGTGAGCGTTGCGAGCATGTTCAGCGCTCCGGCTACTTCTTCGCGGGCGGAGGCGTCGGTCGCTCGGGCGTCGATCGCTCAGGGGGCGGACGAGATGCCTCGGGAGCCGGACTAGGCTCCGCGCCCACCGCTGGGACGGTGCCAGCCGGCGCGGCGGGCGGCGCCTGGGAGATGGACGTGTCGGAAACATTCATGATCACCGGCAATCCGTCTCTGCCGCCGGTGACCACGACCTTGGCATTGTTCGACGTGGCGAGTTTCAGGGTCGCGCTGATGCCCTCGTAACGAAGATACTGATCGAACGCCCCGCCTTTCATCACTTCGAGTTGGAAGTCCCGGATGCCGGCCGCCTCGATGCGCCGGCGATCGGCCTCCTTCTCCTCCTTTTCCAGGCGGTATTTGTATTCGAGGACTTGCTGCTGCTGGATGAGTTTGCCCTCGATCGCCAACCGCAGCGGCTCGGGCAGCGTCAGACGCTTGATCAACAGGTCATCGAGCAGGATGTGGTGCTCGAGAATCTCGCCGAGCACGCCCTGCTTGATGATGTTGAGCAGAAAGCCCTCGGAAGTGTAGATCTGGTCCGGCGTATACTGGGCCACCACGAAGCGCACCATCGCCTGCACCTCCGGCTTCACGATTTTTTCGACGTAATCGACGCCGACGTTTTGGTGCAGCATCGGCAATTCCGCCGCGACCGGCCGATAGCGGATCGACAGGTCCACCTGAATGGGCAAACCGTCGCTGCTGAGCGCGGTGAAGCTGTGCGGGACTTGCTGGATCCGCATGTCGTAAACCGTCAGCCGATCCCACGGAGGGATGATGTGAAAGCCTTCGCCGTACACGTGCTTCAGGTCCGTGCCGCCGTAGTACCAGCGGTCGTACTTCATCTGGTTGCCGCCCAGAAAGCGCCGCCACATCACGCCGCCATGACCGGAATCGATGCTGATGAAGATGCGATTGTAGAAGAAGGCGGTGAGAAACAGCAGGAGGATGCCCGCCACCACGGCAAATCGTTTGAGCGCGAGCCGGATTCGCGGCCAATTCTCTTTGAAGCGCTCCTGATAACGCGTAAGCAATGACATCAATCGGAAACTTGCGGGTAGGTGACGTAGGCGTCCGCCCACTGTGGTTCGGTGGATTTCCGGGTCAAGACGCATAACCCGCGGGACCGCGCCGGCTTGGCGGCGGCGCGTCGCCGACGATTGCCCGCCTTTTGACTTGCAGCAATTGCCCGGAAGGGATTTTGACAAAGCTCTATGGAAGCAACCGCCACCCCACTCACCGCTCCAGAAGTTGTTACACCGTCCGTCGTCCTCAGTCCGAAAGACAGAGCCGAAAAACTCACCAAGGACGCGATGTTATGGTCCATTGGCTGTGGATTGATCCCGCTCCCGCTCCTCGATATCGCGGGGATCACCGCCACTCAAATCACGCTCGTGGCGAAACTGTCCCGCGCCTACGGCGTGCCGTTCTCCGAGCACCGCGTGAAGAATCTCATCGCGCCGCTCATCAGCTCGGTCGGAGTGGTGCCGATCGGCGCGAGTTTCATTTCGAGCCTGGTGAAATCGATTCCGGGGCTGGGCACGGCGATCGGCGTGGCGTCGATGCCGGCGATGGCGGGCGCGACGACCTACGCGATCGGAAAAGTCTTCGTCGCGCACTTCGAAACCGGCGGCACGCTGCTCGACTTCAATCCCGAGAAGATGAAGACCTACTACGCCGAGATGCTCAAGGAAGGCAGGCAGGTCGCCGAGAAGGAAGCCGCGACCGCCAAGTCGGCGAAGAAATAAATTTCGCGCGGGGAACGCCCGCATCATGCGATGGTGCTGCCTTTCTTTCTGCCGATGCTGCCCTATGTGCTGCTCACGCTGCTCATAGCTTATCTCGGCAAGAACACGAAATTCGGTTTCTGGGGCAACTTCTGGGTCGCATTGCTGCTGACGCCAATCGTCGGAGTGATCGTGCTGCTCGCCCTGGATGCCCGTCCGGCGAAGCCAAAATCATAACGCGAGCCATCTCGCCCGACCGTCGCTCGCCCGGACCGGAGCCAGTCGGCTCCGGTCTTTTTTTTTCCACGCTCCGCGGCACCGCCCGGGCGATGCGCCTCCGGGCAGGTTTACCGATACTCCGTCAGTGGCCCCCGGAACGCGCGCCTCCCGTCCGTCGCTGCGTCCGTCTGCAGCGCCGCCGCCCGGGCGCGAGTCGCCTGGCTGGCCGCGGCCCCGACGTTGATCTTGCTGGCCGCAATCAAATCCGGATACAGCAGCGCCACGATTTGGTCCAGCGCGACTTCGTTTGAGTTGTTCGGAGAACGAGGATCGAATGGCGGGAGCGAGCGGTTGCAGACCACGACGATGGCCACGTCCTTATCGGGCAAATACATCATCGAGGTGTCGTAACCGGAAATCTGCCCGCGGTGGCCGACGATGAAGTAATCGGCCTGGTTGATTCCGTCCGGCTCGTGCGCGATGTTCATGCCGTAGGTGACGCCGGCGCCGCCTTCCCGCGCGGCGTTGACAAAGTAGCGCCAGTCGACGTGGCCCCGGCGGAAATCGCCGATCAAACTTTCGTCGTGCGCCAGCGCCTCGACCCACACGCTCAAGTCGCGCACGGTGGAGATGATCGGGCCGGCCGGGCCGACGCCGGTCGGATCGTAGATCGTCACATCGGTCATCCCCGCCGGGAACGAAGTCGAGCCGGTGAAGGCCTGCCAATCCATGTAGCCGGTGAGGTGCTCTCCCGGAATCGTGGACAGGCCGGGCGCCGGATAAATCGTGTCGCGCAGGCGGAGCCGATCGACAAAATTCGTCGTGATGTATTCCCGGATCGTCAGGCCGCTGATTTTCTCGACGATCATCGCGAGCGTGACCGTGTTGGTATTCGAATAAAACCACGTCTGGCCCGGTTCGGCCACCTTGCCGCCATCCTCCGGAGGCTTGGCATAGCGGGCGTTGATCAATTCGACGAGCTCCTCGTTCGTCCACACGCGCTGGCGGTTGAAGATGTAGGGGAGGCCCCAGGCGTCCTCGATGTTCGTATAATTGTTAATTCCCGATGTATGCTGCAGCAGCATGCGGATGGAGATGACGTCGCGCTTGTAGTTCGAGAGCACCTTCGCCGGCAGGTAACGGCTGATCGGGTCGTCAAAGCCCATCCGTTTCTGCTGGATGAGCTGAAGCGCGGCCATCCCGATAAACGTCTTCGACGCGCTGCCAATCCGGAAACGGGCGCTGGCCGACGCCGGCGCCCGCGTCGTCGTGTCCGCAACTCCCCGCGCGTCCAGCCATGGGTCCTTGCCGGCCGGTTTGATACTGTAGACGATTCCCGGGATCTGATACGACGCGATCGCGCGATCCATCACGGCGTGGATGGCCGTGACCTGCGACCAATTCAATATGCCCGGCAGCGGGTCGAGCAGCGCCACGCGCAACCGCATGAAGCGGCGCACGCCCGTGGTCAGCGGCGTGCCGTCCGCCACCGAGAGCGTCGTGCTCGTGTTGCTCAGCACGATCAATCCACTCGTGGACCACGTCGCCAAATCCGGCGAGGCTTCCACGATGTAATCGATGCCCATCGCATCGGGATTCTTCCGCACGTTCAGCACCAGCCGATCCGCCCCTTGGACCGACGTGACCTCCGCGGCTGGCACGGGATTGGTTGTCGCCACGAGCGGATCCAGTGCGAGCGCGTATTTGAGGACGTTCGGCACGCCATCGCCCGCCGGATCGTCGTTCAAGCCGCGTTTGGTGTCGGGCACCTTCAGTCGGGCCGTCCATTCGTTGTAGGTCTCGCTCGCGGCGGGCGCGATTGAAACCAGCATCAACGCAAGCGAGGCGGCGAAGGCGCGCGCCATGAGATTATGCAGATTTGCCATGGGAGTGATGAAGCAGGAACACGCTTCCGAACCAGGCGTCTTATGCCGGTGCGCGTGCGCTCTGCAACTGTTTAAGGCACTCCAAAAATGACGCCGCCCTGCAGCGCCCCGGCGGGTCATGGGCCCACGAGGAGGAGCGGTTGCAGGGGGCCAGCGGCGGCCGCCGCGACCGCCGCGCGGTATCCGCTGGGCATCGGCACGGACCAGACTTGCACGTCGTGGCGATGCTCCCGCGATGCGGACGGCACGGTCAGCTGCCGGAAATCCTCGCCACCGCCAACCATGAAACTCCGCAGTTCGATCTGCAATCCCTCGCCCACCGCCTTGAGGCACGCCTCCTTTCGGGTCCAACACGTATAAAAACGCTCGATACGCACGTCCGGCCCCGCCGCCCGCAGCTCGGCCACCTCCTCCTCGGCAAAAAATCGTGCCGCCAACTCGAGGCCATCGATTTCGCGCCGACAATGCTCCACGTCCACGCCGACCTCCACCCCCAGCGCAAACGCGAGCAGCGCGAAATCGCCGGAGTGCGAGACGTTGCAGCGGATGTCGATACCGCCCGCGGGTTGCACGAGAAACGGCTTCCCGGCCGCCGTCGTGTCGAATTGCAGTTCGTGCGCTGGCCGCCCGATGTAGGTCCCGAGGAGCCGTCGCAGCACGCCGCGGCCGGTGACATAGCGCTGACGATCGATCGGCGCCCGAAACTTTTCCAGCCGTTCGCGCTCGGCCGCCGAAAGCACCGCTTCGTGCCGCGGACCGCCGTTGGTTTCGACCGCGGCCCGCCACACATGGATCTCGCCGGGGGGCAGGGGCGGCGGTGCCTTCACCCCGCGCCATTCGGCGTTCACCACGGAATCTCGTACATTTCCAGCAACGCGAACCCGGTCTGGTTGGCGGCCGCCGTCGCCGCCGCCAGATAAGTGCCCGGCGGCAGCGTGATCAGCATGGCGGCATCGCGGCTGCCGGCGGGGAAAGGAAAAGCACCGGCCTTGGCTGCCGCGTCGCTCAATTGGGCACCGTCGTTCCCGGTCTGCCAGTCGTCGTTGTCCCGCACGAGAAAATCGCTGCCACCCACCGTCCGCGTCAGCCGCAAGCGCGGATCGGCCACGAAACCGGAGCCCAGGCCGACGCCGGCCAGCGCGGGTCCGGCGAGGCGCAGGAGATATCTTCGCGCCATGGCTCCATCGATCACAAAGCCCGCGGTGAACTGCGCCGCCCCCGTGCCCACGACGCCGCGCGCCGCGAGGTTCGTGAAGCGTTGCCGCTGATTCGCGGGCGCTTCGTCCAAGTCGTAAAGTTCCAGCAACCCGACCCCTGTGCCGCCGAGCTGCGCCGTGTACGCGCCGGGGTTGAGCGTCGTCACGATCGCCGCATCCCGGCCCCCCGCCGCCAGGGCAAATGCCCCCACCCGGCGGAACGCGTTGTCGATGGCCGCGTCGCCGCCCCAGTTGTCGTTCGCCGCGATGGCGAGATTGCCCCGGAATACCTGCAACTGCGGATCCGCCACAAATCCGGCCACCCCGAACGGGGCCAGTCCGGGTCCCACCGCGCGCAACAGCACCGATTTGCCCGCCCCGCCTTCGATCACGAATCCGATCATCGACGTACTCGTGCCGGTGCCGGCCTGATTGCGCGCGGAGAAATTGCGCAGGGCTCCGTCCACGACCGGCCCGGTGGGCACGGCGGCCAGATCGTCGAACGCGAAGGCAAAGTCGCTCGCGCCCTGCGCCACGTCGCCGGAAATCCGGATGCGCTCAATCGCGTTGAAATCGAATCCCGGGGCGGATGATAGCGGTTGCGTCACCGTCCGGAAACCCGCCGCGGAAAAATCCGGGAGCAGGAAGGTCGCACTGGCGATCCTCCCGCCGGCATCGAGCAGGAGCACGCGAAAGAACCCGCCCTGGTTGCCCGCCAGCGGCATCGCCGACACCGCGAGGTAGCGATTCGATCCAATCGAAAAATAGGTGCCGCCAGCGGCGCGGTAGATGTCGACGTAGCTGCGGCTGTTGTTCGTACCCCTGATTTCGAAAGCGCCGCTGGCCTGCCGGAGCGTCGCGGCCGGCTGTTCTCCGCGCGTCGCCCAGTCACCGGCAAAGAAAGTTTCCCCCGGGCGCACGAGGTTGGAGAAGTTCTCCAGCGGCTGGCCGATCAGCGGCGACGCCACCAGGGCCAGCAGGAAAGGGCAGCGCAGGTTCATCGGTCAGAGCGAATATGGGACGGCCCGCACCACCGCGGTGAACCCGACCGCCGCGCCGGTGCGGCCGATGAGCAGCGGCGTCTCCCCGCCGATGACCGTGTTGTCCTGCACGGTACCGCGGGCCGTATCCACCCAGTTGATGCCGTTGTGATACGCCGTCACCCACCCGGTCGCGGTGGGAAACGAGACTTGATCGGCCAGCTGGGCCGTCGCGCTCGACACCCAGTCGGCGAGGCGCCGCTCCAGGCCGAAACCGGCGAGCGTGACCTCGGTCGGAAATCCGGAATGCGTGTAGGTGTTGCCGCCGCTGGCCACCAGCACGTGAAACGGTGTGGCGGGCACGCGGCCCACGAGGGTGATCGTCTTCGCGGGCCCGATGTGCGCCACCTGGAGGACGGCGTGCGGCAGAATCGCCGCAGTGCCGCCATCAGCCGCCGCGCGGCCTCCCGCTCGGCGCCATTGATTGCGAGTGGTGTTGTAGTAATAGCCGTCCTGCGTGTGCGCGCCGACATACACGATGTCCGCCACCGATGGATCGGGACCGCCGGTGAATGTGCCCGAGCCGAACAGGGAGCCGAGCGTCTCGGTCGGAAATACCTCCACCAAATCTCCAGCCGTGCCCGCCGCCATCGCCAGCCCCGCCAGATCCGCGGCGCGAAAGCGCACGCTGTCGGTCGTGTTTCCGATGATCAGCGCGACGCGGCCCGCGGCGCCGCCCGACAGGAAACGCAGCGCATAGGGACTGGCGGGATCAGCGAGCTGTCCCGCCCGCCAATTCGCCCCGGTGATGGCGAGGCTGTCGCTCGCGACGGAACGAATCCGCCCGACTTTCGATCCCGTGCCCGTCCCCTCGAACGGCAGCGCGAAAGCGGTCACGGCCGGCGCCGTGCTGGTGCGGGCTGCGAGGTTGAGCCGGATCGGGCCGCCGGCCGCGGGGGGGGTCGATGGGGCCGGGG
>Ga0080064_1002321_pt1 | contig 32838 bp, 29 predicted proteins | sample Subgrocontami54m_FD_69260 | JGI IMG/M metagenome (GOLD analysis project Ga0080064, IMG submission 69260) | Subsurface groundwater microbial communities from S. Glens Falls, New York, USA - GMW46 contaminated, 5.4 m (SPADES assembly) (version 2) ...
CGATCGCACCGGGCAGGGAGAACTGGGCCGCCCCGAGCCCGTCGACGAAGTAGCCGCGCCGAACGCGGCCGGCCTCTTCGAGCGCCCGTAGCACCGGATAGACGGCGCTGAAACCGCCGATGACGCCTTCCCCGGCGACCGCCTCGCGGGTCAGCACGCCGTGGCGGTCGAGCAGCGCGAGCGCCAGGGCATGGGCGCGCTCGGTTGGGGTCGGACCGGTCGCTCCGGCGACGACGGCCGGCTCGGTGCCGTCATCGTCGCCCTCGGCCTCATCGGCGCCGCCATCGACGAGCGACCAGCGACCGGCGGCTTCGGGCGGCCCCAGGCTCGTCAGGCGCCCCGGTCGCCGGCGAGCCTCGCGGCCGGGTCGCGCCCAGCGCAGGGCGCGGAGTGGCGCAAACGTGTCGTTGGTGAGCTCGCCGGCCCAGACCAGGTCCCACAGCGCGTCGAGCATGTGGCGATCCGGGCCACCGCCCGCGGCCGCATGGATCTCCCGGTAGAACGAAGCGCCGCGGCGGCGGAGAAATGCCCGGATCGCATCGTGCCGGGCACCACTCGGGCGTTCCGTGGCCGCGGCCTCGACGGCGCCCGGACCCTCGGTCGCGCGCAGTGCTTCTCGGCCTGGCCGGAACAGGGCGATCCGGCCGTCGTCCCGACCGAGACTCCCGCGCCCGATCCAGGCCACCTCACCCAGCGCGCCAAGCTCATCGAGCAGCCGCGGCTGATAGCCGGGCACCCGCACCGGCAGGACGTCACGCTCGAGGATCGAGGCGGGGATCGGCAGCCCGGCCAGCTGGTCGACCACCTCGGCCAGGCGTTCGAGGGCCACCGTGCCACGCAGTCCCGAGGCTGCCTCGGTCGGCCCGCCACCGAGTCGAGCGAGTGGCGATACGCCCTGCCACTCCGGCAGGAACCGGCCAAGCGCCGCCGGCTCGACCGGTTCGACCTCACGCCGGAGCCGGGCGAGCGACCGGCGGCGAAGCTGACGGAGGACCTCCGGATCGCACCACTCACGCTCGGCGCCTCCGGGACGGAACTCGCCGCGGAGGAGCGAACCAGCGCTGAGCAGCCGTCCCAACGCGTCTTCGACCACGCCCATCGGCAACCCCCAGCGGATCGCCGGCTCGGGTGACAGGAACGGGCCGTGGGTCCGGGCAAAGCGGGCGAGCAGCCCCTCCAGCGCCGCGGTCGTTGCGGTCAGGAATGCGAGCGGGACACCCGCTGGCGGCTGAACGCCCACCGCATCGCGATAGCGGGCGACGTCCTCGATGGCGATCCAGCGCAGCTCACCGGCGATCCGGATCGCAATCGCGCGCCGGCCGGCGGCCAGCTCGCCGAGCCAGGTGGCACTCGTCGCGGCGGGCACCGAGCAGCGCGCCGCGACTTCGATCTCGGTCAGGTCGCCGAGCCGGCGGAGCAGGTCGTGAAGATGATCGACGGTCGTCGCCTGTCGTTCCTCAACGAGCGCCTGGAGTGCCAGCTCCAGATCGGCCAACGCCGCCGGGTCGAGCAGCTCGCGCAGCTCCTCCTGGCCGAGCAGCTCCCGGAGCAGGTCCCGGTCGAGGGTGAGGGCCTGTGCCCTGCGCTCGGCCAGCGGCGCGTCGCCCTCGTACATGTAGGCGGCCACATAGTCGAACAGGAGCGAGCTGGCGAACGGCGAGGCCCGGACGGTCTCGACCCGATGGACGGCGATCTCGCGCCGGCTGACCCCGGCCAGGACCTCGCGCAGGGCCGGCAGATCGAACACGTCCGACAGGCACTCCCGGTAGGTCTCGACAAGGATCGGAAAGCTGCCGTAGCGACTGGCGACCGCGAGCAGATCGGCGGCCCGCTGGCGCTGCTGCCAGAGCGGCGTCCGGGTGCCGGGTCGGCGACGGGGCAGGAGCAGCGCCCGGGCGGCGTTCTCCCGGAAGCGGGCCGCGAACAGGGCCGAGTCGGCGACCTTGGCCACGACCAGCTCCTCGATCTCATTGGGATCCGGGAACAGCAGATCGTCGATCCCGGCCAGGTCGCCATCGGGCAGACGCACCGCGATGCCATCGTCCGACCAGATGGTCTGGACCTCGCTCCCCAGCCGCTCCCCCAGGCGGGTCTCGATGGCCAGCGACCACGGGGCGTGGACCCGGCCGCCGAAGGGCGTGAGAAGGCACAGCCGCCAATCGCCAAGCTCGTCGCGGAATCGCTCGACGATCACCCGGCGGTCGGTCGGCAGCGCGCCGGCCACCTCGCGCTCGTCCTCCAGATAGGCGATCAGGTTCTCTGCGGCCAGCGGATCGAGATCGTGGCGATCGCCGAGCCGGGCCAGGACCGCCGTTCGACCCCGGGCCCCCCGACCGAGATCCGCCTCGACCTCACCGACGAAGGCCCCCAAGGCACGGCCCAGCTCGATCGGCCGACCGACCGCGTCACCGTGCCAGAAGGGCAGCTTGCCTGGCTGCCCGGGAGCCGGCGAAACGACCACCCGATCGTGCGAGATCTCCTCGATCCGCCAGGCCGAGGCGCCCAGGGTGATGACCTCCCCGACCCGGCTCTCGTAGACCATCTCCTCGTCGAGCTCGCCGACTCGTCGTCCTGGGGTGCCTGGCTCTCCGACCAGGAACACGCCGTAGGAGCCACGGTCCGGGATCGTCCCGCCGCTGGTCACGGCCACCACGCGGGCGTCGCGCCGCCCCTCGACGATCCCGGTCACCCGATCCCACACGACCCGCGCCTTGAGCTCGGCGAACTCGTCCGATGGATAGGCACCGGCGAGCATGGCCAGGACTCCCTCGAACGGCTCCCGGCCGAGCGTCTCGTAGGGCATCGCCCGGGTTACCGTCGCGTGGAGGTCGTCCACGCTCCAGCGGTCCATTACGGTCATCGCGACGATCTGCTGGGCGAGCACGTCGAGCGGGTTGCGCGGGATCGTGGTGGTCTCGATCGCGCCGGCGTGCATCCGCTCGGCCACGACGGCCGCCTCGAGCAGGTCGCCTCGGTACTTCGGGAAGATCACTCCCCGGGACACCGCATCGATCTGGTGACCGGCCCGCCCGATCCGCTGGAGACCGCGGGCGACCGAGGTCGGCGATTCGACCTGGATCACGAGGTCGACCGCGCCCATGTCGATCCCGAGCTCGAGGCTCGAGGTCGCCACGATCGCCGGCAGGCGGCCGTCCTTGAGCGCCTCCTCGATCGCGACCCGCTGCTCGCGGGCGATCGAGCCGTGATGGGCCCGGACGAGCTCCTCGCCGGCCAGCTCGTTGAGCCGTTGGGCGAGCCGCTCGGCCAGCCGTCGGCTGTTGCAGAAGACGATCGTCGAGCGATGGGCGCGAATGAGCTCCAGGATCCGGGGGTGGATCGCCGGCCAGATGCTGACCCGCGACTCGGGTCCCGACGCCGGCCCGCCGGGTTGCTCGTCGAGGGGGAGCGGCTCGCCAAGCCGACCCATGTCCTCGACCGGCACGACCACCGACAGCTCGAGCGGCTTGCGCGTCCCGGCGTCGACGATCCGGACCGCCCGGTTCGGTCCGACCCCGCCAAGGAAACGTGCGATCGTGTCGAGCGGCCGCTGGGTCGCGGACAGCCCGATCCGCTGGAGCGCCGGAGCGTCAGCCGGCCGGAGCGCTTCGAGTCGCTCGAGCGACAGGGCCAGATGTGCCCCCCGTTTCGTCCCGGCGATCGCGTGGACCTCGTCCACGATGACGTGCTCGACGCCGCGCAGGCCCTCGCGCGCCTGGCTGGTCAGCAGCAGGTAGAGCGATTCGGGTGTCGTGATCAGGATGTCGGGCGGTCGTCGCGACTGGAGCCGGCGGTCCTCCGAGCTCGTGTCCCCGGTTCGCAGCCCGACCGAGATGACCGGCGCCGGCTCGCCGAGTCGGGCGGCGGCCAGGGCGATCCCGGCCAGCGGGGCGCGAAGGTTTCGCTCGACGTCGTAGGACAAGGCCTTGAGCGGTGAGACGTACAGGACCCGAACGGTCCCCGGTCGCTCGCGGGTCGCCGGCCGTGACGGCTGGCGGACCAGCCGGTCCAGGCACCACAGGAACGCGGCCAGGGTCTTGCCGCTGCCAGTCGGCGCATGGATCAGGGTGTGGTGGCCACCCGTGATCGCGGCCCAGCCCTCGACCTGGGCCGGCGTCGGGGCGGGAAACGAGGCCGCGAACCAGTCGCGGACGGCGGGCCCGAACGCCTCGAGCGGGTCCGAAACGGATGGCCCTGTGGGGCGGGGCGGGGCGACGGAACGACGGGCAGCCACGGGACGCCGAGTATAGGCCGTGCTGGTGATTTAGAACAGATGGTCCAACGGGCGCCCGACTGGTCCGAATCAAAAGCGGCGGGCCCACAACGACCCGCCGCTGTCGAACTGGGTTGGACGCCGGCCTAGCCGCCGCCCGCGGTTCAGGACAGGGCGACCGCTCGGTCGACCCGATAGGCGAGGGTCGCCGCGCCGATGGCCACGACTGCGCCGATCGCTGCGTACGGACCGCCGGCCAGCCCGGCTCCTACGGCCGCCACGGCAATGACGATCGCCAGCTGGCGCGGGTCGCGGATGAACATCAACCCGACGGCGGCGAAGATCGTCGCGACGGCGAGGACCATCGCGAACCCGACACCGAGTGAGGTCGAACCGATCCCGGCGGGTCCGAACAGGAACCCGATGCCGGCGATGCCGAGGCCCATCACCGCGCCGGCGAGCTCGATGACCCCGCCGATGACGCCGAGCAGGAACGCTGCGTATCGCACCTTGAAGCCTCCCCTACGCCTTCGGCGCGAAGAGGTCGAAGACCGGCGGGAAGGTCAACAGGAACCCGGCGGCGACCAGGACCAGGGAGACCGTGAAGATCGTGCCGAAGCGGACCTCCTTGCCACGCCACAGGAAGTGGAGGACCAGCCACGAGACCAGGAAGGCAATGACCGCCACGATGACCTTGCCCGACAAGGCACCCACACCACTGCCGATGCCAAAGTTCTTGTCGAATGCGAAGAACTTGCTGATGTCGCCGCCTAGTTCGTTGAGGACGACGTTGATGCCCAGGACAAGGCACCCGATCCCAGAGGCCAGGAAGACCGCCGCGACGGGCCCGTTGGGCTTGGTCTGCTCGGACTGCATCTCGAATTCTCCTACGCGACCGGTGCGGCCTTGGTGATCAGGGCCCCGAACAGACCTGCGACTCCGGCGGCCATGAAGGCCAGCGTGAAGAACACCAGGAGGGCTCGGCGGATCTCACCGCGATGGATCAGCTGCATGCCGTAGTAGACGACAGTGAAGGCCACCGCGGTCGCCAGAAACGGCGCTAACCAGGCGACGTGCTCCTTCCACTCCATCCCGAAGGTGTGCCACTGGGCGGTATCCGGGCTGGCGATCAAGAGCGACTTGGGGAACTTCGTGAAGTCGGTCACGCCTGCCGCCGGGACCGCCCGATACCAGGGGTAGACGACCCAGGTGCCGACGATACAGGTCAGCCAGGCGACGACGGCCATGACCGTCGTGCCGATCAGCAAGCGGGGCGAGCGCTCACTGATTCCTTGCGTCGTGAGCAGACCCTCACGCAGGCTCCAGAGCCCCGCCAGCCCGCCGCCGAAAGCCAGCAGGAACAGGGCGCCCAGGCCCATCCCATGAACCAGGGCCCAGAATTCCCGATCGGTCAAGGACATGTCGTTCGCTCCCTCGCACGTTTGTTCGGATGCCGTTGACCCCAATCAGACACCGGCTGTCGCGGTGTCCTTGCCCGAGAATATCCACTTCTTGAGGTTCGGACTGACCCTATCGGCGACGATCGCGTCGAGGCCGTAGTAGTTGCCCGCGCCGATGTAGCCGAGGAAGCCGGTCACCACGGCGTAGGTCAGGTGCTGGTTGACGATCCCAAACGCGAAGTCCCAGGCGGCGACGAAGAAGAGCAGCATCATCAGGGTGCCCATCAACGACGCGAACCGAGTGGCCAGGCCGAGGATCAGCGCAACGCCGATCGCGAGCTCGCCGAACATGACCAGGAAGTTGATGGCCGACATCAGGCCCGTGTTGCCGGCCAAGCCGACCCAGAAGTCATGGGTCGGGTTGAATACGGCGTCCTTGGCCGGTTCCCCGCTCACGAACGGCCAGCTGAGCGTGCCGGCCGTGCCGAACTTGAGGAATCCTGCCGCTGTCCAGCCCGTCGGTCCGCCATTCAGGAGCTTCTCCAGGCCAGCCCACAGAAAGATCGTGCCGACGACGACCCGGAGCAGGGCCACTCCCTGCTGGTGTGCTCGATCGACGATGCGCATGTCAAAGCCCTCCCGCGCCCGGCCACCTCGGGACGTCCCGGCGGCTCCGGCGCTGTGGCCTCACCGTAGGCCCCGGATGTCGCCGGTCCATCGTCCATCGGACCCGACGGACCCGGGCCATCCGGCCCTCGTTTCCGGGACGGCGGCGTCTCTGCCCCGGCCGCTCGACCCGTGTCGCCGAAGTGACAACGGTTCAGCCTCCCGTCGGACGACCGGTCGTGGTGCGGATCGACAGCTCGATGGTCGGCCAGGCGGTGGTCCGAAACGCGGTGGCGATCGACTATTCAGGCAGTCGACCGGAAGCACCAGCCGACGATCGAGAGGGTTGACATGGACACCTACATCACCCGACAGCTGACCGACCAGCACCAGGCGAAGTTCCTCCGCGAAGCCGAGCAGTATCGACTCGTCCGGGCCGCTCGAGCGGGTGGGGTCTCGTTCTCTGGACCGATCAAGCAGGATCGGCGGATCCGAGTGGTGCTCGCCATGGGCAGCGCCGCGGCCGGCATCCTCGCCACCGCAGCCCTGGTCGTCGGCATCCTCTGATCCGTCGGACCCATCGCCGTCGCTCGTGGGGGCGGGCGACCGCCGGTGGTCGTGCAAACGAAGAAGCGGCGAGCCCGATCGGCTCGCCGCTTCGAGGTGCTGCCGGTCCAGCCGGCAGGCTGGACCTCAGTGCAGGAACGCCGCCACGGCCGGGGTACGCTTGACGAGCATCGTTCGCTCGAGCAGTGCGTCGAGACCGTAGGCATCGCCCGCTCGCGCATAGGCGAGGAACAGGGCGAGCGCCCCGAAGATGAACTGCTCGCTGATCGGGCCGAGCGAGAAGTTCCAGCTCGCGACGTAGAACAGACCCATCATCAACGCGGCCATCACGCCGGCGAAGCGGGTGGCGAGGCCGAGGATCAGCGCGACGCCGATCGCGATCTCACCAAACTGGACGAGGAAGTTGATCGCGCCGACCGCACCCGGATTGGATGCCAGGCCGACCCAGAAATCGTGGGTCGGGTTGACGATCGCCTTCGGGTCGGCCATGTACGGCAGCGAGCCACCGGTCGCGTGGCCGAGGAAACCGGCCGCGGTCCAGGGCTGACCGGTGCCACCGAAGTCGAGAACCTTTTCGACGCCGGCATACAGGAAACCGAACCCGAGGATCACTCGAAGTGTGGCAAGACCCTTGGAGATGTCCTTCTTGCCGTCCATACAGCACCCCTATCGATCTGATCGCTCCCACCGTCCGGTGGGCCGCTCCTTCTTGATGAGGTAACCGTAGGGCTCGCTCGTGCGCACGTGGCCTGCCGTTCTTCCCGTTCGGACGGGACCCGGGGGGTCAGATGGCAGGGGTGGATCCGGGTGGTCCGGGATCGGGCAGGACGAGACCCCGGACTCGGCGGACGGTCTCGGCGGCCGCCGCCTCCGCGGCCCGCTGACCAGCGCCGACGGTCAACCCGGCGTTTGGCTCGTCGGCGAAATGTTCCGGGAGCGAGCCGGCGCCCCACTCGTCCGCCTCGGCGGCCCAGCGCTCGCGCCAATTCGGCGGGGTCTCGGGCGGTGGATCGCGATGGGCCCCCGCCAGCCAGGTGAGGGCCCAGGCCCGCGGGACCACCCGATAGACGTCGTAGCCGCCGCCCCCGGTCGCCAGCCAGCGGCCGCCGGCATGCCGATGAGCGACCTCGTCGATCAGGCGAGCCGCGGCACCCATCGCCGTGGTCGTGACCCGGAGATGGGCCAGCGGGTCCCAGGCATGACTGTCCGCACCGTGCTGGCTGACCACGATGTCTGGCCGGAACGCGGCGGCCAGATCGGGGACCAGTGATCGAACAGCGGCCAACCAGGCGTCCTCGCCGGTGTACGGCTCGAATGGCACGTTGACGATCGTGCCGGCGGCGGGGCCGCGCCCTCCGACGGCGTCGCCGGTGCCGGGGAACAGGTAGCGGCCGGATTCGTGGAAGGACACCGTCAGCACACCCGGGTCGTCGGCGTGGATGGCCTCGACGCCGTCGCCGTGATGGACGTCCAGGTCGACGTACAGGACGCGCAGTCCGGCCGTGCGGGCCGCCGCGACCGCCAGGGCGACGTCGTTGTAGACACAGAACCCGGAGGCCCGGGCCCGCATCGCGTGATGAAGGCCACCGCCCGGGTGGAAGGCGTGGACCGCGTCGCCGCGGAGGATCGCCTCGATCGCCCGGAGCGAACCGCCGGCCACGGCGGCTCCGGCCTCGTGCATCCCGGCGAAGGCCGGGACGTCGCCGAACGGCGCGATCCCAAAGGCCGGTGGAAGGCCGGGGTCGGCGCCGAACCGGCGGACCGCGGCGATGTAGGCCTCGTCGTGGACCGAGAGCAGCTCGTCGTCGGTGGCCGGCTCGGGCGCCAGGCCGGGCTCAGCGCCGACCGCCCGCAGGAGATCGATCGCGGGTCCGAAGCGACGCGGGGTGAGCGGGTGACCCGGGCCAAAGTCGTAGCTCGTCGAGCGCGGCCCAAAGACGAGGAGCGGCCCGGCGGACCGGGCGTAGCTGGCCATGCGTGGCACGATACCGGGGTGGAACGCACCTACACCACCCCGCGGCTGGACAAGCTCGGGGTCAAGCCCGGCGCCCGGGTGGCGATCGTGGGGGTCCCCGATCCCGACCTCCGGGTCGACCTGGCCGCGCGAACCCACGACGTGACGGTCGGCCAGCCGCTCCCGGAAACCGACATCGTGCTCCTCGCCGCGGACTCCCAGGCCGATCTGGCGGCCCTGCCCGTCCTTCGGGCCCAGCTGGTCCCGAACGGCGCGATCTGGGTCGTGTCGCGCAAGGGCAAGGCGGCCACCTTGCGCGACGTCGAGGTCATCGCCGCGGCCCTGGCCGTGGGTCTGGTCGACAACAAGGTCGCCAGCTTCTCCCCGACCCACACCGCGCTCCGCCTGGTGATCCCGCGTGCCCTTCGGCCAGCTGCCCGTGACCCCGGTTGAGCGAGTACCATTCGGCCGATGGACACCTTCCTCGTTATCTTGATCGTCGTCCTGATCATCGTGGTCATGGTCCGCGGGCCAAAGACGATCCCGCTCATCGGGAGCATGCTCGGTCGTGGGGTGAAGGAAGTTCGCAAGGAGGCCGCCGACTTCCAGACGGAGCGCGACGGCACGGGCGACCCACCACCGCCGACCCCGCCCGCCTGAACCGGCTGAGCCACTCGCAGCACCGATCCGCCGATCAGCGCCCGCTGAGCGCGCCGGTCACCGCCGGATGACGACCATCGAGGAGCTCCTCCACCGACCCGGCCCGGGATCGCATCGGGCGACCTTGACGATCGCCGGAAGGTCGGTCGAGACGCTGGTCGACCTGCCGCCCCAGCGAGGAGGTCTCCTGTTCGTTGGTCTGAACCCCTCGCCGGTCAGCGTGGAAGCCGGGCACTACCACCAGGGCACCCTCGGACGGCGGTTCTGGGGTCGCCTCGGGCAGGCCGGGATCATCCCCGTCGGCGCACCGATCGATGCCGCCGACGATGTTCTGGTCGCTGCCGGCCACGGGATCACCGATCTCATCAAGCGTCCGTCCCCGCGTGACAGCGCGTCGGACGCCGAGCTCACCGCGGGCGTCGGGCCGCTCTTCCAGAAGGTGGCCCTGTGGCGACCCGGGGCGGTCGTGTTCATCTATCGGCGCGCGGCGACGATCTCCGCCGGGCGCCCGCTGACCGCGCGCTGGGGTCAGCTCGACGGGGTAGCCATGGGCGGTCGGCCGTGCTTCCTGATGCCGGGCCCATATGCCCCGACCGAGGAGGTCGACGAAGGGCTCAACCTGCTCCGGAACCTGGCCGCGGCCCTCGCCGGCTGAACCGAACGAGGGCCGCGGACTGCGATCACTCGGGAGGAAGCTCGCGGTAGACCAGGTCGATGTCGATGCCCTGGCCGCGGCGGATGAACTTCGCGCCATAGAAGATGACCAGCCCGATGACCACGATCCCGCCCATGAAGGCGGGGATCCACCAGGCGTTCTTGGGATCGACAAGCGCGAGCGGCGGATACTGCCAGACCACGTAGACCAGGAACAGCATCACCAGCGCTGACAGGGGGGCCACGATCTTGAGGACGGGGATCCCGGCGAAGGTCGTATTGGCCGGCGACGCCTGATAGAGGTCAGGTCGACGCCGATCGAACACGAACGCTGCGACGGCCACGATCAGGACGCACACCACGCCGGCGAGCACGCCGAGGGCCAGCCAGGTCCCGAAGTCGGTCGACACGATGCTCCAGGCGAGCATCGCCGTGACGATCCCCATCACCAGGAGGATGGCCGGGACTGGCGAGTGGGTTCGCTCGTTGATCTCGGCGAACTTCTCCGGCAGGAGCCGATCGAACGACCAGGCGAACACCGTCCGGATCGGCATGAACGTGTTGCCGACCATCGCCGGCAGGCTCCAGAACAGGAACGAGCCGACGATCAGGACCGTCAGGATCGGCACGTTCGCGACGAGCGCGGCCAGGAGCTGGAAGAACGGCCCGGACGGGATCGCATAGGCCGTCGATCCGGTGTTCGCCCCGACCACGAAATCAAACCCGACGACCCGGAAGAACAGGATCGCACCGATCGCGATGAACACCACGTCCCAGATCAACGCGCCGAACATCACCTGCAGCTGGCGAGCCCGATTAGCCGCGCTCTTTAGCTCGCCCGACAGGTAGACCGACCACCAGTTCCACATCATGAACGTCATCACGACGAAGATCGCCGGGATGGTCTGGCTGAGATCCGACACATCTGGCGCGGCGCCAGCGTGGGTGCCGATCACATCGGCCGCCGTGCCGCCCCCGAACTGGGCGTTGAGCGCGTTGAAGTGGGCCGTGAAGTCGGTGTTGCTGCCGAAGAGCAGGACGAGGAACGCCAGGAAGGTGCCGACGGAGGCGATGATGAAGAAGACGTTCTGCCAGCGGAACGTCGTCTTGGTCCCGGCGATGAGCACGATCGTGAGCAGGGCGATCATCGCGAAGCCGCCCAGGAAGACCCACAGCTGGTGATCCTTCTGGTCGCTGAAGTTGTGGCCCCAGTCGATCAGGGTCTGGTTGCCGGTCACCGCCCCGATCGAGACCAGGACGGGTCCAAGCGCGGAGACCGCGAAGTAGCGGGCCCAGAACGTCGCGCCGATGAGCGCCGACAAGGCGGCGCCGAAGTTGCTGACGAGAGCCAGCGGCGGCGACAGGATCCGGCTGACCCAGACGTAGTCGCCGCCGGTCCGGGGCATGCTCGCCGCGAGCAGCGCCATCATGATCAGGACCGGGATGTTGAGAACAAACGAGATCAGCGTGGCGGACACGAGATCCGCCTTCGGGAAGGCGCTGTAGGCCCAGAACAGGCCGAAGGCGAGAGCCGCGCCGACGGGCGCGGAGAAGACTGCGTTGAAGATCGCCGCGTCGAGGGCGGACGCTTCACGGACCAGGCCCGTGCTCTGGCGCACGAACAGTTGACTGCCCCCGGAACCCGATCCTCTGATGGCCACCGAACACCCTCCTCCGTCACGAACCCCTCAGCGGACAGGAGCGCTTGACAGGCCAGACCCGCCGCGTTGATAGTCGAACACAATCGCACACTCCCCGTCAATGCTTGTTGTGAGTCTCGGAGATCCTCGTGTCGGATGCTGTGACGCAAGGCGAGCCGCCCAAGATCGCCACCCGCCACCTGGCCGCGGTCGATCGGCGGCACCGCATCCTCGAGCGAGTCGCCGAGGAACAGACCATCCACGTCGGCGAGCTGGCACGCATCCTTGATGTCTCGGAGATGACGATCCGGCGGGACATCAGGCGGCTCGAGCGAGACGGCTTCGTCCGCCAGACCTACGGTGGCGCCACGGCGCACCTGACCCGGGCACTCGATGTGGCCTTCAACGCCCGCGCCCTCCAGCACGCCAGGGAGAAGCGCCGGATCGGGATGCGGGCGACCCACCTGCTCGGTGACGCGCGGGTCGTCTTCGTCGGGATCGGCACGACCGCCGAACAATTCGCCCGGTTCCTGCCGGTCCACCCGGGTCTCGTCGCGGTCACGGCCTCGCTGCCGATCGCCAGCCTGCTCGGCACCCGGCCGGTCGAAGTGGTCGCCCTTGGCGGTGCGGTCCGTCACGACGAGCTGACCTGCGTCGGACCGGCCGCGGCGGCCACCCTGGCCCGCTATCGGTTCGATCTGGCCGTCGTGGGAGCGGCCGGGCTGAGCGCCGTCTGGGGACTGACCGAGCTGGACGACGGTGATGCCGAGGTCCAGCGCCTGGCGATCGAGCGGGCCGCCCGGCTGGTCGTCATCGCCGATGGCTCGAAGATCGGGACCGCGACCAATGCCGTAGTGACCAGCGCCGATCGGATCCGGACCCTGGTGACGGACGACACGGCTCCACCGGCAGAGCTGGCTGCGCTCGCCGCCCTCGGCCTCGAGATCATCATCGCCGGCGCCGACGACGACACGGCCGACGCGTCGATCGACGGGTCGGACGCCGCCTGACCCTGAGGAGGATATCCATGGACACGCTGGAGGGGATCTTCGGGACGGCCAAGCCGGTCATCGCGATGCTCCACTTCCCCGGCTTGCCGGGGCGGCCGCTCCACGATGTCGCCGCGGGGTCGGGGCGTCTGCAGGACGTGGTCGGGCGCGACCTGGCCACCCTCCAGGATGCCGGCGTCGATGGCGTCCTGTTCTGCAACGAAGCGGATCACCCGTATCAGCTCAAGGTGGGGCCCGAAATCCCGGCGGCAATGGCGGCCACGATTGGGGCCCTGCGGGCCGACATCCGGGTCCCGTTCGGGGTCAACATCCTGTGGGACGCGGTCGCCAGCCTGGCTCTCGCTCGTGCGACGGGGGCACGGTTCATCCGCGAGGTCCTGACCGGCGTCTATGAGAGCGACCTCGGGATGATCGAGCCGCAGATCGGCGAGATCGCTGGCTACCGGACGATGATCGGGGCCGCGGACGTCGCCATGTTTGACAACATCCTTCCGGAGTTCGCCAGCGCGATCGGCAGCCGGGGCGTGGCGGAGCGGGCGCGGGGCGCCGCCTTCCTCGGGATGGACGCCATCCTGATCAGCGGTCCGGCGGCTGGAGTGCCATTCGCGATGAGCGACCTGCGCGCCGCCAAGAACGCCGTCCCGGACACGCCGGTCATCGCCAATACCGGCGTCCGGGCGGACCGCGTGGCGGAGATCTTCTCGGTCGCCGACGGGGCCATCGTGGGCACCAGCCTGAAGGTCGACGGCGTGACCTGGAACGTGGTCGATCCCGATCGGGCGCGGAGTCTGATGGACGCCGTCCGGACCTTCCGGGCGCGCCCGTCTGGCGCCTGAGCGGAGAATGGGCCGCCAGACGAGGGTCTATTTCGCGACCGACTTGCACGGCTCGTCGAAATGCTTCCGGAAGTTCATCAATGCCGGCGCGGCGTACGGGGTTGATGTCCTCATCCTCGGTGGCGACATCGCCGGCAAGGCCCTCCAGACGATCGTCCGCGGGGCCGACGGCCGCTATCGCTGCACCTTCATCGGGACCGCCTATGACGTCGAGCCAGGCGCGGACCTCGAGGCGCTCGAGAAGCTCATCGCCGACCACGGCTACTACCCGTACCGGGCCGAAGCCGGCGAGCTCGACGCGCGGCGGGCTGACGGCAGCCTCGACTCCCTGTTCGTGGACTTGATGCGCGCTCGCCTGACCGAGTGGTTGACACTGGCCGACGAGCGTCTCCGCCCAACCGGCAAACGGCTCTACTTCATGCTCGGCAATGACGACCCCGCGGAGTTGCGAAGTCTGCTCGACGAAGCGCCCTGGGGCGTTCAGGACGAGGGTCAAGTGGTGATGCTCGATGACGATCACGAGATGATCTCGTGGGGCTACTCGAACATCACCCCCTGGAACAGCCACCGCGAGATGACCGAGGACCAACTCATGGCCGCCTTGACCGAGCTCGCCGGGCGTCTCCAGACGCCAGCCCGATCGATCGTCAACGTCCATGTCCCACCGTTCGGAAGCGGTCTCGACGAAGCGCCCCTGCTCGACGCCAACCTGACCGTCCAGACCGCCGTTGGCCAGGTCAAGTTCGTACCCGTCGGGAGCACCGCAGTGCGCGATCTTTTGATGACCCTTCAGCCCTTGCTCGGACTCCACGGTCACATCCACGAATCAGGAGGGATCCGCCGGCTTGGCCGGACGATCGCGATCAACCCAGGCTCGGACTACGGGACCGGGGTTCTCAACGGCGCGCTGATCACCCTCGAGCGAGACAGGGTGGCGGCGCACCAGCTGGTCCGCGGCTGAGCGATGGACCGCAATCCGGGCCCTGGGCTGCTGGTGGCGATCGATGTTGGCACATCAGGGGCACGAGCCGCCGCCTTCGACCTCGAGGGCCGGCGATTGCTCGAAGCGCGGCGCGCCTACCCGACCCACTCCCCACACGAGGGTTGGGCCGAGCAGGACGCGGGTGCCTGGCGTCGGGCGGCGATCGCGGCACTGGCCGACCTGGTCGGGCGGCTTGGAGCGGACGGCCGCGGCCGGGCCGGCGATGTTCGGGCCATCGGGTTGACCGGGCAGTGCCCGTCGGTGGTTCTCGTGGATCGGCGGGGACGGCCGGTCACGCCCGGGCTGATCTACCGCGACAACCGGGCGTTCGCGGAGGCGGCCGGAATTCGCCAGCGGTTCGGAGACCTGGCGATCCACCGGCGGACCGGCCACCTGCCGTCGGCGTTCCACATTGCCCCAAAGCTGCTCTGGCTGCGCGAGCATGAGCCAGCGGCGTTCACCCGAGCTGCCTTCGCCCTGCAGCCACGGGACCTGGTTGGGCTCGCCCTGACCGGCGTCACCGCAACCGATGGGACCCACGCCGCCGCAACCCTGGTCTATGACCTCCGGGCAGGAGAGTGGGACCGTCGCCTGCTCGGAGATCTCGCCCTCGACCCGGCCCTGTTCCCGCCAGTCCGACCCTCCGGCGCCGTGCTGGGTGGTCTGCTCGGATCGGTCGCCGCAAGGGTCGGGCTGCCGGCCGACGTCCCGGTCGTGATCGGTGGCGCGGACAGCCAGGCCTGTGCCCTGGGCGCCGGCGTCGTGGCCCCCGGACCGGTCAGCGAGATGGCTGGCTCGTCGACCTGTCTCAACGCGGTCGTTCCCGTCCCGCTCGATGTCCTGGCGGTGGCCCACTATCCGCACGTCTTCCCGGGTCCATTCACCACCGAAACAGGGATCAACACGACCGGGGCTGCGGTCGCCTGGCTGGCCGGTCTGGCCTATGGCGGTCGGACGAGCCGACCACGGGCCGCCGACTACGCCCGTCTCGATGCCGAGACCGCCGCCGTGCCACCCGGCTCCTACGGGCTGCTCGCTCTGCCCGTCTTCGGCGATGGCGAGCGAACGGATCCCCGACTGCGCGGCGCCTTCGTGGGTCTGTCGCTTCGCCACGGGCGGGGGGCCATGGCCCGGGCGATCCTCGAGGGTGTCGCCTTCGCGATGGCCGACCAGCTCGAGCTGCTCCGTTCCGGCGGCGCCCCGGTGACCGAGCTGCGGGTGTCCGGCGGCGATACGCGCCTCAGCGTCTGGACGCGGATCAAGGCGGACGTGCTCGGGATCCCGGTTCGGATGGTCCCGGGGGATGCCGCTGTGACCGGGGTGGCGATGCTGGCCGGGATCGGGGCGGGCATCTATCGCGACCCATCCGAGGCCGTGGCCCGCTGCGTCCGACCCGACGCCGCGGTCGAGCCGGACCCGGGAGTTGCGGCGGCCTATGCCGACTCAGCTGCGGCCTATCGCGCCATGGCCGCCTCGGACGCGGTGCGGGCTCGATCGATGCAGGTGGCGGGAGGTTGATCATGCATGTCCGGCTCGGGATCAACACGTGCTTCGCCGTCAAGCGCTGGCCAGGGGTTGGCGACTGGGCGCCGATCGTTCGGGATCGCCTTGGGCTGGGGCTTGTTCAGCACTCGCTCGACCTGGTGGCGGACGGGGCCTCACTCGATGAGGCGCAGACCCTGGGCGCGGCGATCCAGGCCTCCGGTCTGGAGCTCCACTCGACGTTCACTGGATTGGCCGCCTATTCGGACAACCTCTTGCTCCATCCGGACCGCGCTCGTCGCGCTGCGGCGGCGGCCTGGTATGGCTGGGCGATCGATTGGACGGCCGCGCTCGGCGGCGTCGCCACTGGGGGCCACGTCGGTGCCTTCAGCGTCCCCGACTGGACCGATCCAGCCCGCCGGGAGAACCGCTGGTCGGAGCTCCGCCAAGCGCTTGACCTCCTTGCCAAGCACGCCCACGACGCCGGCCTCGAGTACCTCATGGTCGAGAACCTGGCCGCTGCCCGCGAGCCATCGACCATGGCGATGGTTCGCGACCTCCTGACCAGCGGTGACCTGGACGCCGCACCGATCCGGCTGTGCCTGGATCTTGGGCACATGTGCGTCCCGGGCACCTCGGGCGACGATCGCGACCCGTACGCGTGGCTCCGCCAACTTGGCCCGGCCGCCCCCGTCGTCCAGCTCCAGCAGTCGGACGCCGACGGCGATCATCACTGGCCGTTCACGACGACCCATAATGCCGCCGGCCGGATCGACGCCGATCGGGTCCTCGAGGCGCTCGCCGAGAGTGGGGTCGAGGAGACTGTCCTGATTCTCGAGATGATCCCGCCGTTCGAGCAGAACGACGCGGACCTCCTCGACGACCTCGCGGCCTCCGCCCAGTACTGGCGCGAGGCGCTCCGGCGGCACGGCCTCGGCGAGGGACGCTAGGTCGGCGAGCTGCCACTGGGCGGGGCGATCGGGACGGGACCGTGACCGGGCACGATCCGGCGGACGGTGCCATCGGCCAACAGGCCCCGCAGGCGGGCCAGCGACCGCGCCATCGCCAGGGAGTCCCCTTCCGGCGGCAGGACCAGGGCCGGTCGGTCGGTCACGAGATCGCCGGCGACGAGCGTGCCGTCGCCGGTCAGGAACGCCAGGTGGTCGGGGCGATGGCCGGGCGTGGCAAGGGCGACGACCAGCCCGTCGCCCCGTCCGATCTGCGCGCCGTCACCGACTTCGACGACGTCCCACGACAGCGCCGCGGCGCCGCCCGGCCCGACCAGGATCGGGGCCAGGGTTCGTTCGTGGAGCTCCTCCGAGCCCGCCGCATGGCCAGGGTCGACGTGGGTCAGCGCGATCGCCACGATCCGACCGCCGCAGGCCGCGACTTCCGCCTGGATCGCGTCCAGGACGTCCTCGTCGGGATCTCCGGGGTCCACCACCACGACCTCCCGACCACCGACGAGGACGGTATTGGCCGGCTGCCCGGTGGGCCCGAACGCGCTCCCGCCGGTGACGACGGCCAACCCGGGATCGATCCGCTGGACAACGATCGACGCCTCGGGGGCGCGGGCCAGCCCGGCCCGGATCTGGGCAAACGACGTCGCTCGCTCGAGGAGCTGGAGCGTGGTGGAAGTCGGCGGCCACATGGCGATCTCGCCGCCGGCCATCGCCGCGAGGGCGGCTCGGGGCGTCCACCAGCCGTGCCCGGCGACCTCGCCCGGATCAGGCGCGAGGTCCGCGCCGGCTGGCAGCTCGGCGACGAAGAACCGGGCGTCGAACCGGCGCGGATAGGCTCGCGGGGTGGTCCAGCGAGCGATCTCGACCAGCGCGTCGGTGCGCAATCGAAGGTCGAATCGCTCGACGATGTCGGCGAATTCCGGTCGCCCAGCGGTCGTGCCGGGGACCGTCGGTGCGCCAACCGGGGAGTCGGCAAGAAGCACCCCGACCTCCTCCCAGGTCTCGCGGATCGCGGCGATCCGGTGGGCCAGGTGGAAGTCCGGGTCGTCCCGCGGGCCGCTCGCCCGTGCGGTCAAGCCGGGCGAGGCGTCAGCGGGATCGAGGCGCCCACCGGGAAACACCTGGAGACCCGCGGCGAAGGCCATCGAGTCGGGTCGTCGGGTGAGGAGCACCTCGAGACCGCCGGGGCCGGCGCGGACCAGGACGACCGTGGCGGCCGGGTAGGCGACGGCGGGCGGCGACGCATCATCGGCCGGTCGACGTTCCATCGAACCGGTCCCGGTCAGCCGGCGTCCGGACGGGCCGCCGATTCGAGCTCCAGCTCGAATTCGTACCCAATCACAGCGCTCATCGGGTGTACGGCAGGCGGAGCTCGACGTGGCCACAGGTCTGGCAGGCGAGCACGTCCAGTGCCACGAGGCCCTCGCCGAGCTCCGCCAGGTCGCCGAACAGCAGCTTCCACTTGCCGCTGTTGCCGCCGGTCCGGAACTGCTCGACGCCAAGCGAGACGACCGGCGAGCCGCACCGAAGGCACTCGCCCGGCGGGATCACGCGGTGGCCGGCCGGCGCTGCCGCGGACGACGTGGGTTGGGTCGGGTCGGTCATGGGGCGTCCCTCCGTGCCTCGAATGGTGAGTCCGGTTCGCGAGCCTGCGCGGCCAGTTGTGCGGCCAGGGCATCTGGCGAGCCGACCGGCTGGCGGCAGGCGAAACCCTGGCAGACGTAGGCCGTGGCACCCCCGTCGAGCCGATGACGATCGTGCAGCAGCTCGATTGGGCTGGCGTCGGGGTCGGCCGCGCAGGCGATCACGAGGTTCGGCCGGAACCCAGCCCGAACGACGCCAAGCAACGTGGCGCTGTCCGACGCGTCCGGGTCCCCGACGATCGCGACCTCGGTCACCTTGGCCAGCGCGAAATCGAGCCCGCTCAACCATTGGGCGAACCCGCCCGGGTAGCGCGCCACGACCCCGGCGACCAGACCGAGGGCCCGCTCGGCGGCGTCGCGATAGCGGCCCACGCCGGTCAGTGCCGCGAGCCGGAGCAGGACGGTGACGGCCATCGCGTTGCCCGATGGGACCGCGTTGTCCTGGAGATCCTTTGGCCGGGTGATCAGCGTCTCGTGGCGGTCGCTGGTGTCGAAGAACCCGCCGGCGGGATCGACGAACCGCTCGAGGATCGTGTCGGCAAGACCACGTGCCGCCGTGAACCAGCGCGGGTCGAAGGTCGCGGAGTAGAGCGCCAGCAGCCCCTCGGCGAGGCAGGCGTAGTCCTCGAGGACGCCGTCGGCGGAGGCTCGGCCGTCCTTCCAGCTCCGGCGGAGGCGCCCGTCCGGCTCGAGCAGTCGACCGAGGAGCAGTTCGCCGGCCGTCGTCGCGAGCTCCCGGTAGCGGGTCGCCCGGGCCGGGTCGCCGGAACCATCGAGAGCCACCGCGGCATCGGCCAGCGCCGCCAGGGCAAGGCCGTTCCAGCCGGCCAGGACCTTGTCGTCGCGTGCCGGCTGCGGGCGCATGGCGCGGGCGGCGATGAGGGTGGCCCGGGCAGACCCGAGCTCGGCCGCCAACTCGGCGGCTGGCCGGCCGGTTGATTCCGCGAGGTCGGTATCCGAACGAACCCGGCGCAGGATCGACCGACCCTCCCAGTTGCCGTTCGCCGTCACGTCGTAGGCGGCGGAGAACACGGCCGCGGCCCCGGGATCGAGGACGGCCGCCACCTCGTCGAGCGTCCAGACAAAGGTGCCGCCCTCCTCGCCCTCGGTGTCGGCGTCCTGGCTCGCCGCGAACCCGCCGTCGGCCGTCAGCAGCTCGCGCTCGAGGTAGTCGAGCGTCCCGACCGCGACGTCGAGGTACGAACGCTCCCCGGTCAGCTGCCAGGCGTGGACGTAGACCCGGGCGAGCTGGGCGTTGTCATAGAGCATCTGCTCGAAATGGGGAACCAGCCAGATCGCATCGGTTGCGTAGCGGTGGAACCCGCCGCCAAGCTGATCGTGGATGCCACCGTCGGCCATCGCATCGAGGGTCCGCCGGGCCATCGCCAGGGCGCGGCCATCGTCACCACCCCCTGCCGCCCGCCGGAGGAGGAACTCGATCGTCATCGGTTGGGGGAACTTCGGCGCCCCGCCCCAGTTGCCATGGCGCGGGTCGAAGGTCCGCTCGAGAGCGGCCACGGCGCCCGTCAGGACCGCCCGGTCGGCCAGCGTCACCGGTCCACCGCTCGGGCCGGCGTTCGCGCCGAGGCGGGAGGCATCGGCGATCGCGGCCACGACCGTCGAACTCGAGCGGTCCACCTCGGCGCGCTGGTCTCGGTACGCCGTGGCCACCCCCTCGAGCACCTGGCGGAAGGAGGGCAGGCCATGGCGCGGCGTCTCCGGGAAGTACGTTCCGCCGTAGAACGGTCGCCCGTCCGGGGTCAGGAAGACGCTCATCGGCCAGCCGCCACTGCCCGTCAGCGCCTGGACCGCGGCCATGTAGACCTGGTCGAGATCGGGCCGCTCCTCTCGGTCGACCTTGATCGGGACGAAGTCGCGGTTGAGCTCCGCCGCGGTCACCGGATCCTCGAACGACTCGCGCTCCATGACGTGGCACCAGTGGCAGGCGGCATAGCCGATCGACAGGAAGATCGGCTTGTCCTCGGCCTTCGCCCGGGCCAGCGCCTCTTCGCCCCAGGGGTACCAATCGACCGGGTTGTGGGCGTGCTGGAGGAGATACGGGCTCGTCTCGCCGGCGAGCCGGTTGGTGGGCATGGTCGGATGGTAGCGCCCGTATCATCGGAGGCGTGACGGCGCCCACGTCCCAGCCCGCGGCCCTGACCGACATCCTCGGCCGAACGACCCTCGCGCTCATCGGAGCGGCCGCGGGCGCCGCCCTGTTGACCTTCGTCCTGCGCCTGGCGAACGCCCCGCACCCGCTGGTCTTCGTGGTCTCGGCGGCGGCCCTGGCCGGACTGGCCGGGGTCATCGGCTCGGGCACCGATCAGCTCGGGCACCGACTCGGCCCGGGCAAGACGGGCGTCCTCCAGTCGGCGCTGGGCAACCTGCCCGAGCTGTTCATCTCGATCTTCGCCCTCCAGGCCGGGCTGGTCGTCGTCGTCCAGACGGCCCTGATCGGTTCGATCCTGGCCAACAGCCTGCTCGTGCTCGGTCTGGCCTTCGTCGCCGGCGGTTGGCGCCATGGGGTCCAGCGCTTCGGGGCCGCCCCGGTCCGGACGATCGCCGTCCTCCTGGTCCTCGCGGTGGCCGCCCTGGCGATCCCCACCCTGGCGACCCAGCCGGGGGCGCCCGACGCCGGTCACGCCCAGGAGCTGAGCGTGTTCACGGCGATCGTCCTGCTGATCCTGTTCGGCGCCTCGATCCCGTTCTCGATCGCCGGCGGACCGGGCGCCAGCGCGATCGAAGCGCCGGTGGAACGGGTCTGGCCACTGCCACTGGCGCTGGGATTGCTCGCGGGCTCGGCGGCCGGGGCGGCGCTGGTTTCGGATTGGTTCGTCGAAGCGCTCCAGCCGTCGCTTGCATCGCTCGGGATCTCGCAGGCATTTGCCGGGCTGGTCGTGGTGGCCCTGGCCGGCAACGCCGTTGAGAACGTCGTCGGGATCAAGCTCGCCGCCCGCAACCAGGTCGACCTCGCGATCAGCCTGATCATGAACTCGAGCCTCCAGATCGCCCTCGCGCTGACCCCGGCGCTGGTACTGATCAGCCTGCTGATCGGCGGGCCGGCCCTGACCCTTGTCCTGTCGCCGTTGCTGATCGGCTCGCTCGCGTTGGCCGTCATCCTGGGAGCCCTGATCGTGTTCGACGGCGAGTCGACCTGGCTCGAGGGGCTGGCCCTGGTTGCTCTCTACCTGATCATCGCCGCCAGCGTCTGGTACGGACCGGCGATCGGGACCTGAGCCCCGCCAAGGCCACCGAGGCCGCCGAGGCCCGTTCGGCCGACGTACCCTTGTGACGATGTCCGAACCGCGCCCCGAAGGCCTGCAGACCACCGTCGACGAATGGCGGGCCTTCCTCGGCAAGCGCTATCGACGCTTCCTCGGGATCGGGGTCGGGCAGGCAACGGTATCCGCGCTGGCGGGCGACGGGCTGACGATCCCGCTCCTCCTGGCCCTTGGGGCGCACCCCGCCCTGGCGACCGTGATCGGGGTCCTGCCATTCGCGTTCTCGAGCGCGCAGCTCCTCGTTCCGCGCCTGCTCCGCCGGTTCGGGGGCAACCTGCGCGGTCTGACGATGGCGATCCTCCTGGTCGGGGAGACCCGTGGGTTCATCCTGGCCGCGCTGACCGGGTTGGCCGCGGCGGGCGTCCTGCCGCGGCCGGTCGCCATCGTCGCGATCGGGGCGGTGATGACGATGGCCGGCGCCGCGACGACGATCGGCGGCACCAACCTGTTGGCCTGGTATGGCGCGATCCTGTCCGACCCAGAGCGCCGCTTCGTCGCGCCCCGGGTGATGGGCGTCAACCTGGGTCTGGGCGCCTTCCTGCTGCTGCCGGTGGCGATCCTCGTCCAGGCGGTCGGGGACCGGCTCGGGGTCGTCGTCTACGCGCTCGTGTTCGTCGTGGCCGGCCTGGCCGGAGTCGCCGAGCTGCTGGTCGTCCGGCGGTTGCCGAAACCGGGCCGGGTGTTGGTCGCCGCGCGATCGAGGACCCCGGACGGCACGCCGCTGGCGCCGGCCGGCGGTCTGGCCGGTGGTCCGACCGCGCTCCTGCCGATCGTGCCGAGCGGCGAGCTCGACCGATTCCTGCGCTCGATCACCCTGGCCGCGTTCGGGGCGGGCTTCGGGCCGTATCTGTCGATCTACGCGATCAGCGTCCTCGGCCTGCCACCCGCCTTCGCGATCCTGCTGGCCGCCCTGTCATCAGCCGCGTCGCTGGTCTCGGCGACGGTCGTTGGCGGCCTGCTCGGACGCGGCTCGGCGTCGCGAACCTTGCGCCTGTCATTCCTGCTCCGGGGCGGCTCGATGATCTTCGGCCTGCTGTCATTCCCCCAGAACCCGCTGGCGTGGCTCGTCCTGTGCATCGTGGCGGTGGTCGCCAGCGCCGGAGCGGCCGCCGGGACGCTGTCCTCGAACGAGCGGCTGATGCGCCTGTCTCCCGGGCCCGGATTGATCGACGCCCAGGGCCGGTTCGTGGCGGGCACGGCAGCCGGGATCACGATCGGCCAGGTCACCAACGCGGTCATCCTCGCGATCCTGCCGCTGGGCTACCCGACGTTCGCGATCCTGTTCACCGCGTCGGGGCTGACCCGCTTCGTCGCCGCGGCGCGGGCCGATGTCTCGGCGACCTGGTCGTCGAGCACGATGGCGTTCCGGATCGACGACCTGACCGACGACGATCGCGCCGGCGAGGGCGCTCCGCGCGGGCCCACCGAGCCCCCGGGCCCATGACCACCATCGAGCGGACGATCCCCGGCTTCCTGGCCTCGACGTCCGGCTTCCACTTTGCCAATCGCTGGCCCCGCGGGCCGGCCCTCCGGTTTCGTGCCCGGATCCCGGGCTCGATGCCGATCGAGCTGGAGGTCCGGATCGGCGACACGGCCAACGGCCTGTGCGGCGGGATGGCCCTCGCCACGATCGATCGATGGGATCGGGGCGTGCCACCGGCGCCGGATCGAGAGCCGCCGGCCGAGGGGACGCCACTGTTCCGCGAGATCGTCCAGGGCCAGGTCGCCAGCCTCGAGCTCGGCCGGGCGGTGGTCCGCTTCTATCGTGCCTCGGCGGCCAGCGCAGGCGCCCGGGCGAGGATCTCGGTGGGTCAGGCGTGGCCCGCCGTCCGAGCCGCCATCGACGCGGGCCGGCTGTCGGCGCTCGGGCTGGTCCACGTTGCGTCGGCCGACCCGCGCCGGCTGATCGGCAACCACCAGGTCGTGGCGTATGGCTACGCGCTCGATGCCGCTGCCGGGACGGTCAGCCTACGGATCTACGACCCGAACCACCCCGACGACGACACCGTCCGGCTGGGCATCGCGCTCGACGGGTCGCGCCGCTCGGTCGCCTTCAGCTACGTCCCCGGCGAGGCGCCCCTGCTCGGGATCGTGCCCCTGGGCGGACCGCCTCATTGACGTCGGGCGAAGCAGGCCCTTTCGCCAGGCCCAGATCCCGGCGCCGATGCCGACGACCAGGGCGATCCCGCCGCCGATGCTGATCGCCGCGGCCGCTCCGATCGCGCCCGCCAACGCCCCCGACGCCAGCCCGCCGATCGGCGTCGATCCCGCGAAGACGGTGGCATAGACCGCCAGGACGCGGCCCCGGAGTCCATCCGGAACGTTGAGCTGGATCGTGGTGTTGGCCATCGCGGCCATGCTGATCGCGCCCGCTCCGGCCCCGAACATGCACAGCAGGGCGAGGGGCATCGAGCGGGTGAAGCCAAGGGCCACCTCGAGGACGCCAAGCACGATCGCGCCGCCGACGATGATCCGCGGGTTCGGCCGCCCCCGGAAGGCGATCGACAGCGCGGCGAGCAGCGAGCCGATCCCCGACGCCGCCATCAGGTAGCCATAGCCATCCGCGCCGGTATGCAGGACGTTCTTGGCGAACGGCGGCATCACGACTCCGAAGTTCATCCCCGCGGCGGACGCCAGCCCGACGACGATCACGGCGAGCAACACGATCGGCGTCCGCCGGACGAAGCTCAAGCCCTCCGAGAGGTTGGCCACGACGGCGGCGACGGTCTTTGGCACCGCGGCGCGGACGGCCGGCCGGAGGTCCGCCGGACGCATCGCCAGCAGGCTCCCGATCACCGCCAGGAAGCTGAACCCGTTGATCAGGAAGGCCGCCCCGATGTCGAACGCGCCGATCGCCAGCCCGGCCACGGCGGGTCCCACGATCCGGGCAGCGTTGAAGATCGCCGAGTTGAGGGCGACCGCGTTGCCGATGTCCTCGCGCCCAACCATCTCGATCACGAATGACTGGCGGGTCGGCATGTCGACCGCGCTCGTGCAGCCGAGGAGGAATGCGATCGCGATGACCTGCCAGACCTGGACGGTGTGGGTCAGGACGAGGAATGCCAGCAGGAAGGCGAGAAGCATCGCCAGGGTCTGGGTGACGATCAGCGTCCGCCGCTTCGGCAAGCTGTCCGCGACGATCCCGCCGAACAACCCAAAGACCATGATCGGCAGGAACTGAGCGGCCGAGGTCAACCCGAGCATGAACGGGTCGCCGGTCAGGGTCAGGACCAGCCAGTCCTCGGCGATATAGGCCATCCAGGTACCGACCAACGAGATGAGCTGACCGGACCAGAAGATCCGGAAGTTGCGGTGACGGAGCGCGCTGAGCCCGGCGAAGCCGGTGAGGGCGCGCGAGGGGTTGATCACGGGGTGGGCGCGGGGGCCACGTCGGCCGCCTGGCCCAGGCGGTCGGCCTCGATCTCGGTCAGGTGCTCGACCAGGCGGCTTCGTCGTGCCTCGGCCTCGGTGATCATCGCCTCGAGCCGGTTCGCCTTCGCGCGCAGCGTGACGACCTGGCGGCCGACCCGGGCGAGAGCGTCTTCGACGATCGCGCGCCGCTCCGCCGGGTCATGCGAGGCGCGGAAACGGGCCCGGTTCCGGGCCCGGACGGTCTCATCCTCGAGGAGCTGGGCGATCTCGGCCAGGCTGAAGCCCGCGTCGTCGCGGAGGGCCTTGATGAAGCGCAGCCGATCGAGGTCGTCCGGGTCGTACAGCCGGTAGTCGCCGTCCGATCGGGCAGCCGGGGCCAGGAGCCCGAGTTCCTCGTAGTAGCGGATCGATCGCGTGGTCAACCCGATGTCCGCGGCGACCTCCTGGATCCGCAGGAGCCGCTCCGGCGGCCCGGCCGAGATGTTGGTCTCGGGTGCCGACGTGGTGTCGGTGGGCTCGCTCATTTCCCCCCGACCATATCACACATTAACGTTTACGTAAAGGTTACGCCCTCTCCCCGGGCGGACCCGCGGTCGGTCAGATGCGGGCGATCTTGGAGAGCTCCTGGCCGACGTCGATCACGCCGGCGATGAGCGGCACGCCAAGCGACAGGTAGCCACCGAGACGGACGAGACGGCGATTGGCGGTCCATGCGGCCCCGGTCCGCTCGCTCGCGGAGACGACAAAGGCGAATCCAAGCGGAACGATGAGCAGCCACGACCAGCGACCCCTGAGCAGCACCGACGCCCCCAACAACACGATCAGGGTGCCCACGATCGAGTACAGGACCATGACCTTGTTCGAGGGGTCGCGCGAAACTCCTCGGTCCAGACGCGAGGCGACGGGAGCGATCAGCAGCCCGAAAAGAACGCCCATCCCAAGGAACATGGCGGCCGACACCATCGGCTCGCCGAGGAGCTGGAAATCGCGCGCCTGGGAGTTGATGACCACGGTTCCGAATACCGCCGCCAGCAACAGGCCAAACGCCAGACCACCGACGACCACACCACCGGGCAGGAAGCGACGCAGGCCCACGTAGAGCAGACCGGGGACGATCGCAAACAGCATGGTCGCGATGATCAAGAACATGGTCCCCTCGGCCGTGAAGTTCAGGACTTTCGCGCCGAAGTCCGTCTCGATCGATGTCGGCCCGTTCATCACCGCCACGATCCGCATCACGATCCGGTTCACGACACCGATCACCAACCCGACGCCCACACCCGCGACGGTGCCGATCCAGGCGCCTCGGCCGAACGCCATGAACCCGGCGCCAAACTCGCCAAACTCGTCGAGAGGTCGATCGCTCACCGTGCTCGCGCCCATCGGGCTTTCGTGATCCAGGGCCATCTTCGGTCTCCGCTTGGTCCGACCGGCGTTATATCGGACGACGATATACCGGCAAATCGGGAAGTCAAGGCCGAGGCGGCTACCATTCCTGGCGGATTGTCAGAGGAGAAACGCATGGATTTCGGGCTCGTGCTCCCCACCCTCCACGCCGGCGCGACCGTTGAGGGGATCGAGGCGGCCGCGGAGGTCGCCGAGCGCGTCGGCTGGTCGACCGTCTGGACCACCGATCACGTGCTGGTCGAGCACGGTTCGGCCGACGAGTACGGCCGGATCTTCGAGGCGATCGTGACCCTCGCCCACGTCGGGGCACGGCATCCCACGCTCAAGCTCGGGACCAGCGTCATCGTCGTGCCCCAGCGCCAGGCGGTGGTGCTGGCGAAGGAGCTGGCGACGCTCGATGCGCTGACCCGCGGCCGGGTCATCGCCGGGGTCGGTTCGGGCTGGAATGCCGTTGAGTTCGCCAACCTCGGCGCGAGCGACCGGTTCGCCCCGCGGGGTGCCTATCTCGACGAGACGGTCCGGCTGTGGCGCCATCTGTGGGGCGGCGCGACCACCGCATTCCATGGCCAGTTCCACCCCCTCGACGACTTCGTGTTCGAACCGCTCCCCCATCGTGGCGCCGACCTGCCGATCTGGTTTGGCGGCCGGGCCGAGGTCGCGCTTCGCCGGACCGGCCGGCTTGGCGACGGGTACCAGGCGACCTCGAGCTCGCCGGCGGCCTATGCCCCCCGGATCCCGATCATCGAGGCCGCCGCGACCGCCGCCGGGCGTCCGATGCCCACCCTGTCCTCCCGGGTGCGGGTCCAGCCCGGCGCCACGGATCCCGGCGCCCCAGATCGGGGCCCCGGTTCGAGCTCCACCCTGCGCGGCACACCCGACCAGATCCGAGCCGGCATCGCCGATTGGGCCGCCATCGGCGTCACCGACCTCGCCCTCTACTTCGAATCCGTCGCCCCCGATGCCATCGTCCACGACGTCGAGTGGTTCGTCCAGGAGGTCGGCGCTCAGTAGTCAAGCGGGGCGTGGCGACTCATCGGCTTTTCGTCCTGATCGTTGTCCCAGCATCCAGATGCCGGAATGCGCCGATCAGTCCCGGCCGAGTTTGGATCCGCCGGCCGACGGCGGCACTGAGACAGGAATGTTCTAGGCCGCCAGCAGGATTAGAACACATGATCGGATCGTGCCACACTGTGGAGAGGCTGGGGACAAATCTGGTGGAGAACTCCCTCGACTTCGGTTCGCCCGGCCATCAGTCTTGATTCAGGTAACCGGCGAGTAAGTTGCGCGACCTACCATCGGCCTGGCCCGCTCGGATCACGAGACACGCACAAGGTCAAAATGCCCAATCACCACCTTGACCTGCTTCGTAACAGTGGCGGCTTGGATTCGCTGGGTCGGTCACTGCTGGATCGAGCCTCTGGACGGTTCTACACGCCGCCGTTGATCGGGCAGCGACTGGCTCGCGCAACGCTCGATGCGTTTCCAGAGGGTTCCACGACCGTTCGCGTCGTCGACCCTTTCTGCGGAGACGGACGTCTCGTTGCTCAACTGATCGCATCTACAGCAGAGTCGCCGCCTCGCCGCCGCGTCAAATGGCAGATCGAGCTGTGGGATACGGACGCGGATGCCGTCTACCAGGCCAGACGTGAGGTCAGCGTAGCGGCCGAGCAAGCGGGCATCGACGCAACCATTCGAGCGCTCGTCGTCGACACCTTCGCCCACGGACCATCTCGGTTCGGAGAGTTCGACGTGGTAATCACAAATCCACCGTGGGATGTGTTGAAGCCTGATCGGCGCGAGTTGGCTTCGCTCAGTCCGTTGGATGCAGCGGCATATGTTCAGGCACTCCGTGCCTATTCGGATCGGCTAGAAGCCGCGTATCCAACATCGCTCCCGCGGCGGCGATTCTCCGGGTGGGGGATCAACCTCGCACGATGTGGCGTCGAGGTAGCCCTCCGGCTGACGGCCCATGGAGGCTCTTGCGGAGTCGTTTCCCCGGCCTCGCTCTTCGCAGATCAATCGTCGATTGCGCTCCGAAGGTGGATCTTCAAGTCGAGCAACCTGGTAGCCCTCGCCTACTATCCAGCCGAGTCGCGACTGTTCGTTGGTGTCGACCAGCCAGCTATCGCCTTTGCGGCCACGGCGACCCCAGGGCGAGATATCAATATTGAGATGACCCGTTTCGGATCGGACCGCGCGCAAGAAGAACAATGGCAACTCACGAAGACAGCTTCGGATCTCGCATCCGACGGATACGCGCTTCCAATCCATGTGGGAAAGGATCTTGGACGAATCATCGGTCGCGTCCGTCACCTTCCTCGATTCGGCGAACTTGAGTCGAGAGATGTCAGGGGACTCTGGGCTGGTCGCGAGATCGACGAGACAGACCTTCACGGGTCGCTGTCCGACGACGGGCCGCATCCGTTCGTCAAGGGCCGAATGATCACTCGGTTTGGGTTTGCCTATCGTCCTACCCAGGCAATCGACGAAAGCGTGAAGCCTATCCCGAGGTCATCTGAGTTCGCACGTATCGCATGGCGAGATGTATCCCGGCCCACCCAACCGCGGCGAATGCAAGCAACGATCATTCCGGCGGGCTGGGTTTCCGGAAACTCGCTGAGCGTCGCCCATTTTCGAGACGGCGACGTCGTCCGCTTGAAGGCATTGCTAGCCGTGCTGAACTCATCGGTCTTCGAGTGCCAAGTGCGCGCCAACCTCGCGACCGCACATGTGTCCCTAAGCACCGTCCGCATCTGCCACGTGCCGATTCTGGACCGAGAAACCTCAGAGTCGCTGGCAAGGCTGGTGGACCGAAGGTTGGCCGGTGACGCCGAAGTGGAACAAGAAATCGATAACCTCGTCGCTAAAAGCTACGGGGTGGGCGACGAGATTGGCACGATCCGTGCGCTGTTGGTCGGTCGTGCTGGCGTCGAACTTGAGGCCGCCTCGTGACGTTAGCCGAGAGTCGGATACTGCCCGGCACCCTAGCAATCATCAGCAACCACTTCACTCCGTCGTTGAGTGAGCTCGATCTTCAGATGGTCAGAGCAGTCCCGCCCGGAGGTAACTGGAAGGACATCCCTCTTTCTATACCTTCGAAGCGCCTGACCCAGATCCGCGAGAGTTACGCGGCAGGCGAAGGAAGCCGATCCACCTACTACGGACGCCTGAAGCCTGATGCGCCCGCATACACAGTCAACACCTACATTGGTCGTCCAGGAAACGGCTGCTTCGTCCACTATGACTGGGAGGGCGGACAGCACCGCATGATCTCCCAGCGCGAAGCCGCCCGACTCCAAAGTTTTCCGGACTCGTTTGCGTTTCAAGGCAGCCGATCTGACGTTAACGTCCAGATTGGTAACGCCGTCCCGCCTCTCCTTGCTTTTCAAGTGGCCAACGCCATCTCTCCCGAAAGTGGCCAGTTCGTCGACTTGTTCTGCGGCGCCGGCGGCTTGTCAGTCGGTTTCGCCTGGGCTGGATGGAAGCCTCTGGTTGCCACCGATTGGAGCTCGTCCGCCGTAGCAACGTACAAGGAGAACATCCACGACGCGGTGATTGAGGGAGACTTGCGGGACGGCCGTGTCCTGGCGGAGGTCTTGGCAATCGCGGAGCGCGCACGTTCCGTCGAGGCACCGCTGTGGATTATTGGCGGACCGCCGTGCCAAGGCTTTTCCACGGCCGGGAATGCCAGGACGCTGGCCGACGACCGTAACCATCTATTCGAACCCTACCGGGACACACTCGAGCAACTCCGGCCCGATGGGTTCGTCTTCGAGAACGTGCCGGGGCTCCTCAACATGCATCGCGGCGGGGTGCTCGCGTTGATTCGACGAGAACTTGAACGTCCCGGATACGTAACGGATGTTTGGGATCTCCGCGCGGAGCAGCACGGAGTCCCGCAACGCCGGCGCCGCATCTTGATTGTCGGTCGTCGACCTGGGACGCCAGCTTTAAGCCCTCCAGTGCGCATCACGCGATTGGAGAACGACGAACCCGGTTTTGATCAGCTGCCAATCGTGTACTCGGTTGACGAGGCTCTAGGCGACCTGCCGCCGCTTGAGCCCGGCCAGGACGGAAGCGGCCTTCCCTATCGATCGGATCCGAGGAACTCCTACCAAGCCTTCGTCCGCGGAGGGGTTCGCCCCGATGTCCTTGTCGCGAAGCTTTCGGGAGGACTCCGGTGATCAATCCGTCGGATCCGGCCCTGTATGTGGCGGCCCTCGATGAGCTCCGGAAGTTCGCGGTAGCTTGCCGTGAGATTTCTGGAGAAACGTACCGAGGTCGGTTTGTCCAGATCTTCTTCGGGTTGAAGTACTGGCAGCAGAGCTTGCCCTCGGTGCGATCCAATCAGTATCTGAGCTCGGGCGCCCTCGAGGCGATTCTGGACGACCTCTACGCAAAGGAATCCCGGCCGGCGACGGACTGTATTGCGATCATCTTCGAGGGTGCCCACCTTCCAAGGACGGGGCTCGGGAGGGCGGGTAGGGCATACCCCCAGAACACATGGCGGAATAACTTCGGGCTCCAGAAGGGGGTCGGGTGTTACGCCGACGCGACCGAGCTCGACTCTACGACGTTCTTGAATCAAAGCCGCTTGGACTGCAGGCACCTGGTCCCTTCTGCGGCCGGAGGCCTCCGTGGCGCGACGTGCGAACTCGCGGCAACGGGACGGCACTATCGCGGCGAGGACCATCGGAAATGGCTAAAGATCCATCCTCTCGGCGAGGGCTACGCCGTTCCGGACCTAATGCTGACGACAAATTTCGCTCCTTGGGTAGCACCCGCCGGCAATCGAATCCCTGTTCTCCCACTCGTCGTCGCCCTATATCACGACGGCACCTCGGCGTTGTCTGTCGGATCGCGAGCGACGGGTTTGGATCTCGTTGATTTCGCCTCCGACTTCAATTTGTCGCCGGCCGAGTTCGAGGCATACGTTGACCAGGACGTGACCAATCCACACAACGCCGAACTCCTGAACGGGCCTTGGGGACTCACCTTGGCCCCATTCACGACGGCGACATTGATGCCGCGAGCGCGTCCCGCTGGAGTCCCGGCCGCGGGTAACACACCGCGCGCAACGAGGGCACCGCGACCGATTCCCGCGCCCGTCCTGACCCCAACCAATGTTGCACCGCCGGTTGCAACAGCTTGGTGGGATGCCGAGCAGTTAGTAAGAGACCACTTGAGTGCCAGCGGTTGGGTCGTCTACCACGTCTCGCGCCAGCAACTTGGCTACGACCTCCTCGCGGAAAGAGGGCGACGGACGCTATTCGTAGAAGTCAAGAGTTCATCGGGGTATTGCACGCCTAACATGACGGCGCGCGAATGGCAGCAAGCCAACAACCTAAAGGAACGGTACATCCTGGCTGTCATTGAGAACTTCAACCCGTCGGGTGTAAACGCCATCTTCTGGATCCCGGACCCGGCGACGAACTGCGTCGTGACGACCAGGACAACCTTGGCTTACGCAATTGCTCGGGCGAGTTGGACGCGCGCCACCGTCCCCGGGATTTGATCACGCGCCAAGGTTTACTTGCCTGGAGCTGGCCTCTCCGAACAAGGACGCGGCCCGCTCCGCACCTTCTCGTGGTTGCACCGCCCGCCCGCCCCAGGCCGACTCGCACTAGCGGCGGGCGATGGCGGTGTGCTGGGCGGCGGTCGTGGCGGCGTGGAGGTCGATGACGGTGACCTCGCCGAGCGAGGGCGGCGGCGGAAGCCAGGCAAAGGTCGGTCGGCCGGCGACCACGCGGCGCATCGCCCTGATCGAGTCCTCGACGGCGAGGCCATGCTCGAGGACGAGACACAGGCTGATCAGATGGACCCACACAGACTGGGCGGTGCGGCGCTCGTTGATGCCTGTGTGCTGGACGGCGTACGCGTCGACGATCTGGCGGCCCGAGGTGCGGTAGGCGGGGTCGCCGTACTCGCGCGCGGCCATCTCACCATAGAGCTGCCAGCACCCCTGCGACGCGGGCATGTATGCATGGGTGGGACCGGGTCCATCGACTTCAGGCATGAGCGCGCCGCAGCCGATGCAGCGGACGCTGGAGCGAGCTCCGAGGGCCACCTGTCCATCTTCGCGCTCGCGATGTACCTTCGCTCACGATGGCCGCACGATGATGACGATCCTTGAGTACGATGAGACCGTCGACGCGCTGTACGTAGAGTTCGG